>Ga0307515_10004699_pt1 | contig 28003 bp, 10 predicted proteins | sample 17_EM_MG_FD_194513 | JGI IMG/M metagenome (GOLD analysis project Ga0307515, IMG submission 194513) | Populus trichocarpa ectomycorrhiza microbial communities from riparian zone in the Pacific Northwest, United States - 17_EM | ecosystem: Host-associated > Plants > Roots > Unclassified | place... | reverse complement strand
TTAAGCACGGGCCACCACTCCAAGAACAATATCATCGGTGCAAGGGATAGCTTTCTGAGTTAATTAAATAATCATGCTTAACAAGATAGAGTTTTTATTTTTAATATTCTATTCAACAGTACATCCCGATCAAGGTGCTCGATCAGCCTTGGCCTACTTCACTATAGTTTGGATTTCATATTTTGTTATGAATTTTTGAGAAGAGTGGAGTCAAAGACCAGGATCTAGAATTAGGACAAGCACTAGACGTCCGTCCAGCCAAAGACCCGGCTTCCAGCAAGCAAGAACATATCTGGAGAGCAAACTGAAGATGGAACCATTATCCCATGATCCACACCTTTAAACTCGTTCGGGTAAGAGAAGGCATAGCCCTCTTAATCGAGCTGCTTGGTTTATCTCTGGGCGTCGAGCCAAAGGGTGACGCTAAGCTACAACCAGTCAGTTTGAACCAATAACAGACTTCAATGAAACGGTGCATCCCTAGTGTTGAATTTCTCCAAACTCATCATTTCGAGGTCCACTTGCTCAGCCATACTCGAACCTTTTTACAGTAGACTAGGACATAAGGAGAACGGTTAGTAGAGCTGCCTCCGTTGTTGCGTGGATCGAAAGATGGAGAGGGGTAATGTTCGAGTTGATTCTAAAAGAAGGAGCTCACAGTCTGCGAAGGTGCAGCGTTCTGCGAAGACTGAATGCGATTGATCTCCTGGCTTGTTCCGCGGTGATTGACCGGCTAATCTTTTGTATTTCGGTTGACTATTTCAGGACTGACACCCCGAAGGCCGGCCCGGTGCGGATCGCTATTTGATCGTGTTAAAAGTTTGCAGACAGCGGAGAAGCGGCTCGCTTTGAATGTTTTGGAGTGACGACATGAAGAAAAGGATATAGGGCGAGGTGACCCGGTAGAATGGTAAGCGAAATCGATCGGGCTTCACATTCACCTTCACTTTGCTCTGGCCTCACTTTCCTCCAGCTCCAACTCCTCCATCTTCTTTCCCTCCACTTTCTTTCATTCGTTAGTCACAAACGCCTCAAGATGCCATTCTCGACTTTATCTTCACTGAAGAATCGCAAGGAAGCCCAAGTAAGTTGCTAGAGCGCGGCGGTATATTCGAGCGGCTCGCTCACATTAAACTGACCAGTCATTCACGAAACCTATCAATTCGCCACAGAGAAATGCAAGTCAAGTACACCTCTCCAATCAAGCAGCTTGTTTAACCCTGATTCAGGCATCTCGGAGTCAGGGATCTAGAAAACCAGCCACGCAGTCATTCACAACTTTATCATCAATAGCAGAGGCTAGTCAAGTATGATTATGATTCTTCTGTCAATGAGCCACTCACTCATGTTTTGAATAGGACCAGCACGATACCTACGGTGATTTCAGTACGGATCTCCCCTCCGAAAGTGACGATAGGTCGGGGCTTTATGAGGACGGGCATGATGAGAGCGGTGAGGAGGAGCCTGGTGAGAGCAGCGAGGACGAACCTGAGGAGAGTTCAGCGGAGGACAGCGAATTGGAGAGTGATCGGGAGGACGGCAAGCATTCGCTCTCTAAGCCCCAGATGGAGGAGCTCGATGAAGAGCTCGCATCTGATGAGGAAGAGATCGAAGATGACGATGGAAACATCACTGTCCGCAAGGGGGTTGCTCTGACCACTAAAGCTGTGGAGAAAGGCTTAAAGGCAGATGACGAGTACCGAAAGTCGATCAAGAGAAGTAATAACCGGTACACGAGGATCGTTAACAGATACGTTCGTTATCTCTGCTCCCCTCACAAATAGTATTGACTAACACCAATCCAGTACAAGAACTCGAAATCATCCGAGGGAAAAATGGATGAGGAGCTTGAAGATATCGTGGACTGGTCTAAAGAAGACTCTGGGGCACGTTATTATCTGAAGCCAGATCTCAATGGCAACTACGAAAAGATCGGTGATGGTATATACCGTCTCGGTAAGACGGATACGGTAGTTAAGAGTAATGGGGTGATGCTTGAAGATGGATCTTTTCCCATTGGTGCCTATAGAGCGGAAGGCTGAGGCTGTAATAGCATTGGTGGGGGAGGTTGGAGCCAGTAGCTGATAGGGAGCAGGATATTCATCTTCAAGCAGATTAGTAGTCTATCAAGCCCAAAGAATTGAATGAGCTGCCTGCAAATCCGATTGAACACTGCCTTAGTAATGTACAGTTAATAACCCCTGAGTTCCCTTTTTACTATTATTTTATAGCAAACGAGGCTCTCGATGTTTCTTAATTAAAGCAGTCAAGTGCAGTGTGTCCAATAGTCAGCGACGCTAGCAGCGTAGCTGCCAAGAAGCTGATAATGTAAGCAGTCAGTCAACAGTCAGCCAACAGTCAGTCAGCATAGATTCTATAGCGCGCTGAAAGCTCGCTGCCTTAGTGGTAAGACTAGGAATATTTAAGAAGATAAGGAAGACAAGTAACTAGTTAAGCCGCGATATAGGAAGGTTCCTTGCAAATCTAATAACGATTTAGTTAATAAGTATATGCAGTTATTAGTTGTTAATATAAGCCTTACTTCTATATATAATTAAAAGTAAATTAAGCTTACTGGTAAGCTTAATTGCTACTATAACGTAGGCTTTAAGTTTATTAAGATGTTAGATAAAACCTAAGTAGATAATTATATAGCTATAGGGTATAGGCAACTCAGGGGCAACCTAGGGGCGACTCGCCTATAAGGCACGCGCGCTGTATATACCTAGGGAAAACCCTTCCTTACCTTATATATAGACTCTTCCTTTTCCCTTAAGGATTTTTCTACCTATATAATATACCCTATTATTCTATTAATTAGACTTCCTATCTATATTCTTACCTTATATTTAAATCCTTACCAATCCCCTTTATAATAAAGCCTTATAGAAAATACTATAATAGACTTATTAATGGGCTAGGTATATAGGTATAAAATAGTTAACAATATAAATATAACTAGTAGAGTGGTTGCCTAATAGATTAACTCTAATTATATTCTAAGATTTACAATAAAAAAGAGAACTATTTAAGGTAGGGACTGTAGTCCTTTAAGTATTTAATACTGCGCCTAAGAAATATACTAAGTACGCTAATATATTAGTATATTAGTACATTATATTCCTATATTTCTATATTTTAAACTTATAACGGAACTAGCTATATAACTTAGCTACCTTTTATTCTATAGCTTAATTAGTTCTAGTGCCTCCTATACTATCTTAACTAACCTATTTATATATCTTTTTAGTAGTCCTACTACTACTAATATAAGGTCTATAATACTATCCCCCTCCTCTTTATCTTTGTCCATAAAGATACTTCCTATCTCTAAGTTATTTATTAAAGGTATAGCATTCCTATTTTTAATTTAATAACCTTTATTATTTCTAATGCCTTCTATTAAATCTTTTATGTTTAACTATTATAATTAGCTAGTAACTATTATTCTTTTACTTAGTAAAGTTATACTATCCTATTCTTGTTATATGGAGAAGAAGTTAGTATATATTATAATTGCGGCTCTATTTAGTTACTACCCTTTTTTATATACTAAGTGTATATAAGCAAATATAAGGTCGCTTTATAATATTTAATCTATTTTTAATATTAAGTATATATGTCTTATTATTTATTAAAGTCTATAACTTTCTTATCTAATTCGCCTTAGGGTCTTATATATTAGTAGCGGCTAAAAAACTAGAGAATAGGCTAGCTAAGGCCCTAACTAAGGTTTAATATTATTCTAATAAAGCGTCTTAGGCTCTAAAGGCATAAATAAATACTTATACTTAGTTAACCCGTCTTTTAAAGGGTTATAAAAAGGTGTGCTTAAAGTAGTTATAGCTTACTAAGTAAGGTTTAGCCAATCTTAAGGCTAAAAAGGCTAAAAAGGATTCTAATTAAGTTAAGGTAGAAATATCTAATATATTAGTAGTAAATCCCCTAAATAATCTGGCTTGTCTATTACCTTTAACTAATCCCTTTATATTTAGCTCCTTTTTTATATTACCTAATCCATTTTCTTTTAATACTCCTATACCTTTCCTATAGCGTTTTTTATATTTTATAGTAGTTTTTAAATAGTCTTATTATAGCCTATCCACTTAACTTTATACTATATTTTATTGTTAATATCCTTATAGCTAATAATCTTTAAAACTTACTCTTTATCTCCTTCTTATCCTCTATATATATATACTTTATAGACTAGTAGCTCTATATCTTTATACGCTAGTTTTAGTATTATAATATGCTATATAGGGTAGATCTTTATTTTCGCTAGTAAGTTAAGTCTATATATAACTTTTAAAATCTTTACTACGACCTTAGATAGTCCTAGTCTAATATAGTCTAACTTTTTACTTAATTATTAGCTCGTAAAATTTTTATATAATAGCTATACTTTATCCCCCTCTTTTAGATCTTGTCCCTTAGATCTCTTAATATTATAATACTTATTAATTTTTTATACTAGTTTTGCTATAAAATAGAGGTCTTTATAAAGATTTATTAGAGTCTCTATCCTTTACTTAGTTGTTTTACTTATCTTCTTAACTTATTATAGCAATAGTAATATCCTAAACTTATATATATAATTCACCTAAAATGGTAATATACCTATGCCTTTCTATAGTATTATATTGTATACAAATTATATAACTAGTAATAATAATACCTAATTATTCTATATATGATTTATATAGTGCCTTAAATACTATTTTAATATTTATTTTAGTCTCTTTATCTATCTATCTATTTACGGGTAATATGCCATTAATATTACTACGCAAATCCCTTATTCCGCTAAGAATACTTCCTAAAATACTGCTGTAAATCTTAGATCCCTATCTAATAAAATCTTTATTAATGCCCTATATCTTATAAACACTTCTTTAATATAGATTCCAGCAATATCTTCCGCTAAAATTCCTTTTATATATGCTATAAAGTAGCCCTATTTAGTTAACTTATCCACTATTATTAGAATCGCGGTATATTCCTAATTAGTAATAGGATCCTTTAACTTTAGTAACTTTATAATAAAGTCCTATAATATAGTCTCCTATGGTTTTTCTAGTACTTTAATAGGCTATAGTTTCCCGTATAGTTTATGCCTTATTAGTTTATTCCTTTAGCAATCTAAATACTTCTTTATAACTTCTCTTACTAAGCCCTAGATTTCTTAAATAATATACTCCTCTTAGAGTCTTAATACTAAGCCCTATACTTCATTATATCCTTATATTAGTTCTTTATAGAAATCCTTTATAAACCCCTTTACAATTCCCCTTAAGATATACGTGTTTACTCTCTATTTATACTAGTTTACTTTTAAATCCTTAAGTTATACTTTTTATATTTTCTATATCTAATTATTCTTTAGTAACTTATAGGTTGCTATAATCTTTAGGTAGTTATATCTAATTAATCTATCCTTATCTTTCTATAATATAGCCCTTAATAGCTTCTTATTATTTTATAGTTTAGCTTTTCTACTAAGTGCATCTACCCTTATATTCTCTATACCCTTAGTATACCAAATCTTAAAATAGTATTCTATAAGCATTCCCACCTATCTAACTTGTCTTCCATTAAGTTCTTTTATTTAGAATAAGGAATAATTAGTCCTTAATATAATTAATAACAAATTTAATACTTTATTAACGCCTCCCCTATAAGCCTTCCTCTAGGTATAACTACTCTTAATTAGTAGCTTACTCTAAGCAATCGCGCTAGCTACCCATGCCTCTACTATATAGCAATTAATATTCTCTCTATACCTCCTATATTGGCTAAACCAAAACGTATTTTTTAGGAGCTTGGTAGATAATATCCTAATAACAAATAAAGCTTAGACTGAGGAATATTAAGAAAACGGAGTACTTAAAGTTATAAATAAGAACAGGGCCTGTGGCAGGACGGAGGAAGGAGCTTATATTGGGTATAAATATTATAGCTAAGAATCAGGGAGGGGTGCAGGCAACGGTAATGACGACGATTAATTATAACACTATACCAAGACCGGCGATAGAGCTTGCCTAAGCTATATTTCATTATATGCATTCAAATCATAAATATTTTTGGCGCGCTTATGAATTAAATAAATATTTGGCTAAAATATGCATGCATTCATTACTAAGACCACTGCTCCTGTGCGTATCCACATACCCCCGGTGGCTTTTAATCGCTTTTAGAAGTGGCGATGTTAATAAAGCTCCTCCACAAATCCTCTACCAGTGTGTGCATACCTTTAAATCATATAAGCCTACAGAAGCAACCCGGGCAACGACTAGAAAGAATCCTTGATTAGCGAGGTACATCATCACAAAGCTTTCTCAGGCTTCGCCTTCTCCAAGTCCGGATCCGTTTTTCCCAGCTTCTAGCCTCTCCTTGGCTTTTCCCCGGATTCGGATTCGCTTCTTTTTCGGGCCGCTCTGTACTATACCTTTTACCTGGTAAATGCAATGCTCTCTTTCTAGGTGCTTCTCTAACTGTTGAGCATCATACAGCTCTGTCGCACTGCATAGAGGGAAATCCGTTTGAGCAAGAATAGAAGCAGGGCAATAGACGTAATCCTTGATTGACAAGAGGTGGGTGCTCAGATGGGCTCTTTGATCCGCTGCTGGGTATGCCTTGCCAGTTCCCTCACTGTAGATAGCGAGCCGCTCGTCAGCTGTCAGAGATGGGTTGTGTAAACAAAATATGCAGAACCACGGGTGGCGGACGTTCAAAAGTTCTGTACCGCTATAAGAGCTTTTTACTTCATTATATCCATGAAGCTTTACGCGTTCGAGGGCCTCGATGAGGTGAGAATCGTAGTGCTTGGTTCTGCGGGAAGGACCGGCATTTACCGACCAACAGTAATCGTTACAGAACGAACAGTAGAAGAACAAACTGCTAGGCCTGAGATATGTGATTCCGTGCGTATCGGAGAGGTGGTCAAGCCAATCGTTTCTTGTGGCAAGTAAGGGAGATTTATCCACGCAGTCTCCAAACCTGCACCGATCCTTATTCCATGAATGCTGCATTATATGGCGACAAAACTTGTCGCGGTCTGAAAATGTCTTCTCACAGTAGCTTTCTTCTTTCCTTGTTGCCCAGCCACAGGGTTCGGCCATTCTCTCATCCATTAAATTATTCCATTCGAGCTCAACCAGATGTGCGACATGTTGTTTTCTACACTTAACTACGTGCCCATTGAATTCTTCGAGAGACCCTAAATCCTTCCGACAGCTTCGACATTCAAAAGCTCCTGGATGTGGCGCAAGGTTCTCCGGATATCGCTCCAGGGGATGCATGGTTTGAAGGAATGGCATGATCATCTCAGCGAGTTCTACGTCCGACAACGGAGCCTGACAGGTATCTTCCAGGAGCGAATCAAAGCGATGAGGCAAGAAAACAGCTGTCTCAAAGTAGTTTCCTTCTGCAAGTCGCTCTCCGGGCTTGGAGCGTGTGACACCGTGCAGACGGCTGTTCGTTGGCTGGGTTGAGGAAGTAGTACGATCTTCCTCCTCATCAACGAGCCGCTCGGTTCCGCTGGCCATACCTTCTCCATCGCCGGGCTGCTCTAGCATTACTCGGGACATTGGCTCGGCGAGCCAGCTGGCTTCGCTCGCGATATTCCCATGAGCGATGATGCTGAAGTCGTCCTGGCACAACAGCTGCGGGTCAAACCCAGATGGTTCAATATCATCTTCTTCGTCTTGAGGAATGGTGCCTGAAGAGGGCTGCTGCTGTTGTTGATAATGTTGGTTCTCGGTTCCCTCCACCAAATCTTCATTGTATGATTCCGTTATATCTCCCAGCGCAGCTCCCCGTAAGACTTTCTCAAGGATCGTTTGAGGTATTTGAATGCGTCATTGGCCGCCTTGAACGTTTCATACTCGGTGCTGCGATCTTGACAGGCAAGGGAAACCGTGGGATATTTCGCTTCAAGGGAATCCAATGCCTCCCTACACTTGCGAGCTGCTTTATGGAGTTCAGGGTTGTTATCCACTGCCTCATCGCCTGCTTTTGATAGGGCCTGGGGTGATATCTTTACTCGTCCGAGTGACATTGAGCCGAGTGAAACCACGTCCTTCTGTTCCTCGCCGTGCATCATGCTTTGGATATCAATTGAGGACGTATTGCTTTTGTACGAATTCATGTAGCTCTTACTCCCAGGCGTATGCCCCATTGCCCAGGCACGATTTTCGGCCGAGCAATTCACTTCAAGAGTATACGCAGCGCCTCGTCTAAAGGCGTGACTGCATAATTCAGAAGGGTTAGCAGTGCTCTTTCATCCAATCGAGGCCCTCGTTTGTCAACAGGTCCTCCATACCTTTTCAGAATATCTTCGAAGCCACAAAGTCTTCCCAGGCGTTGTAGTTGTCGGGGTATGAAGTCGGGCTTTGCTGCACTCTGTTTGATGATCCCAGTAGTATGGTTAATTGCAGGAATCAGGGGAAGCTGTAGAGATGATTTCTGGAACGGGAGCAGTAAGCCGCTATCGCTGTCACAGGTTGAGATTAGAGTCTCAAGTTCAGCCCAGTTGGAAGCGCCTGGTCATAGATTAATTGCACTTAGCTCAGCGACCGATAACAAATAGAAGAGGGTATCTCAAGCGTACCTACTATATGCCCATCGATCAAGGCCTCCAAGAGAAGAAGCCGGAGAGTGTCCTCGGGCCATAGTTTTGGTGGGAGCAGATGCAGTACGTATTCCTTGTACTGTTCTGGTTTATCCTTCATGCCCTTAAGACCTGATACTTTTAGGACAGCCGATAGAGATACCCGACCGCCTCTGTTGAAGGCGTAGACCTTCAGATGTTCCCAGCGTAGATACTGTTCTGGGTATTTCTCAGTGGACGTGATCTCATGGATCCGCCCACAAGTATCCATCATCAGGTTAATGAAAATGCTAACATGGAGGATTACGCGCATTGAGAGAACCTGGCGCAGGCCAAGAGGAGAATAGAGATGCTTGATGATCAACGAGACATCCGCTCGGTGCGCAATGGGCTTGGAAATACCGAGCTGCTTGTTCAGCTCTAGTTCCTCAGTCAGATCATATTGAACCCAAAGTAAAACCTGATCGCGGACCTCCCGTTCGAGCCTTCTGTTGCTGTAGGCGTAAGCACCGAAGAAGTTGGTGGCGTAATCCATAGCTGTCCTGCGTGTGATCTTTCCACCAGGACCTCGTCCAGTAGAGCTGTCAGCCACGTAGTACAGAAACTGGCGCAGCATCTTTGTAGAGGGTACCAGGCCCTGTGGCTGGAAGTATTTCATGCCGTCGCATTCCGAGAGATGTATCACTTCCTGGCAAAACTCACACCAAAGACGGATGGTGCGAGCGTAGCTCTGTAGGGTCGCTATGCTAAGGATTCGAAAGGCCTGTTTGTCGAAGTCTGTTCGGTTCAAAATCCGCTTGTCTTCTGAGCGACTCTTTTCGTTCTCATTATGTCTTTCTTGCCGTTGTTTCTTCTTGGCTTCCCGCTGCTTTTCTGCTCTAGCTGACTTAGGAACTACAGCTTGGATGGCCGCGAGTGGCGAAACGACGGGAGCCATCGCAGTGTCAGACTTCTAGAGGATCGAGACCCTCGATAAGAAACAATTCGGTTTAACAAGGATACTAATTCAATTTGAGATGCACGGTGAGTGAGAGACAACTAGCACGAAAAGTCACGGTTGATGAAACGATGAAATCCAGTTGGGCTTCAATGGAAATGAAATGCGACGCAGTAGCGAGGATTAATGGGGACGAGAGGTTGAGTGACAGAGTCTCAGAGCCTAGGAGTAAGATGAGACGGAGGAAATAAAAGGAATCATCTTCCGTCGTGAGATAAACACGTGTTTGCTTGAAGAAGGAAGGTGTGTGCAATGGCGTCTGAAACAAACGCGAGCTCGATGCATACTTGCATCACAAATGGTATGAGCAGCAATAAAATGCACATCTACGAACAAAGTTAATAATGCAGACCACTAGATTTATATGATAAAGCCCATCAACAAGCCCCTCGATGATCTTTATCACTCTGTAGCAAAGATAATTTCCATTATTAATTAGTATAGTAATCTCTATCCAACCATCTATCTAGAGATAATATGCTATAGAAAGCTTTAGCTTAATACCTAGGATCTAAGTAAGCTTATTCTAAAAGGCCGATATAAACTATAGCCTATAATTAAATATAATAATATCTAGTAATAGTCTATAAATTTAGTAGATATAGTAGATATAGTAGATATATAGCTAGGCTATCTTTTTTATATTAATATTCCTATAATAGGGGATTAAAAACAGGAGCTTAGTAAAGTAGTTAACTATAACTATAACTATATTATATCTAGTATAGTTTATAGAGGTATATTACTAAGGACGTTCTAGTATTAGAAGTAGTTTTTATAATAGAACTAGCCTAGTTATAGTAGGAACGTCTTAGTAAAATACTCGACAGATAAATTCTAACGCTTTAACTAAATTCTACTAAGTTTTATTAGCTTAATTAACTTCTACTAAGTTCTACTAGATTAATTAAATTTTACTAAAGTTTATTAAAGACCACGTGCATATATATATATATATTAACCACTAAGACCCCTAACTATTTAATTATAAAATTCTCTTATTATTCCTTTCTCTTCTTTATATAACGTCTTATTCTCTATAAGAGCTATACCCCTATATTTAGATAGAATATATTTTATTCCTTTAAATCTACTTTAAAGCCTCTTTGTGCCCTTATATTACGTTATATTAATATAACTACTATAAAAATAGTAAACGAACTTAAACCTCCTATATTAACTATAAGTATTATAGCCCTAGTTAGGGAGCAGTTATCTATAATATAATAGTCTTTTATAGATACCTTAGCCTTATAACGGGCTATATTAGAAGCTTAGTACTAATAATTAATAAAAGCAATCCACGAAGAACTCTATAATATAAAAGCACTCGTATTAAAGACCTTAATACTACCTATATATAAGATTAAAATAACTATATTTAAACCTAGCCTATTAAACAAAAATGACGAGCTAGTAATAGTAGCTTAACTTATATCTATAATAAATCTAATACTTATTATAAAATCTAAAAAGCATTCTAACCCTTTAATATTTAATAAAAACTAAAATAACCTATATCCCTTTATAACTAAGCTCTGTCTTAAACTTTAATAAACTATAACTAATACCCTATTAAAGCTAGTAAGGTTAGCTATAAAATATCTTGTTTAAGTAAGGACGCTATATAAACTATAAACCTATTCTTCTATAATAGTACCTTTATTAATTTTAAAATATTTATTTCTCTACTAGAATAAATGTCGGAATGTATATGTCAGAATATATGGACAGAGGTACGCGGTCGCGCGTCTCTAATTAGTCACCCTTATGGTGACTCATTAGCCCCCTACTTAGGCACTGCGATCCTTACGATCCTTTGCTTTCTAAAATTAATATAGAACAATCATTATACTATCTACGAACCGTAGCTACGTGATATCCCCTTATGTAACCAACACTAATTAGTGGTTAACTTTACTGTTATACTATAGAACAGTAAGGTATTACTAAGAAGAGATAAGCTACTGTACTAGTGCTACTCGTGCTAAAGGAAGCTATCTTTTAAGGTTAGAACTGGTCCTAAACCTTAAATAGAACTCTTTTATAAATCTAAGGATCTAAAGGCCAGAACTGGTCTTGAGCCTTTCTAAGATTACGGATTCTTGCGTCTATTACGCAGAACAACACGCTTTATAAGTCTTCGCGATTTAAGGCCAGAACTGGTCCTAAGCCCTATAATCGCAGATTCTTATCACGAACGCGTACTAAACCACGAACGCGTACTAGATGATAAATACACGTTATAAACGCGTACTAAACGATAACCCCTATACTAAATGATAACCCCTATACTAAACGACAATCCCTACACTAAATAATAACCCCTATACTAAACAACAACCCCTACACTAAACGACAATCCCTATACTAATAACACTTCCCTTTCTCCAAAAACATGGCTATTCTGAACGACTGGAGAGACTCCCTACCACTAGGGGTAGCTACGTACGCGAAACTTATTGATAAAGATTGGGACGAATTTACTATTAACATAACAACTTGTACCGCAAAATAAGTTAATAGCTTTCTCCTATATTATATTATATTCTACCAAAATAGACACTAGGCCGATTTATAGCTATGGGAGTATTTTAGGGAAGATTTTGTAGGATAGACCGCCGACACCTGGGTACTTAGTAATGCTAGTATTATTTAGGATTTTTAAGACTTCCTCTATAGGAATAGGGTATACATTACCAAGAACGGTAACTTAATTGCTAGCAATATTTAGGCCGTTATTATTGGTATAGAAGAACTAGTATAGACGGAAGCTAAGATTATACGTTAACTATAGAAGCTAAGAATCAACCGATATTCTTTAGAAGGTAATTTTAATTTATATTAAAACCCCTAGAACGCTAATCTCCTACTTAGTCCTCCTCCTGCCTAGCAGCAACATCTGTAGTAGCCTTTGCAGCAACTATAACGTCCATAGTAATATCTGTAAGAACTTCTGGAAGAACCTCCGCAAGAACCTCTATAGATAATCTTAGGGCATTAAACACCTTAAGTTCCTTAAGCTGCCGTATCTTAACCTGTGCCTCTAGTTCCTTAGGCTGCCATACCTTAACCTATACCTTAAGCTCCGCAATAAGCTCCGAAGCAACCTCCTCTATAAGAACCTCCGCAGTAACCTCTATAGCAACCTCCGCAAGAGCCTCCGCAGCAATCTCCGCAAGAACCTCCGCAAGTGCCTTAAGCTGCCGTATCTCAACCCGTGCCTTAAGCTGCCGTATCTTAACCCGTGCCTTAAGCTCCATCCCACCAGTAATCTCCGCAGCAATCTCTGTAATAAGCCTCTACTTCTCTATAAACATTTAATAAGCTTTAGAAGATTTAGCGTAGAGGGGAATTCTAAGACTCCTATAGTTCCTAAGGTAGCTATAAAGGCGGCTACTAGCGTAATCTAGACAGGAAGTTCTTATAGAGGGTACCATAAAGAGAGAGTAATATAGGGGGGGGAGCGGTTGGAACGGCACAGTCACGCAGGCAATCTATAAAAGAAAGAACTGCTAGTATCTACGGCAGCTACGAACCCAATAACTGTTGTAACTAATATACCTATAAACCAACCCTATAATAAGACCCCGTGCCGATCTGCCTACGGAACCAACCCTATACTAGCACCACACTGCCACATAATAACAACTATAAGTCCGTACCGTACTGCTATATACCATCGACAAACTGATAGCGCCGCTATGCCTGCTATTACGATACTAATCGCGCTAATACGCCTGCGATCTACCAACCGAACGATCGTGCCGATATGCATGCGATCTCGATTACTGTTGTGCTAATAAGAACGACCCAAATAGGACTAGGTAGAGCTTTGCTCCCTAAAACACGACCCCGTTGCCGGCATTATACTGCCGCCTAAATGACCCGTCGCTAGCACCGTACTGCTATTACAATAGACCCTTGCTGCCCTGCCTGCAGTTAACTAACCCCTGCTGCTTTATCAGCAGCTAACCAACCCTTACTGCCCTGCCTGCAGCTAACCGACTTCTATTGCTTCCACCTCTAGCTAAACCGACACCTTACTGCCTTGCTGCCTTGCTGCCTTTCTGCAGCACCATAAGTATAAAGAAAGAACTGCTAGTGTTAGAATGTATGTGTTAGAATATATGGACAGAGGTACGCGGTCGCGCGTCTCTGATTAGTCACCCTTATAGTGACTTATCAGCCCCCTACTTAGGCACTGCAATCCTTACGATCCTTTGCTTTCTAAAATCAATACAGAACAATCATCATACTATCTACAAACCGTAGCTACGTGATATCCCCTTATGTAACCAATAATAAATATATAATAACACTAGCCGTAAATATACAGCTCTTACTAAACTTAAAACCCTATAATACCGAAACTAAGACTTTATAAGCTTCTTCTTAGAATTTCTAGGCCTTATTAATAAACTGGATTATAATAAAGCCGCTAGAGTTACTACTCTTTGTTAAGCTATTTTAGATATAATTAGAGCATAATTAGTAGGTAAAGAACTGTTAAAAAAAACTTACCTAAATTTACTATAATATATTAACAAATTAATAAGGACCTTTAATATAATAAATAGACTTATTCTCTAAAGCCAACTATACCTTATATTTAAAACTCTATAAAACTAGTATATACCCTAAAACGCGATTACTTTCTAAAACTAAAAAGCCTTATATATAATCCTATAGACCTTAATATTACTTAATTCTATATACCTTTAGGAACTAATAAATAAAGAACTTAAGCCGTAAATAGAGAATACTTTAGATATAGTAAAAAGGGATATATCTAAAGGAATTACTAAACTTACCCTTTTAAAAAGGCCCGTTATAGTTCCTCCTAGTCCTTAAATTATATCTATTCTATAAATTATACTTAGTTACTATAAAGTACCTCGCCTTTAATTAACTTAAAAAATAAATTGTTTTAAGGCTAAGTTACGCCTTAAAATAAAAAATAGAAGAGTATAAGTACCTAGGCTCTTTTAGCGCTAATATATAATATAACTCCCTTAATATACTTAGCAAGATTTAAATACTTAAAAAATTAAAGAAAATATAAATCCTAATAGATAGCAGAGCTATTAGTATAGGCTTTATTAATATAAACTATATAAGAACTTAGTGCTTAAATTTAAAGAAACTTAATAAGCCCTAAACCCTATAAGGCTTTAATGGTAAACCCTTAATATATAGCGAATTAACGCACTACGCTCTTATAAAGATATATATAAGCGAATACCTTAAATACGTTTCCCTATTTATAATACCCTTAAAGTAATATAAAGTAATACTTAGATATAGATAGCTAAAACAATATAACTCTTTAATTAACTGGGTTAAAGAAATACCAAAGTTCCATATAACCTACTACTAAAGTTATTACTTAAAAAACTACTTGCCCTATAAATAAATATATATATATATATATATATATAACTATTTAAATTTAACATAATACGAATTACCCTTACTGTAAATCTTAAACCTATATAATAAAGCTATAACTACTAACTATAGTAAAGGATAAAAAAAAGTTTTAATAAAACCTCTTTAAATTTATATAATATAGGCCATACCCTTTATTTTATTAGCAAGAAAATAAAACCATAAAATCTTCGAGGTAATAATAGAAAATATTAAAAAGCATTAAAACTAAAGTAATATATTAACCCTTAACCTCTTATACCTAAAGAGTATTATAACCTAATTAATAGGTTTAAAAAACGATTTATAGACTAATTACCACTATACTAAGATAAGCTCAATTTTAAAAGAGAACTTAAACCTCTCTTAACTATTATATACTAACGCCGTTTAGCTATTAACTTCTATAATAGAACCTATCCCTTTACTTCTCCCCTCCTTAAGACAACTATTATAGTTTTAGTTCTTAGTTTTCTTATATTCCTTACCTATAGATTAGCAAGGTAATAATAAATTAGGAGTATGGGGTTATATAATAAGCATAGAGCGGGTATTTCCTAGGCTTCTTAGAACTACTAAAGGTAATTATTTATCCGTTTACCCCTTTAGCTAGTATAGGATTATTATAAGGGCCAGTTACCGTACTGCTATCTTAATAGTAATTATATAATTATCCGGGAAAGGTATAGTTCTGCTTATATTTAGAGTATAAGTAGGGGTTGTTAATATAGGTATACATTTTGCTTAAGTTAAGGTGTGTTTTTATACTTAGGAACGGACATTAGACGAGCTAAGTTAGCTATCTTATACCTAAGAGTATTAGCTATAATAATACGCCCCTAGATAGCTCTTAACGCTAATAATATAGAGTGCCTGTATTGGTTAGCTGGGATATAATATATATTAAGTGTCCGCAGGTCGCTAGATTTTAGAAATACAATTACTATATATATTAGTAGCTGCCTAGAAAACCCCGCTAGTCGATATATATTAATAGCGCGTCTTTAAACAAGGGCAGGAGGGTATAGTTAGATTTTATCAATTATATAATAAGCTAGTACGTTAAATTAGGCCGCTCTAAGTGCACTTTATAATCCTATTAACCCTTCTTCTATAAGTGTACTTAGCTTATTACCCGCGCGCCACTAATAAGGCCATTACTAACTTCCTATAGCTATTAGGGCTATAGTAGGTACTAGAATTATAGGAATCTCTAAAAGGTAAAACTAAAAGCTACCCTATATTAACTAATTCCGTAAGGCTTAGCTAGATACTAGTCCTGCTAGTAATAAAATTTTATAGACGCTTAGAGTGCTAGGGGAGTGCCCCTAAAGCTAGCGGGATATAATTACTCTATTAGTTATAAGTCTCTACTATTATTATAGCATACCTAGCAATAATACCCCTTTAAATAAATTAAATAAAAGTTATATTATACATTCAGCTATAACGGGGGGGGGGGTAATCTATTAACTACTGCTATACTATTACTAAGTCACATCTAGGAGCTTCTTAAGGCCTACAGTATATCCAAATTCTATATCTTAATATCTCCATCCTTCTTATAATATTTTCTTAGTAAATATCTCTTATTAGGTCTTACCTCAAATAATGTTAAATAGCATCTCCTTTAAATATTAAACTTTCTCCGGATTATTATAAGCGTTATAGTAATTAATAAGGTTTTAGAAAGCCTTATCTTCTTTATTATCTATTATTAACCCATTATCTTTAAAATAAGAGTAAATAATATCGCGTTATCTCTCAAATTCCTTCTTCTAGTTATTGCTAATTTTACTCTATTTTAGCGTTAAAAGCTAGATTAGCTGCAATATATAAAGCTACAAAAACTTATATATAAAGGCTGGTAATCGCTCTATATATTATATATGGAATATATTACCAAGGATACGATTTTATAGATATTAGAAATGCTAGGGGAGTGTTCTTAAAGCCGAGCGTATAACTATCTTTAATTAACCGTATACTGTATCCTTAACCTTAACTTAGACAAACTAAAAGACTAAAAATATTAAAGAGCGAAGAGATTTGTGCGAAAGTATATATAGGTCTAAAATTAGAGGCTTTAAATAACCTAAAAAAACAAGAATAAAACGCTAATTACCTATAAAAAATTTATTAGCGGGATATTATAGGCATAGAGGCGTTTAGATAGCTAATCTAGTAAGTACTAAAGTGCTAGATTATACTAATATCCTCCTAACTCTAAGCTAAGTAATAGGCTTAAAGTACGGGGCTATATACTAAGGCCTAGTTCCGGTCATAGTTATATATAGGAGCTAGTATAACTTATCTTTAGTTAACTATATCTTAATAAATATAAGGAGATAGTGCGCGGACCATCGTATTTATAGTATTTATTTAAAAAGCGTGTTTTTGCGTAGGGATAAAAGGCAAAATTTTTATTATAAACTTACTTTAACTAATATTTAAAAGTGGAATAAGGGGACTAAACTAGACTAAACTAGAATAGACAGAAATAGGGTAAGATATAGCCTATTTTGGCCTAACCCCCTTCTAGCTAAAAGAGATCCTTTAATTTAAGCCTATTGCTAATACACCTAATATTAGAGATATTTAATAAATGGTGCACTAGATAAGGCTAAGGCTTTTACCTTTCGCCTTTACTCTCCTAAAGATACCTAATTAATTACCTACTTACGCTGCCTGCGTCTACGCAAAACTTATTTATTGCCTTATACTTCTTAATATACTACTTTATTAGTATTATAATATTTTTATATTCTATAAATATTTCTCTACTTAGATAGCACGACTACTATTCCCCTTATTAGAAGTACCTTATCGTTTAAATACCCCTCCGCTTTATTCCGTTCGAAGTTATTATTAGCATTCTTATTTAGTTCTATCTGGCGGACTAGGAGCTTTAACTACCCTAAATCCCCTTCCGGCTAATAGGTTAGTTATTAGCATTTTTGCTATAGACTATACTAAGTTTTTAGGTTCGTACTACCACCCTACTAAAGAAAACCACTAAGAAGAATTAGATTTTAGCCCTATAGTGGCTATATAGACGGCTTATAGAGGCTAGCCGGCCGATCTTTTACCTTATACCCGCCTCGGCCAGTATAATTATTATTCTATCCTAAGCTAACGGCACCTTACTATTCTAGCTAAAATCGCACCGCTAGTTAGGATATGCTTTAATAGCACTAAGAAGTTTCCTAATATATACGCTTTTAATTTTAATTTTAATCTTTCTAATTTATAAGGTATTGTGTCTATAAGAGCTAAAAGAGCCCTTCCATATTAAAGTAATATAATTTCTTAAAAGGACAGACTTATAGGGAGCCTTATGTACTATAATTATTAGAATTATTACAGCGGTAGCAAGTATAATTCTCCTATTAGTAGATAGCGTATACTTATTTCTTTTAGTAAGTAAGTCTCTTAGCTTTTTAAGATATCCTACTAATCTAAATAGGGAGAGTGTATTATAGCCTATATTATAATTAGTGCAAGAGTTTCTATACAAGCCTAGAAGTACTATAAATAAGAAAAAGCATTAAAGCAATTAGGCACAGAGGGTCTAGTAAGAATAGATTTAGCGCAGAAGATAACTAAAGTATAGCTATTTAAGGGAGTTATCTGTCTTCGCGGTTAAAGCTATAAATAATTTTTTTTAGTTTTCTATTCTCTTTAACCGGACTCCCTTTAGGAATTAGGTCTATAGTAACAATCTTAAACCCGACTTTTAGTATATTTAATACCCAAATTATAATTAGGATAGTCCTAAACTGGCTATATATAGGCATTTATTACCTACTAGTTCACCTTATTAAATAAGGGTTGGCTATAAATATCTATAAAAGGGTTAAAAGGCTAAGTAAAAGCTATTATTTATAAATAGTATGCAAAAGCCACTTATATTAATTAACACTAATACTATAGGCTAGGGTGAGCCGCATCTAACAGTCTAGCACTTAACCCTTAGATATTAGGTACATAATATCCACCTCACTAAAAGCTAAAGGGGTAGCCATTGTATAAGTCGGGCATTAACGTTTATAGCTAGCATTACTTTAAATAAGGCCTATTCCGCCTTCTCGCGCTATATACTTCTACTTATATATTCTTTTAAATATCGTATCTACTTTATAGTTTGCTATATAGCATATAAGTTATCTTTATTTTAATTAACTTAACTTTTTCGACTTTATATAAACTGCCCCTCTTCTCTAAAATCTTATTAGCCTAATAATACCTCTAAAACTTTAAGGTAAGTTATATATAAGCAACTTTCCATCCTTATAGCAATTATACAGTTACTTATCCTATAGGTAGCACTTTTAGTAAGCATATATACGTTCTCGCCTTCTCCTTTTTAGAGGATATCCTTAACTAAGCCCTCCCCTTAGTAAAAGACGCATTCTTATATATAAACACTTCTTCCCCTTAACTAGGCCCTATAATTATTACCTTAAGACATTACTATAGGATTTTACTAAGCGCGCGTCAAGAGACCTGCCCCCTTATTAAATCTTATACGCTATTAACAAAGACCTTAATTTAATTTTAGACGGCCTTTGTATAATAGGGCACCGTTTTCTAAATATATATTATTTTACCTTACGCTAGACTATATAAGGGCCCCAATTGTAGCTAAGACAAGTTAGATAACGCTAGTTAATAATATTACGCAAGATAATTATAAGCTTAAGGAGAAGGCTATATAATTAGTAAGATAATTATAGGGCTTATAGGAATATATTTTTACTAAATACTATCTAGTTTAAAGTAGATCTCGTTATAGACCCCAAAACGATTAGTATAAACTTTAAGATAGTAAACTCGTTAGTTTATATAATCCTTATTAGGAAATACAGCGCCGGTAAAGCTGTTAAAGTCTTTAGTAACTTAATAAGGAATATAGTTATAGGTCCAAATAAGGGTATTAGTTTCGTTATTATTATTATAGGGCCTAGTAAAACCTATAGGCTATTTAATAGTCCTTCTATCTAGTACTTTTACTACTATAGTTCTTAAAGCAAGCAAATATTAAAGTAATATAAGGGGATCTTGTAGATAGGGGGCTATAAGGACACGATTGTGGAATAGGATAGATTAGTGAAAGAGATGAATCCTTGAGGAGGTAAGGCCTCTAGGATCGTGGAGACTATATACTATAGGCACGTGCCTTTGGCACGTGACCGGCGACTATCCGAGGGGCGTTTAGGGGTTGTTCTGAGGGCAACCTAAGGTGTCCGCAATAATATCCCTTATATTGCCCCCCCCCTTTTTACGGTCGGCCCCTAATCGCCATTACTTTGCGGTAGGGAGATTATAAGGGCTTGTCCTAGAAGAGGTTCGGAGAGATATTAGAGAGGTATTGGTATGCCGCTGTATATTATCTATCTATCTAACCCCTGCTTTAAACTCCTGAAAAACCTTAATAAGGGAAAAACGTAACTAGAGAAAAGACGCGAGGATTACTAGGAGACCTATTAAAAGCCTACTAGAAGTATACCGGTGACTACCTAGGCTAATATAGGGATTTTTATATAACTCTACTTCTAAGCCTTTATACTAGTCTGTAATTAATTATAAGTATTATAAGCAATTTAGTATTCTAGTATAGTTCTGTAGAACCTTTTAGTATGGGATTTAATATATAGAGCCTTAGCTTACCGTCGTCTTTAACAGCTAAGATATGGTCTATAATTCTTTCTTATAATCCTTTTCTTATAATCCTCTGCGTCGCTAATATATTACTCCCATATTTGCCCTTAGGCTATTAGATGCAGTTAAGGTATTAATTAGTTAGTTAAAGAGACTTATCTCTTAAGATTTGGTGTATATGGTTTCAAATCTAGTGGTCCTATGCCGTATATTTGGCGTAGCTCTACTACTTAGTAAATAGGGACATTTCGTAATAGCAATTATAGCTATTATACGATTGTTAAGAACGTTTATGACGTTGTTCTTTAATACTATAGTATTGTTTTAGGTCTAATTTAACCTATATACGTCTTTAATTTAACGTCTTAATTACCTTCCCCCGGCCGCGTAGTTAGTTTTTATAAGGAAGTAATAGTTAAATAACTTATACGCGTGTTTCCTTCCTTTTAAATAGCGCTATTGTAACGGAGTTATATTAGTAAGGTTGCGGCTATTTACTAAAAGGGTATTAGACGGTGAAGTATAAGGACACCTTTACTTATTAAGCAGCTCCTTTTCCTTAATACCTTACTTTCCTATTATTAACCTTTATCCAATTTTGGACGTATCTTTAATATATTATTAAGATTTTCTTCTTTTCTATTAATAATTTAATATACCTCTTTATTCTCCTACTAACTACTCTTTTAAGCAAATTCTATAGCGTATCTTAGCCCTACCTTTATATATAAAACCCCAACCTCTACTAACTCGTAACTAGTACTAGTCCTACCTAAATAATTTTGCCTATACGTCTTAAAAAGACCAAAAATCTAATGACAGGATTCTGGAGGCTTGTAATAAGACGCACTATATTAGATCTAATATCTTTAGTCCTTATAATTAATATATGCGTACTAAAAGCGGTAGTTGCGTTAAGGTAAGCTTTTCTATCCTTAATAGATTTCTATTGCTAACTTTAAGCTTTAATAGCCTGGGCCTAAGTGGCGACAATCCTTTAATATCCTTAACTACTATATTACTCGGGCTTTGTCTTATTCCAGCGCCAATACTAAACGTCTTAGTTAAATTTGAAACTATGCTATAGCCATCTACACCGCCTATAATTCCTAGTAAGCTAGCTAGTAACGCCTAATGCAAGAGTAAGGTTAGTATACTAAGGATAGGGTATAGGATGGGGGTGATGAGAAGAAGGTCGCTGTTTACTATAGGAAGGAGTTTATATATACGCGTTAAGTTTCGAAAGAGTATAATATAATGCAGTGTTAGGTAGGTTACCCTTCGGGTACCTAGCGGATAGGTGATTAACAGTTACTATAGCAAGGTCTCGGTGGTTCTGGACTATGCTAGCCAGCTAACGTCTCTATTTATTCTAGGCTTAAGCATATCTTTATTAACTATAAGCTTACGCCGCAAGAGCTTTATTAGTATTGGTTTGGACCTAATATTAGTATTAAGCGTTTAAGAGTCTCTACTCTAGCTACACCTTATTATCCTACCCCTATTTTTATACCTACTTATACGCCTATTAAGGCATCTAGATCCCATTCTTATTAGCCATTACTTAGTAGCCTAATAGATACTAATCCTGCTCCTGATGATAATAAGGCGTAGTAGCTTTTTATATTGGGCATTTATAGTTTAGACTTTTAGGATTCGTTCTTATATATAGTAGTAATTAAGGACCTTAATTAGGTGCTTAAAAAGGGTTTAGAAGCCCTAAAAACAATATTCCTAGTATAGATTAATGAATAGGAATGCAATTCTAGCAAAATGCCCTATTAACTCTATACTATATACATAAAAAGGCTAAGGACCCGTCCTACCTTAAGCTGTAGCCCTATTTCTATAGTTTCTAAAGCCTATCCGTTCTATATCCAATTTGACCTATTTACTCTTTTCACAAGCTTTCTTCGTAGGTCACGATGACACTATAGTATTAGAGCTCTTTCTGCGACTTGTAAATTGTAGACCTTAGTCCCAATATTCTTTTAGAATATCTTTATAATAATTAAGGTGATCCTTTAGTTCCTATATAGAGTCCTTAGTAGGCTAGCCTAGCTATTTAACTTTAAATTAAAGCTTATTTTTAACAGACTTATAGTGTAGTATAGCTTCAATTTTATACCACTCGCCCACCACCTTAGGGTGTTCAATTAGGCCTAGACGGAAGTTTTTTTTTAGCAGTAGTCTATACTATAGCTTTAGTAGGTTTATATAAAATACTAAATGTATATAGGCTATAGATAGGGGTAGCTGGAGACAATAGGCTAGCTTACTAATTCATTCCTTAACTTAGAAGGGACCTAGGTATCTTATATCGAGCTTCTTTAATAGTTAACGGGTTTTAATATTTGTTAAACGTAATAGAACCTTATTGCCTACTCCAAAATGCTTGTTTTAGTGCTTATAGTTATACCAAAGTCTCTACTGCTCTTAGGCATCTTATAGGCTCTACTTTATATACTTCTATTACTCCTCCCATTCCTAAAGGTATCCTTATACTCTCTAGTAGATATCCTTAAACTTCCCAGTAGGGTCCTATAACTAATTATATGGCCTTAGCTAGTAATCGTTAGGTATACTATTAAACCCAAATAGTTAAACGCCATAGGCAATCTAGATTAGTGCATACTTATATAATATATATTGCTTTAAATTATAAACGTACTCCGCGTATGGAAGTAGCTTATACTAGTTATCTTACTAGTAGTTTAAATACATCCGTAGGTAAGACTTTAGTTCCTAGTTCTAGCATTCTAGCGTTCTATTTACCTATCCGTCTACAAGTAAAAAGCCGTACTATACTAGTAGTCTATCTTTAAATAGAAGCATAGGTCCGACCAGTATTAGCTTATAAAGACGCTACCCCTATCAGTAATAATAGAGTATGGCTAATCTACTTTAAGAAAGCATTTCTCCTTAATTAGGTTGGCGAGCTCTTATATATTAATCGTCTTATTAACGGAAAGGTATTAGACGTACTTTAAAAACCTATTAATAAGTACGAGGACCGAATCGTATATTCGTCCTTAGCCATCTTTAAATAGCGGGAGATCCGTAATAAAGTCTATAGCGTAATATCGCTATAGCTTACTAGCAGGGGGAACTAATTTAAGTAGACCCCATAGCTTATACCTGCGGATCTTATATACTTAACACTTCTCATAATAGCTAATATACTCCTTTACTTCCTAATTAAGCCTTAGCCAATAATATTTGCCCTAAATTAATTCCACTATCTTTGCTTAGCCATAGTAGCCGCCTAGGGGATTATTATAATTCTTTATAAGAATCTTCTGTCGTAGATTTGCTTCTTATAGCACCTAAACCTTACCACCTCTACGCAGTAGGCCCATTAGGTCTAGTTCCCAATAGTAGCGCCTAGCAGCTTTCTTTCCATTATATTTCCAGTCTACTTTTGCATTAAGAATAGTATAAGAAGTGTCCCTCCGTTATACCTTACAGATAAGATCTATTAACCTTTTAGATAGTTCCTAGGTAAAAGCTATTTTATTCTATACTACTCTAAGTATAAGACTAGATGGTACTATAGATCTTATAACTCTTCAATACGCGTATATTAAGAAGGCCGCTATAAGGTTAAAGTCCTTTAGTTATTATAGGGCTCTAAGTTCCAATTGCTCTATAGCTTCACTATTTATTTAAGGGAATAGCTTAGTAATTAGAGATAGTATATTACTAGGTTCCAAAAATATATCGGGGACGTCCTATCTAAGTATATTTGGACCCTTATTAGTAACGGACTGGGTACTAGCCAGAACGTTAGTAGAAACTAATAGGGCTTATACTGCCTAAGACTTAGTATATAGAGCTATGGGTACTTAAGCATTCCACACCTAGAGCTTATTCTGCAATATAGGGAGTAAGATATCTATTATCTATTTTCCTTCTCCCATTTTGAAGCCTTTGGCATAATCTAGCCGTTGTGACGGTCTATTAATAGGGTTATTTTCCCCTAGCTTATATTTAATCTTAAAATTAAATCACGTAAGCTCCTCTACCCATCTAGCTTATTAAGGTGTAAGCTCCTTTATAATTATAAAGTAGCGTAGATTATGGTAATCTAAAAGTATATAAGTGGTATAGCTCGTGTGCTTAAGGTAGTGTCGCCACTATTTAAAGCAGTTAACTATAGCCAGCAGTTCCTTATCGTGGGTATAATACCTAACTTTAGGTCCCTAGAATTTTCTATTATAAAATGCTACTAGTCTCTAATAGAGCTGGGTAGCGTCTAGATGCCTATTAGGTTATAGCAGGATACTAATAAGGGTAAAGTTCAATACATTAGTAATTATTATTAATAGCTAATCTGGGTCAAAATGCCGCAGCAATAAAGCTTCCATAAACTTCGCGCGAAGTTTCTAAAAGGCCTTCTAAACCTTTCCAGGCCATAATTATAGCTTATACTATTTAGTTAGTCCCTTCTTAGTTTTCTTCTTTACCGCCTTTAAGCTTTTTGCTCCTTAGGTTAAGTCTTAGAAAGCTTCCGCAATATAGTTAAATAGGTATTAGGCAACGTCTGAGTAGTTATAGATAAAGCGCCTATAGAAATTGGCAAAGCCTAAAAACACTTAAACATCCTAGTAGCTCTCTAGCTCCGGCCACTCCTAGATTATCTACACTTATACTAGGTCTATAACTATACCTATAGGCGTTATAATGTAACCTAGGAACTTAGCCTACTTAGTATTAAAGATATACTTTAACGCCTTAGCGTAGAGGCCCTAATCATCTAAACATTCTAGCACTTCGCGGACGTATTACTCGTGTTACTCCTTATCTTCTAAGTAGATTAAGATATTATCTAAATAGATAACGCATATACGGTTAACTAGTCCCCCTAAGGCTCTATAAATATATAATTAGAATATCGCAGGCGTATTAGCTAGCCTAAAAGGCATTACTAGATACTTAAAGTAGCTGTATTAGGTCTTAAAAGCGGTCTTTTACTTATCCCCTTCTTTAATACGGAGCCTATAGTAGGCGTCTCGTAAATCCAGCTTTATAAAGATCTTTACCCTAGATAATTAATCCAGCATTTCACTAACTAGTAGTAGTAGGTAATAGTTCTTAATTATAATCTTGTTAAGACCGTAATAGTCTATATATAGCCTTATAGTTCTATCTAGTTTTAGGATAAAGAGGATCGGTGCGCCTAACGGTAACTTACTAGGCCGAATCCACCCCTTTTCCAATAACCTATTAAGGTACTCCTATAGGATCTTAAGCTCTTTACGCGAGAGGTTATAGATAGGAAGGTTTAGCGGTTGTTTACCTTCTTCTAGATTAATTATATAATTATACTCTAAGTTCTGCGGTAGGACTTTTACTCTTCTACCTAAAAATACCCTTAGTAAGTCCCTTAGGCCTACTAGAATATTTAACAAATTAGGGTCGCGTTTATCCTCTATATTATCGTTAGGTAGGTCCTAGAGCTCCCTTAGAATACTTATAGGCAGCGTCGTGCGTTATAGTAGTTGCTTATATATAGTTGCCACCGTACGTTACACCGTTTTATACGGTAGCTAGTAAAGGGTAGGGAAATCCTTAACACAGCGCTTGAGATGCCGTAGTATACTCTCCGTATATTGCTTAAGCTAGAGTAACCTATAACGGTTAAAGTATCTTATAAGATCCTCAAGATCGCCGCCTCTCTATAATATCTCCGTGACCTATCTAGTAGTTCCCTATAAAGTCTCTATTATAGAGGGGTTATTACCTATACTAGGCTTTATACCTATTTTGCTATTAAATAGGGGTTAAATCTAATACTCCTTTAGGTATAGAGCGTAAAGTATATACTATTTCACCTAGGGCTACACTCTCTAGAATGTCCTTTAGGCTTATTAGTAATATACACCCTTCTAAATCTTTATTATTCCACTATTTAAAGGCTCTAGTCTTAAAGCGTATCTTAGGATCTGCTTCCGCCAGCTAAGGGTATCTAAGGATAAAGTTATAACCTATAAAGTCAGCCGCCTAAAAGGGTTGCGGGCTAACTACCTTAGTATAGTTGTATATGTCGGCCACTAACACTATAAGCTTATAGGCACTATATAGCTTAATCTAATGCTTATTTAGAAAGCCTATAATAGGTTTCCGCCACCTTTATAATAGGATAAGTTTATACTCTTTTACCAAATTATATCGTATAAGATTAATTTCGGCGCCGCTGTTATATAGTACTTAAAACTATTATACCTTACCTATAGGGAGTATTATTTCTAGCTTAACAGCAATACGGAGAGTCTCTTCTTCTATATCTTGCCCTAGTTATAGCTAGGAGAGGTCCACAACTAGGGCTTTTCTTTTTTTAGGTTATTAGTATAATTATCGCCCGACTTATTCTTCTAATGAGATTTACCTTTAGGGAAATTTCCTTTTAGCTTCTTAGAGTATTCCTATAAGGATATCGGACGGGTGTTGGGTTAGCCTTAGAAATCTTTCCCATTACTTAGGGCTCCTAACTTTAATCCTTCTAAAGTTCTCCTTAAAAACGGCTTCTTTAAAGCTTAGGTTTGCCCTATATTACTACTAGAATGCCCGCGCTTCTAGTTACCCCCTAGCTTTCTACCAAAAAAGGTCTAGTTCCTTACCGTATCCTTAGCGTTCAGAACCGCTTATTTAAAATCCGTATATACGGTAATCCGCGGTAGGGCTTTTACGCGCTTTATTTTGTTATAAATTACTAGCTTAATTCTAGCCTAGATAAATCCGATCTTTTCCTTCTTATAAACGCTGCCGTCCTTATTTTTAAAGAGCTCTAGATCTATCTATTAAGCATAAGTTTCTATAAAGTTTATAAACTAGTAAAAGTCTTAACGGTCTAGCTACGTACTATTCCAGAATTATTCTATATTGCCGTATTATATAATATATAGATCTTAGGTCCAACTCTTTAGGAAGGTCTATAGCTATAGCCATATTATAATTTGCTCTTAATTAAGTTAATTAAACGCGATCTAGTTTAGCGATCGGTCTTTAATCTTGCTAATAATCCAGCGTATACGCTCTTTAGTATTATCTCGTATCATCAGCATCTTAAAGAAGTTATCTACCTCGCGAACCCAATTGTCCAGCTATTAGGCGTTAGGTCTATAACGAAGTTCTAAACTATTAGAGGCCTTAGCTAGTCGGTTTATACTCTTTTTCCATTTATTATATAGGTACTAGGTAGCCCCTAGGAAGCCCTTAACCTTAACTAAGTTATAAAAAAATTTGCCTAGCTTAGATTAAACCCTACCAGATATAGATTTGCCCTTAGAGGGTTCTAATATATT
>Ga0307515_10004698_pt1 | contig 28010 bp, 10 predicted proteins | sample 17_EM_MG_FD_194513 | JGI IMG/M metagenome (GOLD analysis project Ga0307515, IMG submission 194513) | Populus trichocarpa ectomycorrhiza microbial communities from riparian zone in the Pacific Northwest, United States - 17_EM | ecosystem: Host-associated > Plants > Roots > Unclassified | place... | reverse complement strand
TTATGTCATGTTTAGCTTAAAAAAAAAAAACTCTTCATCTCCATTTTTAATTTATATGTATTAGGATATATTCAATAAAAAAAATATTTTTATATGGATCTCCATTTCCAATTCTCTTCTCTATCTTCAAGGAACAATTAGGAAAAAAAAATAAATTCCACACGGCCTCAATTTTATGATGTAAATCTATGAACCAAGAAAGCACCACATATGGATCCAGGATGGATCATTAACCCAAAATAATTTTGTTTTAGTAATTGTTTTTGAAGAAACAATCTCATCTTATAAAAATTAAGTAAAAAATATTGAAGTAAACGTGGTCAATTCTCGCCTGGATTGGCTGAATCAACTGGATCTTCTGAACTAGATAAGATTTAATGACTATAATAATTCCAACTAAAAAAACATGTGCTTAGGCCCTACAGCCTAGCTAGTCATCAACTGCTTAGGCTTCTTGTTATTATTTTTCTCTCTTGAGATAAGTGAATAGACTTTTCAATTTATCGTGTTTTCCAAGTCAATTTGGTGTAGCAGATTCCCTTTTGGAAATCAAATCAATGTGTTGATTATCATCTTCTTCTTTTTTTAATTTATTATTTCTTGTTGCTTGTTCCTTTTAGCTACGCAACTATCACATGATGAAATGCATCGCTTCTCATGGATTGTGTCGGAACCATCCACCCTTCTTTATTAACATGCAAGTATATATAATTCCTACATGCACCCAAAAAGAAAAAAAGAAAAAAAAAGGGGAAATTTTATCATCTTGAATGTTGTTTTGTTCTCCTTTCTTTATTTTTTTTTTATTGATGTTAACTCGATCAGTCTAAATTTGATTTAGCTAGTTAGTTGAGTTGTAAATCTGTATAATCAAGTTAATCAGGTTTTTCATAAATCAATATTCTTTTTAATTTATTTAAAATCAGGTAGGTTTTTTTTATTTCTCTATTAAATAATTCTTAATTTTTTTTTTATTTTTTAGTTTAACGTGGGTGTCCGGGCCAGCTTGCGCGTACCTCGACTAATCCCACGGGCCCTGAAGTTAACGACCATGTAAGCCTCCAGTGACCATCATATGAGCAACCACAAGACTCGAACCTGAGACCACAAAAATTCTTAATTTTAAATACATGGAAATAGTGCTTCGAAACAAAGATGGATACTATTTACTATTCATGATTTTTTTTCGTGGATTTAAGAAAATAATCAGTGGATTTAGTGTTTCCCTAATAAGGACTTTTCAAATATAAAGGACTAAAATGTAAGATCTCTCAAAGTTAGGGATGCCTCGGCCTCCTCGTCCTTCAACACCATTTTCCGCCCCTGGGGTTGAGAGTTATTTGAAAACAGTTGGAATCAAATTGATAAAATGCATATGGTTTAGGATCTAATCAAGAATGAGTAAATAAATTAGGGACTAAAATGATAAATCCCCGAGAAAAAAGGCTGTAAAATAGAATCGCTACAAAACAAAGACCAAAGTCAAGTTTCCACTAGCCAGATAGGATCACGTTTAGCGGCTCACGTCTCAGCACGTGACTGGGACAAGTATGAAAGCAAACAAAAAATTATTTTTATTTATTATTATTCTATATTCATAAAAAAAAAAAAAAAAAGACAGTGAGGATACCGACAACTCTGGATCCAATGCTTGATTAATTTGATTTATTAATTATTTGAAAATTTATGGCTTTTCTTAGGGAATTAAAGAATTTCAAAGTTGATTGGTTAGGTTGTATTTGGCATAAAATTAAAATTTAGAAGAGAGTTTTTACAATAGTTTCCAAGATAATTGTTAAAAGAGAAAAATTAATTTTTAAGGTTAATTAATGTGTTAAAAATGTAAATTAATATCTCTCAAAGGTAAAATTTCACCTAATTTTTTTAAAATAATTTTGGTTAATTATCATCCTCTTTTAATAAATTACCCTCTGCTAAATTCTCCCACTTAACATACACTTCCCTTTACCAAACATCTTCATAAAATAATTAATTTTTATTTTTATTTCTGAGAAAAAATAAATATATATAGTTAATGATATAATTCTCGTGTTTTCACATTAATGTAAATAACTAAAATTAAAATTTAATATATTTTTATTAATAAACTATTATCATATATAACTTCAGTTTCAAATAGATTAATGGAATATAAATAAAATCTTGCACTATAATGATGAAGGGAAAATGACATAAATAATTATGATGTAGATGAATATGTTATTATCACTTCATTAAGTACAAATTTACTAACAAAACAAAACTAATTATTTTGTACCGTAGAGATAAGGATTGGCCACTAAATATTATTAAATATTTAAGAGTTATTTTATAGTGTTTTTGTTTAAAAAAATATTAAAAAAATATTTTTTTTATTTTTAAAATTTATAAAAATATAAGATGATATTTAAAAATATGGTTTCAGTTATTTTTTAAAATGTTTTTTATTTAGAAAAATATTAAATTAATACTTTTTTATTTTTAAAATTTATTTTAATATTAATATATTAAAACGATTCAAATCATTAAAAAAAAATTAAAATTTAATAATAAAAAGAAAGTTAAAAATCACTACCGAATATTGCCTAATCAGTACAAATCTCAAACCCCGAGGTGGACTAAAAAATATATAAATAAAGGGTCCCTCCTTCCCATTCCCTCACTGTCAACAACACATTTCCTTCAGGCTTCATAATTCTGCAAAGAGAGAAAAGACAGATATACTCTATCAATGGCTGTAAAAATCTATATCATGTAAGCATTACTATGATCCATCTTTACCATCTTCGTTTTGGGTTGTTGTTTTTATTGTGTTTCTTTGTCTGTGTTTTCTTCATCATGATTCTTTTGGTGCATAAACGTTTGACTTCTGATCATTTCTTGATTGTGTTCTTCATGTTCTTGTCTCTTTTTATTGTTTTTAACGACTCTTTTAGCTGTAAATGCAGTTATAGCTGTTAGTTTCTGTTCTCTTGGTGTTAAATGGCTCCAGGAAGTCAGCTTTCTTGAGAGATTCAGAATTTGATATTTGGTAACTGGTTTGAATAATATTTGGTGAATGTTTGATCAGGGATTCAAGTTTCTTTCAAGAACCAAATCAAATTCATCAATGGATGGTGTTGTTTCTTGTAGGATAATTAATTTCATGGATTTGTTGTAATAAACTATGGAGAATTCTCATATGCCAGCATCATCAGTGTTGTGAAAATATCTTGTTGATCTTGGCTAGAAGGTTAATTAAGAAGGGAGTGATAGGCTATAAGACATGATGCTGTTTATGTGTTTCAAGTAGAGGGGTCTACTGTTCTTTCCTTTTCATTTCATTGCAATCTCTATCAATGAAACAAGAAATGTATACAATAAGTTTAGTAAAACTGTGAACACAACAGTTATCAGTAGGTGTTAATTAGCCAAGAAAAAGTGGTTCTAAAGCTGGACCTACCTTTGAAATTATAATTCAGAGAGAGGAATGCTGGCCTTTTGCTTTTAGGAAACGTCTTCCCTTTATTCTCCATTATTGATACTAGTTCTTGGCATATAATTTTATATGCATAACCATCACCAATGGTTTCTTTATCATGGCCTGGAGTACACCATTGTTATAAAACCTCGCAGGCCCAGCGAGTCAACTTGCCGACTTTGAGCCGGTTTTTGGCTTAGGTTTCATGTCAAATCATTTTATTTTTAACAACACATCATTATGTGATTGGCTATGTAAGCTATTTAACAATCTTCTGTTTAAAATTTTAAATTAATAACTTTGTTGATTTAGAAATTCATGCACTCAAAGCTGTCCCCTTGGTGATGGTTTAGTCCTATTATCCACCACGTTGATGTATTATTGATGGTGGTTATACCACTCTTAGGATCAAAAATATTTTTGGATTATTTTTCTTGATGTAGGCCTCCATAGTGCTTGGTATTGTTTCCCTACAAAGCTTGCTGTCTCCATCATGCATTGAGATAACTTATCTATGAATTAATAATTACCTTTATGTAAATTTCCTTTTCCTTCTCATCATCCTGTAGGGATCGAAGATCATATCAATGATGACTGAAAGAAATTTCTTTCTCTAGAAATAAAATATATTTGGGAAAATAGAGTTTGCACAAGGACAGTTTATGATTCTGTTTATGTACTTTTCTAGATCTTCAGAATAGTCTCACTGATCATGTCAAGTGTAAATTATTTGATTCCTTCTGCAGTTACTACTCTATGTATGGACATGTTGCAAGGCTAGCTGAAGAAATTAAGAAAGGAGCTGATACTGTGGAAGGAGTGGAAATTAAGCTATGGCAGGTCTGTGTTTAATCTTGTCCGAAACATTGACAATTTGAACTCTTTAGCCTTAGGCGGAGATAAATCAAAGTGATTGAGAAGCATATTTTCCTTGTCATGTACCTCTCGAGCAAACGTCAACAAGTTTAGCATCATTGAAATCGTAGGAAGACTTCTAGCAATTAGAAGAAAATTTGAAGACAGCGGCATATTAAATTTTGCCTCCTTTCCAAGTTCTCATGCTTCATTAGATATAGTTGACTGTAGGGCCATGGATTGGTAGAAAAAAGTATCCCCTGCAGGCATGTGCTAGTTCGCTTGTTAGAGTATGAATACTGAAGGGGGGCTGCTTCATGCCAAACTGTACCCTTGCTAGTTGCCGGCATGGAACCTCATAGCTGTAAAATGTTATCCAACCCAACTTCCCTGTGAAGAACAGAATGGACCGATTTTATTTCTCTGGAAGGGAACATTGCTATTGCAAAGAAGTCAATTCTGTTGAAAAGGAGATATGAGTTAATTTAGATGATTTTCTTGGCTAACTGGATAAAACCTCAACTATATTTGATTCATCCATAAATCATAAAATTCTGATATTATATCACAAATTTCTCAAGTTTTTGCAATGTGCTCTAGGAAAGGTATTTTGTATTTTAATGTATCGAGGACTAGAGTTCCCCTGATATTCTTGGCATATTGATCACAGGTACCTGAAACCCTGCCAGAAGAAGTTCTTGGAAAGATGGGCGCACCACCAAAGAGTGATGTCCCAATCATCAAACCCAACGATCTTACTGAGGCTGATGGTGTTCTTTTTGGTTTCCCCACAAGATTTGGAATGATGGCTGCACAATTTAAAGCATTTTTGGATGCAACTGGCGGGCTATGGGGAACCCAACAGCTTGCAGGCAAACCAGCTGGAATCTTTTTCAGCACTGCATCTCAGGGAGGTGGACAGGAAACAACTGCGTAAGTTCCATTTAAACACCTGACAAAAACCCTTGTTTTCTTGACCATCCTTTTCTTGACCTTCCAAGTTCATAATTCTGGACGTCTACAGTATGAACTCTGAAATTCTAGCACATGTTTTTCCTTTCAATATGCAGCTTGACTGCTATCACCCAGCTTGTTCACCATGGAATGATCTTCGTGCCCATTGGATACACATTTGGAGCTGGCATGTTTGAAATGGAGCAGGTGAAGGGTGGCAGCCCATACGGTGCAGGTACCTTTGCTGGGGATGGCACCAGACAGCCTACTGAGCTGGAACTAGGCCAAGCTTTCCACCAGGGGAAGTACTTCGCTGGCATTGCAAAGAAATTCAAGGGAACCACTTGATTTGAGCCAGTAAATTGCACTCGCTTCTTAGAAATTTCAGTCCTATGTTCACCTGATCAATAAAGTGCACCTTCTGGAGTATATTTGGTGTCACAAACGTATGTTTCATTCCTTTATAACAAAGGCTTCTTGTATTGATGAAAGATTTTTTTATGGAATTCTATGAAAATTCATTTTGAATTTTCTTCACCTCCTGTGCTTATCTCTAGCTTTCCTCGTTTGAACCTCGCCCTTAACTTTAAGGCTATGCCATCCTAAGATACTGCTAAATGGAAGGATCTTATCAACGTCCATGAATGATAAATCATAGATCGAACTGCCGAATCGGAAAAATTGGGTGCTATCGTATAGCTTTGTACCGACTAAGCTCACGAGTTGGAAATAAGCGGACTCGAACCGCTGACATCCGCCACAGGGTAAACCACCGCCTCTTGGGCCCCCGACTGATTCTACCATAGAGGCCGACGATAGACAATAACTCCCCCCGAACACAGCTTACAACTTTCATCGTACTGTGCTCTCCAAAGAGCAACTCTTCTCAAAATCTCAAAAGGTGCTGAGTTGGAACTCTTCTCAAAATCTCAAAAGGTGCTGAGTTGGAATCCCATTCTAACTAAGGATTCTTGTGGTTCCGGAGGATCCAGCTACAGGAAACCCAGGAACGGGGAGCTTTCCCCCCCCTTTCCGCCCCACTTTTTGGTCTTAAGAATGCTGGTTTTAAGAATGAGTGATTGCCCTTCTCCGACCCTTACTGCCCAACCTGATGCCTGAATGGTTTTCATTGCAAATCACAAATCGCCAGTCCAGTCAAATTGAGTAGATTCAAAGGAAACTGATGAATATATTAGAAATTGAACGCACAATTCATGCTCAGCATTCATGCACCAGAAAACAGTGGGAATGTAATAAAACTCGCACATTTATATTTCAGAAAATATAGAAAGAGAAAATTCTATGATTGAGCTACCAAAATAGCATAAAATGGGTTTAAAAAAGAGGAACAAAATGCCTCACTTTGAATTGAAAAATTAGAATTTATTTATTCTTCTAAATCTAATTCATTGAATTTCTTAATTCTTTAAATAATTTCTATTTTTTAAATAACTATTTCTTAATTTTATTTGTTTTTCTTTGTTCATCTTTTCATTTGACAAGTTATATATACATATATATGTTTTATTTTTGTTTGTTTTGTTTAAATGACCCTAAAATAAGTCTTTTATTTGTTTTAGTTAATTTTAATATTCTTTTTTCATAAATGATAACTGTGATTAAATATTCATCAATTTTTATTAACACAACTTTCATTTCAATACGTGTACATACAATATCACATCTACTTAACTTATAAACCAATCAAAGCCTAATCCAATGGTAAATTCTGCTTTTTAAAAGTAATTTTTATATAAAAATATTTTTTTTTAGATTTTTTTTTATTTTTAATAGCAATATATAAAACCATAAAAAAATAAAAAAATCAATTTAAAATTTTTTCAAACCATATACATTTTTAATACACAATTTTAAATGCAAAAACAAATGGTGCTGGATGCACATTCCGGTTCTCTTTTCCTTGTTCCCTTGTTTTTCATTTTTCAGTGGACTTAATTTTGTAAAGGTGTATTTGGGAGTAAATATTTCTGTTATTAGATATTTTTAAAAAATATATTTTTTAAATAAATTATTAAATTAATATTTTTTATTATTTTTTAATAATTTTAATATATTGATATTAAAAATAAAAAATATTATTTTAATATATTTTTAAATAAAAAATACTTAAAAAAAAAAAAGTCTTGCCCCGTGATGACCCATAAGAGCCTTTTAAAAGTATCCATGTGTCCTGGCTGAAACCACGCATGAATAAAAAATTGCTCTTCAAATTATATTTCTAAAATTCTTGAATTTATTTTGTTTAAAATTAAAGTTTTTTTATATTTTTAGATTGATTCAATATAATAATAATAAAAATAATTTTTAAAAATAATAAAATATTATTTTAATATATTTTCAAGTAAATATCATTCTTAAAAACAACTGTTGGAAAAAGAAATCGTTATGTTACTGATTTGGAGCTGTAGCATCGTAATCCACCTTCAGACAAAAAAACAAAATATGGTGTTAATCTCATCAGCAACACTCCAACTTGGATTATCCTTGTACAAATGCATGCGTACATTCTTAATCTCATAAACTGTATTCCCTTACAAGAAATTTCAGTTTTCATGTTCTTGTTGTGATGAAAGGATTTACATGCTTTTGAAGTTTCTTCACTTCCAGTGCTTATCTCTAATTACAGAAGGTGGATGATAATTAGTATCAGTCGGCTCTCTAGATGCCTTAATGGTTTCCAATACCAAATGAGAATTTTCTGTCCGATCAAATTCTGTTGATTCCATGAATGCGTCAAAGAATATAAGGTGAAAAGGAGGAAGAAGCATCCCAAGACCCCTCCGGGAAGAGGAGGAAGAAGAAGAGAATAATGAAAAGAAACCACCTTCATGGAAATGACAAAATAGGTAGACACATGCCGATGTTGTATTTGCTCATGTTTTGAAGAGGATCCTGGTAGGAATCGGCTAGATTCATGATCAATAAATGGCACCAATCAATTCATCACGAGCAAACAAAAAGGCTCTCGCTTCCACCTTTCTATTTTTAGTTTTCAATGCAGAAAAATAATGCTCAGAGCAGAATGGTCCATAAAGTTGTTGGAATCATTGTTATTAGATTCGGCCCGACATGATAGATTTACCAGAAGAATTCAAATTTGATCTAAAGCTGACTTCAAACAGGTTTGTTTTTAGTGATTTAATTGACGTAATTAAACTCTATCGAATTATTAACTTTTTTTAAACAAAACAACTCTAGTTTATAACTAAAATAATCGATTGAATTGACCGGTAATCAACAACCCAAAATATTTTAGGAGTGGATTTCATATCTAAGTCTAACAACTGTAATTAAAATTTCTCATGAGAAAAAAAATGGAAAAAATAGAACGAAAGATTCCATGTATCACTTCTCTCTTTCTCCTCCTCTGTTTTCCGTTTTTTTCTTCTGGGACTGCTGTAGAATGTCTCTAAGCTCAGCTGAGTGGTCCAATTTGATCCTGGACCAGTGATGTCCCCACACTTACGAAGAAGATCACTTCTTGCGGTCCTGGATTTTCCTTGTCAGTTTATTATCATTATTGTATGGCCATCTCATTTACTCTCTGCAATTCTCTGGTTGTTCTGGGCTTCTATTCCTTATTTCTACATCACTTATCAACGCTCCTTGGCAAGGTTTTTCTGGAATCAAGGCAGCAACAGCACACATCACTGTTGAGGTTTGTTTTTGTTAGCCAAAATCACTAATTCTTTTCAAGTTTTAACCTGTGGCCCAATATTTTAGTTAGAGCAAGATCAGTGGTAAGGCCTAAATCTAAGAGAATTGGTCGGGCCTTATTCCCAAGACTTAGATATGGAGATGATCAGTACTATGGACTGGCTAGAACTCGTCATGAATACCTCTATTTCCTATTACATGCAATCTGAGATTGAACATATAATTTTTCGTTAATATTTAAGTTTCTTTTTGTTTTAGATTATTTTTTTAATGTTTTTGAATCATTTTAACATATTCATGTTAAAATTTAAAAATAAATATTTTAATTTATTTTGAAATAAATAATACTTTGAAAAGTTTTTTTTATCAAACACTCTCTCTCAAAGCAATCGAAGTCATCTTGAATTGTTCTAATTTAAAGTGAGAATAATTGTCGATCGTAATTGCATTAACAGTGAGTTTTGGATTGGCATGATCAGTTGATGGATAGAATATATGTTATTTTGAAATGGTAACGAAAGTGACAATGAGGTCAAAGAGATTGATAACTCGAGGAGGATCCAAAGTAATTGAAAAAGCTTACTCTCTAGCTTGGCCAATATCAAAGAAGTTACGTAGGTACTTCAATCATCTTTTCAAAGTTCCAAGCCATGTCTTTTGATTCTTTAATTAACTGATATGTCTGAGATTGTAGTAGTTATTTATTTAAAGTGTTTTTTTTAAAAAAAAATATTAAAATAATTTTTTTAATTTTTTTTAAAATTAACACATTAAAATATCTGAAAACATAAAAAATAATAATTTAAAGTAAAGAAAAAATAATAAAATTTTAATTTTTTAAAAAAATACTTTTGAAACACAAGACAAATAGTTTATTCTTCTATTTGTTAGAGAATAATATAAATTATATCATGGGACCTCACCTAACAACTTAAACTATTGGGTTGAAATAGTTATTTGACATGGTATCAGAGCCTTGATGACCAAGCAGTCACGAGTTCGAATCTTACAATCCTCATTTATTTGATAAAAATTAAGTACAAGGTAAAGTGAGTTTGTGCAAGTTTCTTTCACTTGAGGGAATGTGTTAGAGAATAATATAAATTATATCTTGGGATCTCACCTAATAGTTTAAGTTATTGGGTTGAGATGATTCTTTGACGCTATTCAAGATTGATAGAAAAGAAATGACCCTTTTAAGCATGAACGAAAACTTCTAGCATAAGACAACTTTAATCTCCATTGATTAGCCAAGACAAGAAGAAAGAATAGCAAGTTTTTTTTAAAGTAAAAGAATGTATCTACTGCAGCTGGGAGTCGCATACTTTATTAGCATCACAATGATGCCCTAGATGCTTTTCCTTTTTAGTATTCTCTCTATGTTTCTTCTTTTATCGACCTCACATTTGAAGAAAAAAATAACAAGAAGAACTCAATTCCCATTGATGCTATAGTATATCCTACAGCAACGGGTACCGATCCCAATGCTTGAAGGTATGAGACGATACCCCATCAACAGATTGATCAATTCCAAAGTCATGGAAAAGATTATAAAGCAAGTGTAAGAGATACCAATCAAGAAGATATATATTAACTTTTGAAGTAGCTTTTTTCTTCTTTTTTCATGATTAGTCACTTGTCATGGCGAGAATTCTTGAATTTCAAGCATATATGAATTTTGCACAGTACTTGATGATTAGCCTCTTCATCAATTGGTATTCCCTACATTTTAATAAGCTTTTTTTTGCTTTACAGGCACGATTCTTTATCATTCTATATATGAAGGTCTAACACTAAAGATATGTACAGAAATTAATTACTAGTTAATGAATGTTGATGGCTTGCCTAGCTATAGGGATTCTCATACTGTGAATGTGGATCGATGGGCTGCCATCAATGCAAAAAGGAGAACGAAAGGTAAATTGCGAACTTTACAGGAATATTTATTGCTTTTCTTCAGGAGCTATGAAGTGAGTAGTCATGCCCTTATTGGCTTTATTTGGAAGTGCATAAAACATCCACACAAGGTGAATATTCTCTGCAAAAGACTTGCTGGGAACTTCAAGTATACTAGAAGAAAGCTTCTTTGGAATCCATGGACATGGATTTTGCAAAGTTGACCATGTCCAAAAAGGACGGCCTTGCTGAACAGCCATGGAAATGAAACAGGCATCTCCATCTTGAAATAAACATTTATGGCCTGTTTAAAATTGCGGTTCAACCGTACAATTTCACCATTTTTTTTTAATATATAGAATCAAAGCTACAATTCTATATAGTAATGATCATCATTATTATTATTATTTCCCCACAGAAAGAACACAACAGAGATGGGTTAAGTCAGAAGTAATTATAACAATATTGCAGGCCGGATATTCATGTTGAATAAAGTTGTGCACAAGTACAATTATTACCCTCAAAGCAGCACTTCTTACATAAATCAACAGTACAAAACACAAATGATCAGGGAGGGATTAATTCTTGAGTGGAGACCATTAAGAATGCTTAACAAGCTAGCTAGCTACCCAAGAGTAAGGCTCCGATGAGGTTAATTCTCAAGCAAACCTTGCGTTTACTTCCAAGGTTTGCTAGAGATATAATTAGACTAGCTTGCGTATCAATTATTATTAAGCATCTTTTTTGTGATTTTAATGGCACGCCCTTGCATAGATTTCATGGATGACGATTTTTAAAAGTAATTTTATATTTTACATTTTTTTAATTTTTAACATTCATGTATTTTAAAAATTAAGTTTAAAAAATATTTCGAATTCAGAAAATTGAGAAAAGAAGGAAGTTCCTTGACCACCGAACTTAATATCTAAGGGTTAATTAATATGTATGTATATACTAATTAGAAAGATAGAGATAGAAACATAAAATAATATATCTGTTCATATAAAAAAAGTTTAAAATTAAATTTTATACTTTTAAAGAACATGAGGTAAATAAATATATAAATCTATCTATATCTCTTCAATCTCCAAAAAAAAAAAAAAAACACACGAAACATACCTAACAATTCACATTTAACCAAACACCTGCTTAGAATATGGTATGATCTTTACCTAATATACATACGGGGGGGAAAGTTTATACAGAAACAAGCATGCACGTTATCTCTTTCATCTAAAAAGAATAAGCAGAAAACCCTAAAAGCAAGAATAGTGGGCCGACCAATGACCTAGCAAAACCACAATGCAGCCATATAAACAAGTGAAAAGGTTACAAATCAAATCAAAAAAGCTCCACTCACTCGTACATATATTTTTGAATAACAAACAAATCAATGAGTACAATAATCCCTTTATTTCTTTTTCTTTCATCTACAATAACAAAAGCAATATGTATTTATACGTATAAAGGTGGACTGGTGGTGCCAGCTCTATGCATCCACAACAATGGCGCATCAGGAACAAAAGGCATTTTGTTCCAATCTGCTAAATTCACCCCATTTATATGTAACGATCAACAACATACAATTAATCTCTAAACTCACAGATGTTAATATATTTAGCTGAATTTAGCAGCTGTTCCTGTGCTTAGCCCCCACCTTTAAGGTATTAGTTAATAACCAGTAGTACTACGACTTGGATTACCTTCTAGATATTTATATTCTTCATCTCAAGTGGCTCCTAATCATTTGATAGCCTAACATCATTAATTCTTCTTGTAGCTGGCCCAGCATTGTCTGTCCATCTTTGAAGCTTGAGTTCCTTTTTCTCTTTTTCATTTGTTTTCTTTAGCTTTTCGTTCAAGACTGTTACAGCTAGCTAGCACAGCAGTACAGTGGCTCCTGCTATAATCTTCTTCCTATATTGAAGTTATGAGCGTTTCCTTCCATCTTGGTTGGTTTGATACAAAACTATAGGGATTTAAAATCAGTGCTTGATCATTAGATATATAGAAGCTGTTTAGCTAGCTTTACTATAATCATCCTTCTACCTGAAAGTGCCACCAAATGTTGGTGTCCAGAAATCAGCAGTGGTCTCATTAGCAACAGGAAATGTGCTGGAGATTGGCACAAGACATAGTCCTCGGCTTCTTAGATCTTGTTTTGGCCCTTCTAGGTCGTTCAATTTGTCTTCTGGAGCCTGCCAATTAGTTATATTGTACTTCAAAAGAATCTTTTGATTCATCACATGCATAGTGGCAGTGTTGGCCAAAAGCAACAAAAGGAAAAAAGGGAAATAAAGAAAGAATTGTATTATACCTGTTGATGTTGAATGGGATTTCCATTTTTCATGTATGGAGTACTTAAAACCTGCATTAACAAAAAAAACAAAAAAACATATATTAAATGCTAATTCATTAGTTTAGGCTCTTAAATGTATTTGTTAACGTCTAATTCTGTTTAAATCAAGTAGGGTTTTCCCATTAATTTATGTATACAGACATTTATAGGATTCCTAAGATCGTAGGACTCAAACTCAAGACTTCTTACCCTACTTTGAATTAAGGAGTGAGAATCAATGGATGAAACACTCATATGGTAAGAAGAAGAAGATAAGATAACATACAGTGGCTTGGTCATGGAGGAACTTGATATACTCAATAGCTTCATGGAGAACCGATGCAGTATCAGTCTGAAAAAGGTAAGAGTACATGACCATTGGATGAGCCTTCAATCGAATCACAAAGCAAAGACTTGCTATGGTCAATGTGCTATTTGAAAAAAGTAGAAAAATCCAAAAGCTAACCTTTCCGAAAGGTGAAACCAATTGCTGGAGGGCAGTTATTCGGTCCCCTAGCTTCTCTTTCCGGACCTGATGACAAAATAACACCTTCACATTCACTTCTTCAAAAGATAAAAGGAATATTAAGGAAAAAAAGAATGAAAGATAAAAAATAAGTTCGGTACGTTTCAGTACTCAAAAGCTTGATTGATTGTGTTTTTGTATACCTTGAAAGTTGGTAGTGGAGATGGTGCTTCAATTCGAGGCCTTTTGAATGCTGGTTCACATCCTTTCTTAACTACTGAAACCGAGTCTCGAACTTCTTCTCTGTTAGGCTGAAATATAAATAAATACACGAAAAAAGATTTAGTCTGAAACCCTAGTCATTAAATATTGATGAATAAGGCTAATAAATGAGTTGTTTAATCATCATCTTTACCTGTATAGTGAGGCTGGGGCAATTGGGTTTCTCTTGAAAAGTTGGCAGAAGAAATTGAGATGGTGATGAGGGTAAAAAGCTTGCTCTAATATCATTTATTCCGGTTGGTGAGGCATTCCAGTAGGTTGTGTTGTTAGTAAAGTGCAAACTACTAGCCTGTTGCTTTTGCAAACAAGATTTTATCAAGGGAGATACTTTAGTCCAAGAAGGAGATGACAATTCACTCATGTTGGTCCCATAATTTGGAGCTGTCGGCGACAGGTAATTCATGGGCCGGTTGTTGAAAAGAGATTGTACTTGTTGTGGTTGAAGATGATCTGGTTCAAATAAACTTTGTATCAATGTTGAAGGGTAGCAATAAGAAGCTGTTGGCTCCATTGAAAAGCCTGTAGAAAATCCCTGGCAAGTTGGTGGCGAATTGCTGGAACTGTTAACCGGATTTAGCCTTTGTTGGTCCAAGGAGAAATCTTCAGCAGTTCTTGCATAGCTCTTTGGACTCCAATCTTTTCGGATTTGAGAAGAGTTTAGTCCTCCTGAATTCATGTCTTCTTGCAGCATGGAATTGTAACTCTCAGTTCTTCCATTCCCAGAGCTGCAAAAAGATCAAAGAATCTGATAATTGATTTAAAATCTTTGCCACTTGATAAAACTTTGATGATCATTTTGACTTGCTTTTCGAAACAAAAACAATAAAACAAAGTCAAGTATTCTTTCTCCTAACTTGTGGTCGGAGTGCTTCGGACTTTAAGACCTTCGAGTTGGATTTCAACCCTAATTGGAATTTAAGGAGGAAAAAAATAAAAAGAGGAACAACATGTGTACCAAACTTACAGTAAAGCTTGGTTCCAATCCGATGACGACGACGACGACGAGAGCCCGAACCCCATCATTTGCAAGGTGGAATCAATCAAATTACTGCTACCCCCACTATCTGAATTAGCCTGTTGAGGCTTTGGAGAATTTAGGAAAGCTATAGAGGTATCAGACACCGAAGTAGTGTTATGAGACTCCTTGCATGATATTGACCTCGGCTTCAAGTCTACCATATCAGCCGTGGCCCATGACCCATTATAAGTTCCCATATGATCACTAGGGAGGCTCACCGTAGAACATGGTGATAAGCCGCCGATGAACATGCTTTTCGAAGAATTCATCCACCAGTTCTCGCCACAAATCCCGGCCTGAAACTCCTCTGCCATGGCCACAAACTTGTTTGTATTGATAATCTTTGCGTGTCTTCTTATTGCAGCTTGAGACTTTGAGGTAAAGCTTAGCTCTCTCTCTTTATAATGAAGCTATATACAATATTTATATTATATGGTTGAGGGAATTTAATCAATATGCTATATTATATATGTTGAGGGGTACGGACAAAGGGAATTTACAGAAATAATAGATAGTTGACATATCAAAGGGGATGATTGGACAAATGAGAGGAGGCATTTTGAATCGAATTTTTTTCCGTTTCTTTACTTTTCTTCTCTATTAATTTTTGTTCTCTCATTTGTTTCTTAATTAATTGGGGGTAGAAGATTTTTTTCTATTTTTTACACAAACAAAAATAACAAGAAAGACAGCAAACACAGGCAATATATAATTTTATCAAATAAAATTTTAATTTAAAATTTTATTATGGTATAATTTTTTTTGAAGTATTCTTTTTATACTAAAAATAAAATATATAAACTAAGTAGGAAGAATAAAAACACATAAAAAATAATTTTCTAAACTAAATAAAAATAAAAATAAATAAATAAACAAATAACTTCCCCTAAAACTCTTCACACATCCATTTCAATCTACTTTCTTATACTTTATTATCTTTAAATCATTTCATATATCTATAAGAAACTTCTTTCTGGAAAGTTGCAATGCATATCCTTAAATTCAAATTATATTAACTCTATATCATATCAATGAATTATTTTAATTTAAAAATCTAAACTACTAATAAAACTTCAAGAATCGTTATCAATCAACTGTGATGCAAATCTACTTACCATCTTAGCCACACATCAAAATTCTTTTCCTATTTTTAATTTTTTTTATTGAAAGATTTTGTTCCTTCTGAGTAAAGGGAAGTGGGCATGGTTATGATTACGATGGGGATTCATGAAGATGCCATGTTATAGTTTTTGGGTGCTCTTGTAAAGGTGACTATGTGCCCTGCCCTTTAATGGTTATCATACCAATTAGCAGAGCCATTTTCGTGGTTACTGCACTGGCTGTTATTAATAAGTACCTGAGCCATTTTCATGGTTACTGTGCTGGCTGTTAACAAGTAAGCAAAAAATATGAAATAAATAAATAAATAGTGGTAGTGCCCTAGCACATTGAAATCAACTCAAAGCGTGTTGATTAAATTTCCCTAACCCATGCCAGCCAATTTGATGCACACAAGGCTAAAACAACACACAATCTCCCACCCAAAATAGAAGTTAAAAACCCTGAAGGGTGTAGTTTAATTAGTCAGGTCATGGATTTGTTCTCTAAAGATCACTAGTTCGAGTGTCACAAATATATATTCTCAGGGTCACCTGGTCGTTAACTTCAGGGTTTCGAAGGATTAGTCGAGGTACGCGTAAACTGGTCCGGACACCCACGGTTACAAAATATATATATATATATATATATATATATATATATCAGAGTTAGGATAATATTTTCTTTCTAAGGAATTCTTCATGAAAGTACTAAAGTTTTCATGAATCTCTACATTACTTTCATACGAAATTAAAATTTGTTTTCAATTAAATTCGAGAGATGAATTTATTTAGGTTTTACTATGCAAAAACCAACCTGTGTGTACATATTGCATGTAGGGTTATCCCATCAAGTGAAAATAGAATATAATTCTCAATTAATACAAGAGCGGGTGCATTACCCTCTTTTATGGAACTGGATCCTCGTATTGATTTTAGTAGGCTAGTCGTTTCGTACAAGCATGTAAATATATATCATTGGGGTGGATATGGCATTAGTCCACTATTAGGTATATGATGCTATATGGAGTCTATTACAGATTCTCTAGGGACTATTCATCTTGAAATAATTTATAACAATTATCACATAACAGTGAAGGGAGTTCTCAACAATTATGATATGTTGGGGTGTTCCTGAACAGTCTTAATTAAGTCTTAAGTCATTGTACATAGAGATTATCATTCACTTCCACAGCCATCAACTCTATCATGTTTCCCATTTTCTCAAGACATAGCACATGGAAATTCATACGATGAACAGCTACCTCCTGTATGAATACGAGGAAAATGTAGGAATGATGAGAAAATCAACTCCCATGTCCTGATTGCGTGAGGTCTTTATGCATTATCCAAATTGCTTGGCGCAAAAAGGCTATGAATAGCGCTTATACGGTTCAATTTCCCCGTGAAGTAGACTTGTTGCATGGCACACGGTATGACTATTTTATGAGCTGGGAGATTTTCTTTCAATAAGATCCGTTGGCATTACAAGTATTCAATCACTAACCAATAATGTAATGTTCCTACATTAGTTCTTTTTTACGTATAGATATATATAAACTATAGATCAAGCATGCTTTCAAGAAAAGATATATGTGGAAAATGGAAGCAAATTACTAGCTATTATAGGCATTAGGCAAAGCTAACAGATGATCAGTGGCACAGTTGACCAAACAATTTGCTGCACCTAATTTCTTATGCAATGAAATCAGCACATTGGAATCAATCTCATGACAAAAATCAATGGAGGGTCAATCGGATAAGTTACCAAACTCGTCAATGATCGTTTAAATTAATGAATAGGTAGCAGATTCTCTCATTGCAAAGTCAGATTAATTAAACATTGATCCCGAAAAATTAGGTGTAAGGACTAAATGCAGCTCTTGTATCAAGGTAGTCAACCTTGCATGATTTAACTTAATTGCTTAGCAACAAATTCACTTATAAGGACTACATCATTTGTTCCATTTCCCAAGTAATTAAAAAAAAATGGCATTGAATCTATTAATTACAGGATCAAATTTTACTCAAAATAGGAAATATATATGTGATGATGTTGTGAAAACTTCATAATTGGATTGGACTTTTCATGACTGTATTTTGGGCTGAAATGTGTGAGCTTGAACATAGATTTTATCTCTAAGCTTTGATGTTTCTGCAAAAAACGAGTTTATTGTCGAAACAAGAAACACTCTGATACTTAAGTTAGTAAATATAGAAAAAGAAAATAATATACAGAAAAGTGTAGGAAGTGTGGGTTTAATGAATGAACTAGAGTTGAGCCCTTGAATGAGCTTTTTTGGCTTGAATGTTTATGTGTTGACCCGAAACATTTATAGATCTTAGTTATGTTAGCTTATCCTGTAAAAAGTGATGTTACGAGCACCTCGTAGTGAGTGAAGTTGCATGTATCTCATGATAAGTTGTTAGTTGTTGTACCATTAGTGAAGAGGTAGGTGATCATCATTGGTTTTAGTGCTTCGTAATGCCAGAGGTTGATGTTTATGCTCTACACATATAATTTGGTGTGTGTCAAGAATTTTAGTGACTAGTTTGGAGTTACGCAGAGTGTACGTTAGTAGGTGATGCATGAAGCATCTCTGACTTTTTGAATCTCAAAAAATACATGAAAGTGTGCGATCGAGACAGGGGTATTGGATAGTGGTGAGGATGAATTGATATCGGTGATGATATTCAAGCTTGGCTTAAATGACTAGGAAAAAAAAATCAATTTTTTTTCAATATATATATATATATATACACTAGTTGACTTGGAAAAATTGAGAAATCAAATCTCAAAAGGGCACAAGTTAGGTAAGATTCATAGAGTCCTAATTTTCCCTGAAAATGCAAGAAAAGACTCATTTCATTTCTTCAAGGTCGCTGGACGCTCATATTTTATATTTCTATAAGTCAATAGTCTTTCATTAGAATCAACTCAAAGAATTTTTAGCGGCAAGCGTGTGGAATATTTACACAATGTACGTTAATAGTCATATAAAGCTAGCTGTACACAGAGAACCATGGTAATTGATTGTCGCAATTATACAATATGTGTACAAATATATAACTTGTGGACCCCTAATTAACTAATAATGACTAAATTTACTATATATCTAATTAATTTGCCGCACGATTCTGAATGGCCTAACAATAAAAATTAATCTTAAGAATTTAGCTGGTAAAATTTTAAATTATTTTTATAGAAATTATTAATTCAAGTTTTATAAATTTTAAGATAATTGAAGACTTGTATGATTGTTAATTTTAGAACTCGTAAAATTAATCAAGATACACAAAAATTGACTTAGATATCTATTTTATTAAAAAAAATACAAAAAATTAAAAATGTTTTTTCTCCATCCAATATTTTATACAGAGACAATTTTAATGGGTAAGTATCTATATATTAATTTTCTTTTTTTACGTGAGGCTTTATCATATCTTCTACTTTCTAGAATTTGGAAGGTAGACACAAAATAATAAATTTATTTATACAATAATTTTAAAATAAAATTTTATATTTTAAAAATAAAAAAACATGTCTTAAATAAACATAAAAATATAAATTCAACGATAACAATAAATCAATTAAAATTAAACACTATTGTTTAACTTTCCATGTATATTTATCAAATACAAAATTGAAATCCGGATTTCTATTTACATGCTTTAATATTTTTATAATAAGTTTTTATGTTTTTTCTTAGTTTGAAAAATAAGAAGAAGAAAAAAAGAGAAATTAAAATAAGCTTTGACCTCAATGGGAACCATGTCCCTTTGTTGTTTCCTGGGGTCAAACGTAGGGCCCACGCGTGGCACGGGCGCGTGCGACAGCAACTGGGTCCTCTGCCTGCTGTCATCGCAAGGGGTCAGAACCCCCCTTGGATTGTGACCGTACCTTCATTTCCTCCTTGTTTCCAATGGGAATTGGTACGCAGCCTCCATCTTCAAAAACATGCTTGCCTTTCAATCTTCATCTTTCTCATAATTAATTCTTCAATCCCCTGAATTGTCAAGATCGAAACTCACAAGTTCAATTATGGCATCCATCAATTCTACATTCACACCACTTTTTTAGACCGTTCAAATCCACTCAAGATCAAGAGCAATCATGAGCTATAATTTATCTCAACTATTTTAATTCATGTACTATTTTCTTATTTGAATCGTATTTTAGGATGTAGAATTGAATATTTTTTATTTAAAAATATATTAAGATAATATTTTTTATATTTTAAAAATTATTTTTAATATTAGAACATTAAAATGATCTAAAATATCAAAAAAATTAATTTGAACAGATTATTTAAAAAAATTATATGTAATTACTTTAAAAAACAATTATAATGATTTATAAGATCTAATATAAATAAAATTATTTAGTTTATTTTCTTGAACCGATTATTCAAGATTATGAGATTGATTATTCAAAGATTATTCAAAAAAAATTCAATTATAATTATAAAATGGAGAAGGGTTGCTCTTATTGCTCAAAACACACGAAACCTGCCCAAACTAGCATTCAAATGTGTTAATAGTTTCAAATCAAACTTCATTTTTATTTAGCATATGGAAATATTATGCATAGAATTAAGTTCTGTTTCGGTATAGATTGGAGGTTTTGGTTTACACTTTAAAATTATGGAGTTTCTGAAACGAGATTTAAAAAAGAAATAAAACGAAATTTAAAAAATTACTAAAATAAAACATTAATTTCAGTTAAAGATCCGAAATGCATGCGGTTGAAAGCTCTTCTACATAATTATGCAATTAAAAATACATTTATTATTTGACTTTTGATAAAAAGATATATATTTCATATATATTTGGGGTAGGAAAAGTAAGTAACCAAAACAAATCAACTTCAAAAACTCCATCAAATGTTATTAACAATTTTAAACGATAACTATAATTACAAGGGGAAGAAAAAAAACTAAAAATAAAAATAAAAAAATAACTTTTGACTTTTGATCTTTTTATATTTATCTTTCTATAAATATCTAGGAATTTAGCTATAATTTAAGCATGATAAAGTTTTCTATAAAAAAAGCAGTAAAATGGGAAATGTGGCTCTGAAATACTCAAGATCATATACAGACTAACCTCTTGCTATCGCAGAGCAAGACACCATCCACCCTTTTGGATCTTCTGCTTGTCTTCTTTCGTTGCTCGAATGTTCCTTCCTCGTTAGAAACTGACCATTTTGTACTCTTGTTGTTTGCTCATGTCTTGGCTTAGGACTCTTACCATACGCACCATATAGTTGTTCAGGCATGCTCCTTGGCCTTTAAGAGAAATATTATATACTACTTTGAACCTTTGTCATTGTCTTAGACCCTACTTCCATTTTCTTTTTAATGTTTGTTCTTCTTGGCAACTATAATAACAGGAGCTTAGCACATGGTAATCTTGGCTTTTTAAGGTTTAATCCCATGTTTTCTCAATTTTTCACATGATTGAATACGCATGGTTCATGATTGACTGTTTGGGAGTGTTGTAATTTCTATTTTTTGATGTGTTTTAGCATTAAATTGATTTTTTTATAGTGTTTTTCGTTGATTTTTGATGTGCTGCTATCAAAAATAATTTAGATATATTTTCAAGCGAAAAACACTTTTAAAAAACAATCTGCACCACAATATTAAACACACAAATAACATAATTATGTTTCATCGTGAAATATTTCAATAATTATCTTTTATATATAAGTATATTGAATGCAAATATTTGTATGTATAGTAGCAATCTTATTTAATTGCTGATTAGTTTGGAAGAAAAAAATTAATTTTCACTAATTAAAACTAATTAAACTCTTGTAGATCAGAATATTTCAAAATTAGGTCGATGTGTTGATGAAAAATTGTGCGGTTTAGAAATTTCTCTTACATTCAGAATTATTATAATAATGTTAAGAATAAATATATTAACTACTAAAACCGACATTTAAAAGATTGATAGCAATTGATGGATGGGAATTACATTAAAATATTGCCCCTCTTCGCATAGTAAAATTGCAACGACAAAAGGGGATTACTATGTGTTGCTATTAGACACAGTATGGCCACTGATGATGGGTTTGCAGATAAAATTGCAATTAGATTAGTGGCTAATCCTGTGTTCAACTGCTAATGACGATCACCTTATTATATAATTCAGGTCGTTTTCGAGTCTTCGAGACAAAATTAGAATAATTGATTGATAAAAACGCTAGACCACAAAGAATTTATCATATTTTTAAATTGGACCACCCTCTTTTTAAGATTCTATATTTTAGAATTTTAAAATTATTTAACCCATGCTTTGTTATGGATCAGATAATTTTTTTAAAAAAATATATAAACTTTAAAAATATTTTTTTATAACAAAGATTTTAAATATAAATTAAAAATCATACATATATTTAATTAAATAAATCAAGAATAGATTTGTCAATTTCAAGTGGATAGGCACAAGGTTTGATGTCAATGCGAGGTAACATTGAGGTGTACTTAATGGTGAAACCAGGATACACGTGTTACGTGTACTTCCTGGGATATTTTGGTCATAAGAAATTGACATGCTTGATCTTTGGAGTAATTAATGTTAAATAGTCTATTAAAATTTAAAGGGATTTGTTTCTTGTAAATGACGAAGTAAGTGGGTCGATTTGTCCAAGAAGTAGAGGAATCAATGTGAATAAAATAAAGGTGTTTGGATTTTTCTATTGTTTATTTTATTTTTATTTTTATTGTGTTATATTGTTAATAAAATCCCCTAATGAGATTACGATAATCTAATGAAAAACAAACAAAACAAATCATGAAATTTAATTTCTAATCAAATCGATATTAAAAGATGAAATTAGAAGAAAAAAACTAATTAAGAAAAAGTAAAAAAAACTGAATCAACTGGGTTAACCCATCAAACTAGGTTAATCCGCCAAACTTGGGATCCGTGTCATGAGACTGTGATAACTAAATAGAAAAAAATTAATATTAACAAACTAAATCAAACAAAAAAATATTAATTAAAAAGAAAAAAAACAAAAAAAAACCTATAACTAAAAGGCATCTACCTTTCAGTGTGGATTTGCATGGTGCAATTCATGGTACAAAGTTGATCTCTTTTAGTTATAGTTATAATATTAAAAGATAAAATTTGAAGAAAAAAACCAATGAAAAAAAAGAAAAAAAAAAACAAAATCAACCGGGTTAACCCACCAAATTAGATTAACATGTCAAACCTAGGATTCATATCATGAAAATTTAATAACTAAATAGAAAGAAATTTAATATTAACAAACTAAATTAAATAAAAAAATTAATTAAAAAAAAATAAAGACAAAAAAAAAAAAAAAAAAAAATAAAACTTTTCACTATAGATTGTACTGTGCAATTCACGATAAAAAAAAAAACTATGTAGTTTATTGTTTCATGTTTTAATTATGGTAGAAAGTAGTAGAGAGATGGGTGGGTTGGAACTACTCTTTTTTAGTTTCTTAATTTTCTAAATTACCATAATTACCAAACAAAGAATTCTCTTGCTCTCTTGTTTGTCCACACAAAATGTCTTTGCCTTCCCCCCTACATCTGTGTACAATACACACACTCACACCTCATCTTGATGTTTCTTTTTTTTTTCTTTCTTTCTTATTTACTTTCATTTATGTATTTTTAATTAACCATGGAAGATGTGACAAAGTAGAGTTTTCAATGATGCTTCTCCCATTTCAATAAGAATTGAGAATATATATATATATATATAATTATTTTCTAATCTGAAAAATGAATTATATTCTTATTATTTCTGGCCTTTTTTCCTTCTTTTTGATCGAAGTAAAGGGGTATTTTTTTTTTAAATGCCACTAATTAAATGCTACTTTTATATTGCTTTTTTTAAAGATGAAATTCATGTTATTTCCAATAATTAAAGAAAGAGTTCCTAAATTCCAAACAAAGACGGGTTCTTAATCATTGATTTTGTGAACTTTATGAAGCGATTAAGGGCTTGAATTTCATCTTTATCTTTCCATTCTAGCTAATTCGAAATTAATTCATTGATTAATAAGAAACAAAATACTTTTATAGACCAAGCCATGTTGGGAATTGGATTTAGACCAAGCTAGCTAGCATCACCAAAAGCCATTGAACACAAAGCATAAAGACTCCAATTAGAGGCCTTTGCTTGCACTCAATTTCTTTAAAGAATGAAAGCCAATGACACTTAGTTCTTCTTCTTCTTCTTCTTCTTGATCATGAAAGGGCCACTGACTTAACTAAACATTCCTTTGATGGCTTTTTGACATTTTAAAGAACTTAGTGAAGTTGGAATGGTTAAGTAACTTGCCCTATTTGTTAGTACAAACAAACACACAAAGAGAGAATCATATATACAACAGCTTTTTGTATTTATTTTATTAATTTGTTTACAATAATTAAGCATGGAAACAAGATCAGATAATGTTATCTCCTCTTCAATATGTGTTTGGTAATGCCGTGCATGATATTTTTTAATTGAAAATATATTAAATTAAATGATATTTTTTTTATTTTTAATATTAATATATTAAAATCATCGATAAACACTTAAAAAATATTAATTTAATATCTTTTTAAATAAAAAATAATTTAAAAAACATCAATTTAAGCAAGTTAAAGAAACACTCCCCCCTAGCCTAACAAAACCACATGTAACCTCTAGTCTTGCGAAAGTCAATATGGCTTTCGTCCGAACACTAAATTCCCAAAGGAAAGTTAAGCTCCTGTTATAAGAAATTTATTTAATTTCACTAGTAAGTTTTATCATTTTTTATGTCGTTAGTTGATAGTTCTTTTTCTATTATTTATTATTTTATTTTTCTAAAAATTTGTTTTCCAAATTTTGAAACACAAAAATGAAAAATGAAAAATAGCAGAGATATTATTCGTTATTCTGAAATCATTTTGAACAAAACCTTTTTTCTATTTAAAATATTATGAATGAATTGAAAATAATTTTTTTGAAAATTTTTTTTTTAATAATGATAGTGAAGAGTTAAATTTCTACGAGTTTACATAATCATTAAGAGCCCGTTTGTTATTGTGGTAGCAGTTGCTAGCTTTTCACTTGAAAATACATCAAAATAATAATTTTTTTTATTTTTAAAAATTTATTTTTGATATCAACATATCAAAAAGATATGAAAACATCTAAAAATTAATTTGAAGAAAAAAAATTAAAAAAAATCAATTTTTTTTAAAAATATTTTTAAAACGCAAAAATAAATAGACTTAAATTTGAGTTAATTTTTTGATAAAAAAAAAATTGAGTTAATTTTGCAGTTGACTTATCTCGCCACTTTAGAATCCAATAAAAATAACTGGAAATATATATATATATATATATATATATATATATTATTAGTATACAATTAAAAAATACTAATTTTTTTAAAAGAATACATCAATTGGCAAGGAGGATGATCCTCATCCGTGAAATGTTCATCTTATTACCTTGAAGCCAGCACGCCTAAAGAGAATTGTTGGCATTATTTTAATTGATAGCCACACCCACACAAATTAAAAGGTAATAATTATTTATGTGCAAGGCTGCTAGCAAAGCTTTCTTTGCCTGTCATTACACAGGCAATCTCTCGGAAATATGTTCTAGCAAGGAGATATTCTACACGTAAGTACAAGGTTTGGTTAGCTCTTCTTCCTGTCTGCTAGCGTTCCTTTCTACCCTAATCTCTGCTAACCCTCTGAAATAAACAAGTTTTGTTGAGCAACTGATGTAAGTAGAAGATTTGGTCAAATATTTATGATAAAATATATACTTATCACGCATCGAAATGGACTTTTTCTTCCACAGGATTTGATAGTTTTGTGATGTAACATGCACCTAATCTTGGAACCACACAGCAAGAGAATCAAATCCGATAGTTTTTTGAACTTGAGACTTCCTTCTTCTATCAAGACTCGGAGGGTTCTCAATTTGTCCTAGTCAGATACAGGGAAGAACATGAGGATGCCGGAAAATGACTGTGGTGTTCTTGGGGTGGTGACCGGAGCTCCAAGCTGCCTAGGGAGGCAGGCTGTGGCAGAAAGACATGGGGCTTACGAGCATGTTAGCTAGGATGGCAAGACCTAGCCCAAGCTCAATTTTGCTTTCTAAGCCTAACCCAATAGCTAGGATGGATTTGTTTGGGATTGGATCGGGCTATTAGTGTGGATTGGATATTGTCTTGGAGTGAAGGCAAGATTGGATCAAATATTGTCTTGGATATTAATTTTTTTAAAAAAAAAAACTATGGGCATGACATTTTTATCATAGATTCTTTTTGTAAAACATGGTGGATTACAATAAAAAAAATTATTTGGGTTTTATATTATTTATTTTAGTTCTTTAATTTTTTTGTTTTAATAATTCTATCCTTTGATAGTTAATTGTTTTAGATTTAAGTCTAAGAAGTTTTTCTAGTTTATTTTATATATGACCATCGGAAAACTTTATTGGGCAGGTTATTGATTTTATAGAGAAAAAAATAACTATTAAAACCGATCTTGTGTATGTTTGTTGGGCAAGTTTTTCTAGTTTATTGATTTTATAGAGAGAAAAAAAATAGAGTTTAAAACCTACATAGAAGGAAAAAAAAACTTTCATGGAAACAGGTTAAATTATCAACCCTATAATTATAAGAAGAAGAAGAATTTTCTAATTGTGGTAAATATGTTTTCAATACCCAAAATGATGTATCCACCCCAAAATTTCTAACCTAGACCTTTATTTACTTTCAAATAAAAAAAATTAATAAACGAAGAAAAAATCACAAAAGCAAGTCTCAAATAGCTTTGAATCCATGCCCATGATACCTTCAAGAAAATTATTAAAACCGATCTTTCAAGAACAAGTATATGATTGGGAGTGTAATTATAATTATTTTTTAAAGTATTTTTCATATTAAAATATATCAAAATAATATTTTTAAAAAAAAATTATTTTTAAGATCAGCGCATTAAAATGATCCAAAACATACAAAAAAAAATTAATTTTTAGCAAAAAAAATTAAAATTTTTATGAAACATGATTTGTACCGCATTCCCAAACGATATACTTGAATCAAAGTTAAGCCTTTTGTCTTGTTCAATTTAAAATATTTTCGTTACAATATATTTTTTTAAAATTAAAACAACATTATTTTAATTTTTTTTTAAATAGAAACTTCTCATACTTAAACCCAACCAATCAACTATGGGCATGGCATTTTTATCATGGATTCTTTTCATATTACAATAATTTTTTTTATTTGGGTTTTATATCATTTATTTTAGTCTTTTAATTTTTTAATTTTATTATTTGATAGTTAATTGTTTTGGGTTTAAGTCTGAAAAGTTTTTTTAGTTTGTTTTATATATGAGTATTACAGTATGGAAAACTTTATTGGTGTTGTGTAGGATTGGATGAGTTAATCCTAATCGATCTTAATCAATTTAAAATATTCTTATTACAAGACTTTCAAAAAAATTAAAGTGATATTATTTTTTTTAAAAAAAATTAAAAATTAAATCAAGTTTTAACCGAAATGAATAACATAGTTGATCAAATCATACTAGATCAAATCATACTAAATCAAATCTCATCCTTTAATTGAAATAAAGCATGAGTTAGGTTGGATTATATTTATATAGTGTTTGAAATTGTGGTGTATGATGCTTTTTAAAATATTTTTTTATATTTGTATTTTTTATCTTTGATATAAATATATCAAAATAATAATAAAACTAAAATATTATTAATTTAAAATGTTTTTTAAAAAATCAAAAATTTAAAAATATAGGTACGAGCACACTCCAAAACGATGCCTTAATAAAATTGCCAAACAAAGGCTAACATTGTAAACGCTATCGTTTCAACCGAACAGACAATATCTCCATTCTACCTTATCTCTTCCAAAACCCCACAAAATCATTACTCAACACACAAACACACCACTCTCCCCTCAGTCT
>Ga0307515_10004697_pt1 | contig 28012 bp, 29 predicted proteins | sample 17_EM_MG_FD_194513 | JGI IMG/M metagenome (GOLD analysis project Ga0307515, IMG submission 194513) | Populus trichocarpa ectomycorrhiza microbial communities from riparian zone in the Pacific Northwest, United States - 17_EM | ecosystem: Host-associated > Plants > Roots > Unclassified | place... | reverse complement strand
GAGGTGACGAAGTGACAAGTAGCTGAGATGGAGGCGGCGGTTGCGATGGAACATGTAACGAACCCGGATGGTTGGTGACAGATCCATCATTTCGTTCGGGTAAGAATAGCAGTGACGAGATATATGGTTCTTCGGGAGCAGCCTGTAATGGCCCCGTAGTTCCTGAGTGTTCCAACGACCCGTGTTCCGCAGTATAGGGGTAGCATTTAATCTTGTTCCGTCCTTTGTAATCTGGATTCCTTCAATCTCGGGTATCCTTGGTAAGCCAAACCAAGACAACACCCAAGCTTTGGCTCTATCCACTGCTTTCTTGCCACCATACTGACTGAGAGCCCAGGCAATTTTCATTTCGTAGTCCTTTTGGAACCGTTTCATCCGATAAACTCGGTCCGCCACCCGGCATTGCGTCAGCTTTCATGCCTTCGCCAGATACCATGCAGCGCTGAACGTAACCAGGAGTAGTAGCAGGAGTACCAGCAACGCTAGAATCAAGAATACACGCAACTTAGGAAGAGTGTCAACAACAAATGAGCCCACGTTCCTACTCATGACCACTGCGGCAAATGACAATGGGCTGGTGACACCAAGGTACGTGTTAGCGAATGGTCAGCAACAATAGGATAGGTAAAGCTGCTCACATGTAAACAAAGGCTAACTGCGTCAAAAGGGTGAACACTAGCAGCCTGTTGCAGCCCCGAAGCGGCGTGCGTCAACCCAGTGTCGGCATGGTCAATTGTCTTATCAGTTTCCAAAACTGCATGATATTGGAAATAATTATCAAAGGCTTGCGCGTGTTAGCAACAAGTTCGCCATATATGTTAAGGCAGACATGACTTACTAATCTGGACTTTCTGACATACTGCAAGTGCCCTTGACATCAGGTCTCCAAAATCCATCGTGAGTAGCTCGGACTGAGCAATGCTTTCTGAGCCCAACAATACCACGCCGGGGGCTCCAATAAACGCCTTGCTTGTCACGTGGTAATCGTTGAATTCTCGAACGGAGGTTTCTATGATATTACACACATCTTGCAACAGAAGGCTAAAATCCCGCATATAGTATGCGGCGTCCATCTTCTGATTGCAGTATGGAATGTCGAATATTGGTCATATTGTTCTACTGAGCTCGTACAAAAGCTCGGACCAATAGCTTCCCATGAGAGTAGCTGCCATAAGATATAGATGAAAGGGCTCTCTCAACATGATTTCCTTTTGCTCCACGCGCATGTCAGCCAGCGTACAAACCAGCGCGTTGTACACTGTCCCTCCATGGTGTTTGCAAGCCGGATGATAAGCAGGAAACCGAAAATTCTCGGGGTGTAATATTGAATCCACGATCAGAACAACTGGTAGAAGTGTATTAATAACTATGTTATATAGCAGTCAAAAAACTCACTATCTGACCAATTTCCGTCATGCTCACTCGCTACTACACCAAACAATACTGCGCCCCTCTGAGGCCATAGGACGCTTCGAGCATCCTGAAAGCCAGTTGAATGTTCATCAGGGGTGGGATTTGGCTTAATCATGAAGGGTAAGCCGGGATATTTCTGACTTCGTAATGTTGGGGATTGCGTCGGGTTACTGAGATTAAAATGGTCACAAAAGAGGTCAGGATCAATTGCCACTTGGGATCCAACAATAGAAAATGTGGATTGACTTAATCCTTCCATAATGATAACTCTTTGCCCGGTTGATTCCAGGCGTTGGATTGCAAGGTGCGCCTTCAGCTCCGTCCACTGACTACCCGCGAACTTGAAGGTCGCGATGGGTGCATCCGAAGTGTTGCTGGAAGCCCTAGGGCTCACGGTCGTGACCAGCTCTTTAGACTTCACACCATGACTGCCCTATTAGACTTCCCACTGTGCTCTCCCTTCTTCTCGCTTCTTCTCTCTTGACTTGTACCTACAATCAACACACTTTTCACTTTAACACGAAGTTTCGAGCTCAAGGACGGTAACCGCGGAGGTGGTATAATCTGCTTCATTTTTGTACAAATATTTCGCTAATGTGTCCAAGTGTGCTAGCCCATCTTGTGTAGATCTCAGGCGCATCTGTGTGCGGTATGTATCGATCAGATCGCCGAGAGTTTCTGCACAAGACCAGATGCCCCAATGCCTTACAAACTGATATGCGGCATTCGCGAAGTCGTCGGTAGTCGGGTGTGGTTCGTTGGTAACCAAAGGTGGTCTAGCAGTTCGTTAGTATCGGCGCACACTATTCATAGCGTTGATTACCTAGCTGATGTCTGCGCCACTTGTGGATTCCAAACACTATGAAGCGTCGGAACCAGGTCTAAGTAACAATTATATACAGAAATTGAGCCATTCAGCCCCAGCTAAAGAAGTTGGTTTCGTGAAGATCACAAAATGTCGTAGCGTAACTGGTGTAACCACCGGTAGCTCGTACCTAGCCTCACGTTTCAAGTGTGTTTGCAGTTTTTTTGTTTGTTTTTTTTTTTGTTTTATTCATACTGTATTCACTCTAATTAGAGTATGACAGAGTCTAGACACCCCCTCCGCCTCCGGGCGAGCCGGCTAGATGGCGGAGCTCCCACCCGCTCCCCATCGTCCCCTTTGACAAATGAAATGACAAGCAAAAAAGATATTGAGCACACACAAAACAAACAAAAGAGATCAACGAAAAGAGAGATCGCCCCCGCTCCAAGCATCCTTACTTACGCTCCTCCTGTCTGCTCTCCTCCTGCCCGCGCTCCTCTGCTTGCCTGGGCGAGAACTTCCTGACATCCGTGGCTGCCAGGAAGTCCATCACCGCCTGGTCGCATATCTCCATGGAAAACAGCTTAGATATCTGCACATGCCGGCATCTGCCCGCTTTCCATCCTGTGGCCTTTCCTACCACTGTCCAGAGCGCTGTCTACTGTTCTTTCCATCGGCTGCAGTGGCGGAGGAGATGCTCCCGCGTCTGTAGCGTTCCTTCTCTGCACCACCAGCACTTGTCGTCCTCTCTGTGTCCGAACCTCTTTCGGTACGTTCCGGTCAGTGCATGCCCACTCTTCAGTCTATTGAACCTCGCTGCCAGTGATTTCACGAGTGTGTTTGCAGTTCAAGCGCCACTTGTTTCCCATAATTGCTCAGCCAAAACACACATGCAAGGTAAAATTAGGAAGTGATAGCCTTGATCCATGTAACGTTGTAGCTCTCTGCTCTTGATTTGCAACATCTTTAATATTAGTTAAGTCGCTATGGGCTTATAGTAGGTTGGTGCCAAGACATTTTAGACACCTCATGCATATGGCCCAAGGTGCCTTATTAGGGGCGTCCAGCGCCCACACCTAACAAGCCGCTAGCGGGGCACCTCGTAGCCACACTCCCACCAGAGCCACCTCCCCCACTCCAGCTCCCACATCTATTCAACTTTGAGCTCAATTAACTCCATGAGTTTTACTTTGACCAGGATATTGTTTATATATGAAATGTAGTTAACAAGATGCTCTTTCACTTACTTACCTCCTCTTTTAGGTTTCTCTAATATTCAAGGAGTTATTGTAGATCAAGTACAGTGGCTTAGAATATACTCAGCACTGCTGATGCTGCTAAGCACTGCTTAGCACTACTGGTATTTTGCATCAGGTAAATTATTTCTACCTGATGCTTAGATACATGTTGTATACCATCAAGTAAATCTTTTCTACCTGACTGTAAAGTGCATCTGTGGTGAGTGACAGCTCATGACTCAAATGTAGTAACCTAAGCCAGTTCACAGACTATTCTAGTATCTGCCCAAGAATAATGCGGAATGTATCTACATATAGTAGAGCCAATCTATGCAAAAGGGCACATAATTTGACCAAGAATTGGCAGACTTATGGGGGTGATTGGTAGGTGGACAGGTGGAAAAGAAGAATAACTACCTACCCACTTGATTTCTCCACCAGTTCTGGTTAGAATTCAGTGCCCTTGCTGCCAGTGTCTCTTATGCATACCAGAAGACTATTCAGGGTCAGCTTGGCAGTTTCTAAATAGTGTAAAATGTCATGTGGGCAAAAATTCCCTGGGTTATACTATTGTAAAGTGTCTTCCAGTATTGTAACTTCAACATTGTATCTACTACAACAACCACCCATCCAAATATGCCAAGACCAATACCCATTGACAGCCAGTTAGCCATATATGCTCTGATATCATCACTAGCAAATTTGATTTACAATTGGTGATAAAACAGGGGAGTCAAAAGAAAGACAAAAAATTCACCAGCTTTATGGACTCTCACTCACATTTTCAACTTGCTCAAAATTGGTCCATTAGACTTGATTTTTGGACGCATATGTAGACCTTGCAATTACATATCATACTGCAGTCTCCAATCATCTCTCCATTGTATTGTTGTTGAGTAACTTGCAATTTTGAAAAAATACCGGAATTTTTTAGTGCAATGCAAGATGTCCACTAGCAGCTTGTTAGGTGTGGGCGCTGGGTGTTCCCACACCTCTAATAAGGCGCCTGGGCTGTATGTATGCATGAGGTGAATCTAAGAGTTGAGAGCCAGTGAGAGCTAACAGCAATGAGCTATAGGATCAGAGTTGCATGCGCAGAATGGTTCACAGTGCTCAGTCTGGTCAGATTTACTTGATGCAGGTACCACATGATTAGTGACAAAGTGTTACAAAAGCAAGAGCTGCTATTACACCCAGCCAAATAACATAAGAGTATAACCCCTAACTGAACTCACAGGCATCTGCAATGAATCATGGAAATGCAAACCAAGTGAAAGGTGCTTAAGGCTTCCCACATTTTGTAAAACCTGAACATAGATAGTGTCTAAATGCACCAAAAAGGGTTAGATTCTTAACCAATCTGTCTAGCAAATATCTAATTAGCTTGGCTTTTGGTCTTTAATCATTTTCATATCAGGGTTCCCTACGGTCTTACTGCTACTGGTCTATGCTATAGGCAGGTTTTCAAACATTAATCTGACTGGTTAGGGGTATAGAAATCTGAAACCCGAATAGAATAGTACTAAGTAGATGCTCTGTGGGAGTTGTGAGTAGGGTTATATTAAGCTAGAAGCTCAAAGCTGGGAGGATAGAAGCAATCAATATCAGTAATTGAAAGGATGGAGTTAACTAGACACGGGTTGGTTGGAATAGATGGGAGGTTGGTTGTTGAAATAGTTAACTTTAACCGGAAAACCGCGGAAGCTTTAAAACTTTAAGCCAAAGGCGCGTTCGGTTGCTCAATAATAATACCTTTCGCATACCCCAACATACTAAGAAGATAAACTTTATAGGTACTTCCAGTAACGCTCGCTAAGACGCGAACTACCACAAACACGGTTCGTGACAAAGCAGTTTAGATAATCCAGGAAATGCATGAAATGGATCAGATCTACGTAGTGATACCCCTGGCATTCCGGACTACGTATGTACTCCACTTCCTGGGTGCATCTTGACTACCCTGGCAAGGCGGGACTGTACCTAGTTGAGCTGGTATCATCACAAATTATTAACTGGGCCGATACATCTGACACCGCGTTCACCACCCAATTTCTCGGCTCACACCAACTGGACTATCTAAGGCTGACGATTTTCGCCAGTTGTTTCCAAACACAGATGCTTCTATTCGCACAATTGTTTGACACTTGCTGCCTTTGACTATTGGTGTTGCGTTTACTCCTTACTACCTTACATTGCTGGATGAAACTTCCATATCCTTAATGCGAACTCAAATATAAACCCATTTCAAGCAGATTCCTCCAGAATTGGCTTTCGTCCATAGGCAACATGTCTACCATGATTCACTCGTGGTTAGGAGTAGACTCCAAGGGCTGGGAGTGAACCACTTACAACAAGTTATACGTATGGTGATTCTTATTTTTCACCCCTTTCAGCGCGTCCGCAAACACTTTCAACGCATCCTCCTTCTCCATTCCCAAGATCCTGGTCAACGCCGCCATGCCGTACGCCTCGAAACCTTCCTGCTGTCAACCGTAATCCACCATAAACAAACAAACCCACGATGATAACCTACCCGTTTCACACATCAACATCGCCATCGCCCCAACCTGCTTCACCCGCTTGTCCTTCGGCCATGGGCCAAGCGGTTGCTTGACATCGGCAACATGCACATCAACAAACCCGGCATCCTCCAGGTGTGTTTTCAACTCGGATGACGTCACGAAAGGCCGGCCGATTTTCGTCAAGGCTTGCCCGCAGAGTTCGAAGTGGTGTGAGATACCGGGGTGCATGGTGTTGTCGTCGGAATGTGGTACGCCCCCTAACTCGGCGAGTTCGCAATAACCTCCAGGCTTAGTGCAGCTAGAAAGAAGTCAGTCTTATGGCGAGAGACGGTGTGGCATGAATCCAGGTATCGCGGTGTTCTTGAACTCTTGGAAATTTGGCGATAACGCTGGACTGACTCACCGATATACTTCGGACATATACTTTGGCCAGTCTCCGATGCTTTGAACTAAGTTTCTTGAGTGGACGAAATCGAATGTATCCTACCGGAGCTTCAGTCATCCATGTCCAAGTAATATCAGCACAGTCTAGGATCCTACCGCCTGGAATGTCCATGGTTTCTCGGCATCGTCAACCTCGAACTTGCAATTTGGCGGTACCCACGTTGGTTGGATTGGACTACAGCACTACCGTAAGTCCATCTACCGCACGAGGAGGGTAGTCTTCGACGCACCTGAGGTCCGTTCCAATAACTTCGGCACTCGGATACATGTCCGCAGCATCAATCGCCCAAATCCCGGTTCCAGTGCCGACGTCGAGAATCCACTGAGGATCCTCGAGTGGCGCGAGATGGAGCTTTCCCTCCATCATCTGCAGCAAGATTTCGTGGTGCATGTCGAGGCTTGCGTTCAGAGTATCTCAGCGGAACGATTTGAAACTGCGCGATGCTGTGTGCTCTCACCGGTCTTGCTCGGTCTCATCCGTGGGCATGAAGTTCTTGTCGGCTCCGAAATAGGCATGGTAACGGCGACCTGGCGGGAAACGTCAACTTGAATGGAGGTTGCGGCGATGAGGAACCCAACCGTTTTCGAAAATGTACTCGTTGACGGACGTGATCAGGCTCTGGGTCGTGGTGGTATAGCCGATCGAGGCGTAGTCCTCGTCTTCGGAATTTTCGTACTAGGAAGATTAGCGCAACTGCAGAGAAACGGAATCGTAAGACGTACGACGGCGGGATCAACTTCGATTAGAGACATGCTGGCGTTGCGCGAGAGGTGGGAAATCTCAGCAGCAGCAAGTCGCAGCTGAAATAACAACAAGCGGAGTTATAGAACCCCGCTTTGAATTCGGAGACAGCTACTGTGTGGCTGCACAAATAGATTCAGCCCTGTTGGAAAAAAAAGCAACTGTCGAAGCGGAACAAAAGCACAATGCATGTCTGGCGTTAGCTTCAGCGCTAGCCGATTGCAATTGAACTAATACAACGCACAGGCACCGTTGATTGGCCGATACTTTGGGCTAAAGTATTATTTTAATAAGTATTCTTGTCTCAATAAAAAAAACCAAAGGGTAACTTGACAGGTTTAAATAAATCGGGAATAGACCTGAGCGTGCTGCATTCGTAAGCGAAAGCTGAAACTAACAAAGCCAGCTCAGATTTGCCGGTTATGATGCCGCATGTTGCGTGAGGACTGCCAACTTCAGGCGAAACGCGGCGAACTAGGTTGCATATGCTGTGCTTTGATACGGATGCGGTGTCAATACGCAACCCCGCAGTGCCCAGTATATTGATGCGCACACTTCAATACTGCAGGCATGCCCGGCGACTCCGGGACAAAGAACACCATCGAACATCAACGAGGCTGATCGTACAACAACTCTAAAATATCTCTATGCGAGTCACGCTAAGGACAGGGCACCACATCTCCCCCAAAACAATACCCTCAATGTTCAGGTAGAGAACAGTCAACGAAACTCCCGTTAGCCGCTCGCTCTTGGTTATTTCTTCCGCTTCTATGTTGCTTGGACTTGTGAAACCTTATCGGCGGCCTGACTGGTGGGGTATATTTACTAGAGTATTACCAACTGAGATTACGAGGGTGCCTGTTTTCTGGCGCTCATATATATGTACTGAGATTGTCTGATATGCCAACGAAGGACGAAGTAGCCATAGCAGCGATAAGTAGCGGAAGCCACTTCTACTTGTGATCCTGACTGAGCATCCGCTTCGGAAGTGGCCACCTATCACAAGTTCAACCAGAGTTGTTATGCGGTAGTGCGGTAAGCCACCTCTTGAGCCTATACCACGCGTCTAGTTAGTGCGCAACAGGATCAGGTGGTAGTATCTTGTGCCGCTGAAATGATGACATTATCGTATGTGGAGCCCACAGATGTCCGTTCGTGCACATATCTGCCTGTTAACCCACGGATCCCCTTTGAAATCGGTATTCAAACCTGAACTGTTGCCTTTGATGGTTGATTAACTGATGGATTGATCTCTCGAGGCCCCAAGGCCGGTATATATATAGACACCTATATACGTACGAATATGCACTTATCTTACATGACACGCATCGCCCTGATCTTAATACAAGCCATATCCCCATACAAGTCAATCTTCATACAAGCCGTCATACAGAGCCGTAACGGAGCCTGAACTTACGATCCCTAGTGCACATGCACATGAACATACCGAGTATGCTTTGTGATGCAAAGTGACGTTGAGTGATGTTAAGTGATGCCGAGTGATACATAGTAGCGTCGAGTAATTCCAAGTGCACCAAGTAATAGTGAAGATTTGGGTTGAAAATAGCTATGACATTGACGTTAGCCCTTGGCAATGCCACCAGCACAGACTTGCTTTACTTTTACTATATCTTGTATATGGTAATGTGGATTGTTTGAAAACACTGAACCTTGCGTCAATTAGATTTTTCAGACTTTCAGTAGTGACAGACGAATGATTTGTGGTGCTAGATGAGCGATTCACAACCTAAACTAGTAAGAAAGAAGGCCGGTTAGAAGGTATTTATTGTTATATTTGTTATGATCAATCTATAAGTGCACCGTCTTATTTCTGGAATGCCACCGAACGCACGAGGCTAGGTAGCTCTTGTTTCTAATTTGGGGTTTTGCCTAGGTGCAGATCAAGTTACATAAGTATTTCTAAAAACAACTAATAATGCCTTTCTAGCGATATCGAGTACATCTATTTTGGCGAGATATTGAAACGATGCTCTATCTAATCCCACCGTTATATGATGTATCATCTACTCCAATCTAATCTATTTCATCGCATCTCAGCTAATCACTCCAATTCATTGAGTATCTCTACCCCACAGGTTTAATTTTCTCATAATTGGAAGAAGATTTCTTTGTTGCATTCCATTTAGATAGTTTCATGACGATTGGCATGTACGGCACTGCATATGAGAATGCCAACACTTCAGGCCCCAACTGTCCATGGTTGTATTAATCTAAGACAACCGATGTGTTGAAGTGCGATTTTAGTGTCGGATGAGTGTCCAGCCGCGCTCAGCCTCACGTACTTCATAGTTATCTGGTTGTGATAAGGCAGCAGTTCAACGAAGCACGTCTCTGCCTGCTGTTCAGTATCCGCTAGCCACTCTACACATCCCGTTCTATTCATTTTCCTCAGTATATTGCCATCAATACGCTACCACAATATGTCCCAACCGCAAAGGAACCGCACGACTGATTTGGCATCCTCGACGTTGAGTAAACGTAAAAGGATTGCGACATCGCCAACATCATCGGACACCGAGTCAAATCCCAGTACTTCGTCGCCGAACGCACCTCCGAACTAGCAGCAGAGGCAGCTGTCTGTAACAAAGCGAGCGAGAATCAGTGACGCCCCGCCAACCACGGGCGTAGCAGCCGTCACAGATATACACTCTTAAAATTTCTAACCATAACTAGCTCATCGCCCTTTACGAATTAGCTTGATTCCGGGTTGCGTCACCGAAAGCAACTTCGCGAATGGTTGAATGGCTTAGTTTAGAATGAAACTGATGGAAATATAGAACCTGCGCGAGACGAACGGAATGTCTTGAAATTATCATTGGCGCCCTATACAACCACGTGGAAAATTGCGACAGTTAGTTTCCGACGCGAGCCCCTTGACTTTGCCAAATGTAAAGCCGGACACAAAATTGAAATTAGCGCACGAATCGGCACCACCGAAGTTACTATTGTTGTAGATTGCGACTTTTTCGGTATGACAGTTCTCTACGCTTCTTCCAAGCCAGTTTCGGAGTAAGCCATCAATCCTTCTGTTTCCTGGGATAAAGGCTCATTGGGTAGTATTATTGCAGTTACAGGGCTAGGCGGGCATGCTTTCGGCTCATGGAAATCCTCCAATGGATATACCATGTGTTTAAGGGATTCATTACCGAAGGATATACAAGGCATTAGGGTTCTCACGTATAGTTACGACTCAACTCTAAAAGACAGCACATCCAACAGCTCCATTCAGCAATACGCTAGACAATTCCTGGATGCAGTCCTTAGAGTTCGGTGTAAGACTCCCGAGGTATCTACGCCCGCCCTTGGCATTTGTATGATAGCATGCGAGTGCTCTCCAACAGACTAGGAAAGACATCGACCACTTATTTTGATTGGCCATAGTCTTGGAGGGATTGTGATCAACATGTGAGGACCATTATGCTTAATTTATAAGCCTTTACCCCCCAGACTGTAGGGTAGCGGCGATCAAATATCTTGTACTGCGCGTTACAACACACAGGATTATCGATCATTAGGGTCTTCACAGTCCCGAATATACTTGCTACGGTTAAGGGAATGAATAATGGGCACTCATGTCTTTCCGTGGAAGGTGTTGACATCTACAGGCATTATCAGATGCTTCACACGGCACGGAACATGATTATGCCATTTTGAAGTCATGCAATGCCCTTTTTTTGTTTGGAGTACCGAATCTGGGCTCAACAATGACAATATGTTGTCGCTAGTAAAAAAGGGCAACGAAATGCCAGGCTCATTAGTGACCTGGGAGAAGGCTCTCCCCTACTTCGCGCAGCATCTCAGAACTTATTAATTTTCGTTCCCAGTGTCCGATTGTTTCTTTTTATGAGACTAAAGACACTCGGGTTGTTGAGGTACATAATTTTATTCCCTCATTTCTGGTTATGTAGGTACTGATACATTTCTATTCCCAGGTTTTGCCGGACGAGAAATGGGCAAAAACAGGTCGCTATGTACGGATGGTAACTCCAGAATCAGCAGCCTAGGCTACACCTAGTGAAGCCATTTGTAGTCAAGTGCCAATTGATGCGGACCACTCGGGGATAGTAAAATTCACAGACCGAGCGGATAGAAATTACATGAATGTGGTTCAGAGGCTGAAGGAATATGTCAATAAGGCAGCTGATACTGTACGCAAGCGTTTAGAAAACACTGCAGCAAGTACAATATCAAGCCGACCACGGAACCCAAAGACTCCATTGCAACTGCATCTCAAATCGACAACCTATAGCTTAGTCCTTCTTGACCTATTCTCCTCGCAATTATCACTCGGAGCAGGCGGCACAATCAAACAAAATATACGAATAGCCCTCGAATTTGGGATCGTTATAACGCGAAACTGCTCAATGTTTAAATTGTCAACTCGGCAAGATTCCAGGATATCACTGGCTCATTTCCCCTTCACACCCCTATCACTGTCGCTACTTACGTGGCCAACAAGCTTCCGTTTTATGATGTGTATCTTGAACAATCTTTCGGGATTTTAGGAGCTTTTAACCATATCAAACCCTCTCTCAGATTGACGCCGAACGCAGTTCCTTGGCAAATACTGTATATAAGATTGTGCAGTGCGGTGTTTGTCAGAAATCTATGAGCGATAGTCTGTCAGTTCATGATGACTTGCTTTAGACCTGACCGAGCAGCTAACTAACCTCTGAAAAATAGCCTACGGCCTGGTTAGTATAGGATGTGCACCAGCTGCGCAACGACTCCACATTCGCTCCGCCCCGTTTGTCAGAAGAAAACCAAAGTGATCGCTATTTCGGCGCAAATGGGTACTCCCGAAAGCGAACAGCAGCGCATGAAAACAAAGGTGGTTATGCTTCAGGAATAGGGTGAACATATGATCTTCTACAGTGTGGTCGAGGACTATATTTGGATGACGATTACATTTGTAGGGAGGGAGTAGGGTGCAGGGTCCATGTGTGAAGTGAGCGAGGGGTCTTAATTTGCTAGAAGCAGGGATGGAAAAGTCCGTCCTGTCCGTCCGAAGGTTCGCCCTGGCCCGGATTACAAATTTCCGAGTGACTTCACCTTCGACTGGTGGTTACAGTCTTCCGAAAAGTAAGATCGTCAACCTATTGGGTGTTGAAATACTGATAGCTAGAAGCCTTGTATTCTAAAGTACAGATACATTCGTGATCTTATATACGGCAATCAGAGTATGCCTTGTACGCATGCATGCACACTCAGCTGGCATCTCCAGCTGAGTCTGGAACGACCATCATCATCGGGAGATTATGATCCCCATCAGCCCAGCTGAAGCCCATAAGCCGTACGCCAGGGAGGCGGTGCATATACGCAACATTGGGTGTTGAAATGTACTGATTGCTAGAAGCTTATATTCTCAAGTACAGGTACATTCGTGCTCTTATATATACGGTATTCGGAGTATGTCTTGTACGCATGCATGCGCACTCAGCTGGCATCTCCAGCTGAGTCTGGAATGACCATCATCTTAGAGAGATTATGCATCAGCCCAACTGAAGCCATACATCAGGGAGATAAACCATATATGCAACAGTGCTCTCAAGCTCGCCTACGAGTGATAATGTAGGAGGTGGCAGCTAGATCTCTCATGTCTTAAGCTTTCGGAATGATCTGTATGACTGGCACCAGCTCATTCGCTCAAACCCAGCTAATCATTGACTTTACCAACAAAAGAGCTAGTCCATCTATCTACTGTCAGACCGAAGCCCAGAACCTAAGCCTAGCACTACAATCCTAACCACCAGAACCACCAGAATCATAACCACCACTGCATCCACCACATCCAACCTCACTTCCAACATCACCACTCCGGTAAACCATACAGGACAAATGAAATAACAAAACCCAACCCAATGTCATTCGACGGACAAGCAGTGAGTTCTACAAATACCAATGCTAAATATCCTGAATGCCCCAATACGACTACACTGTAGGTAGTGCTCCAGTCCCATACAAAGCCTCAGCCCTAGGCCTATAGTCATGTCGTTGTGTATCTGTAATGGATTGGATTGTTTTGTTTAAGTAGTTATGGATACCATGCTTTATCCTGATGTCCAGTCAGCAGCAGTCATATCTCTTGGAGTAGAATCTACCTACTCAATAGCTACCGGTCCCAGTTGAACCCTTGTTTTAGCGCCGTACCGAATAAGAAGAAGTCTGATCTCATGATATTGTTGTGGGGAATATTCTACCAACTGATCCACCCAGTCGAGTATAGTTTCACCCGATGAAGGAGGATCTATATGCTCACGCTCGTTGGCATCTGCCCCGCTATCCAATAGTAGCTTCACCATCTCCCAGGAACCAATTTTTACCGCATGGCCAAGCACACCGATATGAACTTTCGCGCCGTGCTGCAGTAGTATTTTCACTACCCTAATATTGCCAGACTGTGTGGCAGTTTGTAGAGCGGTGTAGCGCGATTGAGCATGTATATGCACCCCCGCATCCGCGTTCACATCAGCCCCTTTCTCGATCAGCCATTCAACAACACGTTCGCTTCCACGCTTACACGCTAGTTGAAGTGGGGTAACCGTTCCACGCCCACGCAAATTGACGTCGGCGTCGTTCTCAAGAAGTATCTTGATGATACCGTCGATGCCACACTTGCAAGCCGCTTGAAGGGCACTAAAGCGCCCTGTGGGTTCTTCAGAAAGAAGGTTAACGTCAGCTCCCTTGCTGAGGAGTAGCTTTACAAGGTGTTCGTGTGCCCGCCGACAGGCGATCAAAAGCGGTCGCTGAAAGTAAAAGCCATTAACATGAGCGCCCATCTCAAGAAGTTTCTCGACCAGAGATAGGTCGCATGAACGGCGGTTGCAGGCGATTAACAGAGGATATATCATTACATCCATCAACGAGGTAAGGGTATTCGGATTTGCTCCTTTTTCCAAAAGTAAGATAGTTACATCGGTAAACCCCCGAGAAATAGCGTTACACAGTGGGAGAATACGCTCCCGATGAGATGCAGTCTCATTAATGGCAGCACCGCACGCAATCAACATGTTGACCATTACGGTGTCACGGTTGGCTGCAGCACAGCAGAGAGCAGAGAGACAATATCGCCGATCAAAGCGTATCCTGCTTTGGTTATGTCTGCTCCTCGTTCAAGAAGCAGTATGACCAGGCTTGGTCTTTTTCGGGAGACTGCCATTCCCAGGGGTGTTAACTCGGCATCGAATTTACTATCCCAGGTGACTGTGGATATTAACACCTTGGTCCAGTAACCATATCACCATTCGGACCCTATCGTGTTGGATAGCCGCGAAGAGGAATTTGTCTGTCCCGACCCCTAGGTCAAATAATAGGCGAAAGCACTCAAACGAATCTTCTCTTGTTGCGATCTCAAGGGGCGTTCCATCGCTATATGGTTGATCCAGCTTATGCATGGCGCCATTGTCGATGAGAATTCGCACTATTTCAGTGGCATTCTTTGCCACCGCCAATGACATTGGTGTTCGTCCCGACATGTCAGCGATATTGATGTAGTGCTTCTCTTCATCCTTCTCGAGAATGAAAGAAACCACGACAGGGTTCCCAAATTCCACTACTAGGAGCAAAGGGGTTTTTATTTCGAGGGTTCCAAGGCTGGCGAGTTCTCGACAAGAATCCGTGTAAGCGACGAATAGTTTGTCCATAGTTGCCGGTAATCTACATTCATCCGGTTTCATAAAGTTTATTGTTTTCTCCAATAGCTCTGCCCTAGAAAATGCCCCACTCACACCTTCATAGATAGAGGCAAGAAGCACAGATATATTTTCTTCGTAATAAAGCGGGAGCCAATCTTTCAGTTGTTCTTGACAATCCAAAATTATGCGGTAAAGCTTCTCGACGTCCGAATAATTTCCCTGCCGTTCTAACTGCCTAGAAACCTTTATCGCCTTCTTAAGAATCCCTGGGTACTGTTCTCTGGTGCGTTGTTTTATTTGATAAGCCCGTGCTTCTGGAATTCGGCTTATCTCTGCAGACCGGGCGTAGTTGGCAAACTCCTGAAACTTCCCCAGGCTTGTTCGATAGGTTAGCAACTCTGCAATTTAAGATACGGAATCTACATACCACAAAAGAACATCGTGTGATAAAAAATCGGGTGTCTCGAGCTCGTCTACAAAGTTTTGTCTTTCTGAGGGATAAGAAACTAGAGGTGAGGGTGCTCTTTCCGGGTCTATATTACCGAAAGACCCTTCAACGTAAAGTGGACTGCAGCCCTGCGTAACAAATAGAGCGTTCGTGGGAGTCTCCATATATCCACTTCGATGGACGGGTGTTTTAGGTCTTGTATTGATGCTGGCAAGACCACTTAAATCCTCTATCACAGGTCCAAAGCTTTCCATGCCTGTGTGATTTAAACTAACCATCTGACTTTGCGGCGGCTCCACGAGAGCAGTGAGAGCCTTGTCTGAAGCCCCAGGGTCGGTAGTAGAACTATTATCTGCCAAACTCTCTGCGGCTTTCACGCTTCCAGGACTATCCAACCCCTCCGCCTCTTCCATAGGAACTCCACTTCCAACCAAGTCGGATACACCCATCCGGTCCTGCTGACCCTCGGTTATAGGGTTCTCCAGCTCTGCCTCTTCCGTAAAGTGTTTGTAATTATTTACTGTAGCGGGCTTTGAGATTTCTACCTGGTCTTGTGGCGACTTCATGATGGTAGTAACTGCGGTCTCGTCCTCGAGAGAGATATTAGAACTAGCGCCGGTAACTGGTAGATGTGATCGTTTCTTTTTCCGTCTGACAGCCTCTTGGGGCTCGGAACATACTTCATTGCGCTCAAAGCAGGGTAGACACTTTGTAGGCCATTGCCGGTCTTCGGGTTCGCACTATATACCTCATTAGTCAACTGATACTATAACTGCACGGCCTCATTTGTTAAGGGAAAGATACTTTTATCTTTTTTGTCCGACATTGCTGACACTTAAACCGAGCCAACTTCCTTCGTTTGAGGTTTCGTATGGGGGAGCATTTATATCCATTGAATTCACACCAGGTGCAGATTTCTGGGTTGCCGACGGATTGCTTACACTTCGGCTCGAGTTAGCCCAAAAATTTGAAAGGATGGTGCACACTTAGGTACTCACTCCTTTCTTATCTCTTCTGCAATTTCCGCATCTCTCCATAGAAGCTGAAGCAGGATTAACATTGTCAATGCCGGAAGGAAAAGGCCGCGGTTGAACGTTGCTGTTTGTGATGAACGGGTTTTCCGGGATGATATTCATGTTGAAAGATGACCAGACTTGGTCATTCGAGGAAGTTGTGAGCGGTGGTTTGGGTTCGGTCTATGCCGAAAACCAGTGAGTTAGGACATGGCAGTTATATATGGCTTTGCTTAAGGGACGCAACCCTTTAACCTTCCACCGATTTCACGCAAAAAACCTACCAATCAATCTAGAGTACTGGAATACTTTTCCATAGCCATTGCCAACCAACCAACTTTTTGCGTGAAAAACGGCAAAGGGGAAAATATCGCAAATGGCCGATGCACCATACCCTAGTATGCCGTAATGAGATGATTGGCTGTAACCACCCTGTTAGTTGTCTCACTTCGCACCTTCGCACCTTCGCACCACTTGTGACTCTTTCGGAGAATACCGATCGAATCTAGGTATCTGAGTTTTCGATAGTGTTAGAGGACGTCAGATCTATTACTTTTTTTTGCTCACTCTCAGCCGTGTACTAATGAACGCAACGTTCCAAATCGAATAACAAGCTGCAATCGGGTTTGCATATGCAACCTATGGTACTACAAACAAACCGGATACGGTCTTATGATGGCGATGTCCAGGGACTCGGTACTGGTTAGCAAATTCAATTCAAAAGGTTGCTATGCAATGGTTATTTTGGTGGAGTGAGAGGATGGGGAAGTCCGAATCGGTTCGAATATATCAACACATACCAAGTATCAGTTCCTACGCTCGTCACTACTCTTAAGTTTTGGAAATTGTGGCATGAGGGGTTGCGGTCTGCTTGTCTCAGTCTGTCTGCTAGTTGTCCTGAATCAAATCCGGAATTACGGAGTGGTTTTGAGAAAACCAGCCAGACTAATAACAGAGTGCGATCTGCTCTTTGCAGACGAACTGAAACCCTCCCCCACTCCCCACCCCCCAAACTGCTATATCCTCTCGCCTCGCGCTTTCGAGCAGTCAGCCCTTTTGGGTGCGCTCTAACCGATAACCGAATTGCAAGAGGGACGAGGCTGCGAATAATAGGCAGGCCGGAGCCACGCTTTCTACACAATTAAGTATGCCGGATGGTTGCCGGCGGAGGTGAAAACGTTCTAGCTTTCTGAAAGAGCAGCAAGCTGAATGATGAAATTAATACAAAAGATAGTACCTACAGACTACAGTAAAGCGGGAAAGCTAATACACTAACTAGTACGCGCATACCTAACCCAGCCATAACGACGCATATTCGTGTCAGCCAACTCCTCCTTAGTTACACCTATCATAACCACAATGGCCGTAATAACCGACTTTCTACCTAAGCTCATCATTGAGATTCTTAAACGCTCGCATACAGCCGATGACCTCCTCGCTCTAGCGTCCACTTGTCACCACTTTCGCGATGCATGATCAGCCAACGTGATATCGTCTACCGGTCCGCATTCGAGGTTCCGCTCAAGCTTCGGGGGAATACAAGGACAGAGATCAGTAATACATAGTGTCCGCCGGGAAGTTGTCTCAATGTTTCGCCGAAGCGGCTGAGCTGCTATAAAACAGATTAGCGGTACGTGTCTACTTCGTTTCGCACCAGTACTTACGTAATGTCTCCAATAGTTTCTTCTCCCGCTCTACACAACATGGGGCGGTTGATACGAGAATACACCTATCTATTCTAGCCTCTAGACACCTCATTACGGGCTTCACGAACGACTAAAGCTTATCCCAAATCTTCAATCGCAGTTCCCGGATGCTTCATAACGGTTCGTTGGCGAGCACGCCGTCCGATACTTTGAATAAATGGAACAGGACGCCCTCCGTGACCTTCGGCCGCGGTCAGCAATGACGAACGACAACGTCCGGTTTGTGCGCGCGTACTGCCGCATCTGGACCTATTCTGAAGCGGACGACGAAGAGCATATGCGCAAGTTCGAATCATATTCGAGCCGCGCGATCTGCAGTGTACCCGGAAGTTTGGCGGTGTGAGCGAGCGTAATTTCGCCGGAGGAATATCCCGTGGTCACGGCGAAGTGGTGGGAGGCTGTTGGCGAGATCAATAAGATGTCGAAGGCAGATGGGGTGGGTTCTATAAGGAGGGCGAAGGGAAGGAGACGTTTTTTGAGGGTTTTAAGTAAGGCAAGGCAGGAGTGGATGGAGATAGTGAGGAACGACTTCATGAGAAGGGTTGGGGAATGCGAGAGGTGGTGTGTGCAGTGAGCTACTGAACTGTGGATTTTATTTAAGTGAGGACGAGTAAAAATTCATACAGATTCATACTTGGGGTGGGATTAAACCCTGGACAGTCAAAAACTGGTTCGGCGAATCGTAGCTTCACAACCTTTTGATTCAAGCACTGGCAAACACCAATCACACTCTCAGAAGTACCTCAAACATTTAAGATTCATGGCAAGGATATTTACCCAGTTCACACATTCTTCGTCTATATATATTGGCGTTCGAACGTTAACCCCGCCACATGCACCCCGGTTCAAGCACAGCTCTGCCTAGCTTTGAGAACCACAAGCGCTGGAATGGGACCCACTAAACCGCCTTAGTCCAAGGGATATCCGATAGATTTTTCTGTAGTTATCGGCTCAGCTCTTGCTCATGAAGAAAATAATTTCAAAATATGTGGCAAGTCACTGTGCCACAGGTGCTTTCTGGAAGAAGCTATGGTGGTTAATGCGCCTACTCCGGATACTCCTGTCAATGATTAGATAACTCAGATAAGATCAGATTTTATTAGGTTTGTCTCGCCAACTTCAAAATCCGATGAGCACAGCCGCAAGATCATATCCTATCACTCACAATTTTGAATTTCGAGTTCCAGCAAAGAGTAATTTGTGTGCAATCATATATACAGTTACTCCCAACTCTAATGTACGCAACTCTTTCGCCTTTCGCCTGCAGCTAACTTGAATTAAGACTACCTTAAAGTAGTTGCCGAATGAACGATGGAGTTTGTCGAGATGTTGTCAGTTGACAATTGTACGAGTCATGTAAGACATGATGCGGTAGGTTAATATAAGGTGCGGCTTTAGGGCAAGGGCACTGCACGTGGCGAACTAGATTAAATAGACCTCATCTCGAGAGCCCGTCAAAAGATAGCCTTCCCATCTCCATTAGAGCTGTGCAGAGTTTTTTTGCAACGGCCCCAGAAGTAACTATATATATGCTGTAAAATTCTCCCTACCTCGTTCTCCACAGCCAAATACTCATCGACATATCACTCTTCCGTCATAACCTACGCACCTACTTTCCAACTTCCACTTTCAAGAAGTCCCATCGCTACACCCACGATGGTTCCGCTTCCGGAGCACCCACCGTTACTCTCGCACACACGCCATGGGCCGAGTTTGATGCTCTAATGGAAAAACACCTGGCGATATTCCATCATCCACCAGCACCACCACCTCCTGACCACCCCTTTGCTTCCATCAAGAGCGACGAGTCCAATAATTCCAACTTGATCCGCACTCTACGGCTGAAAACAAACAGCTTACCTGGCGCGTCGCCGAGATTTTCACCGCACTGTGGGGGAAGTCTAATACTCCCGAGCTCTGGCGGAGGCTGCCGAGAATAAGGGTGTAGAGTACAATCCACCGCCGCCACAATTCATGCCCTCAATTTCAAAGGCTCCAGACACCGTGAACTCCCAACTCGTCCAACGTATTTCCGGGCTCGAAGTTGAAGGGCTGTCTCAGGTGCGTATATCTCCGGGATCCTGTTTACGGAATGTTGAATAGCGGCGCTGATTACCGGGGTCAGGAAACTATCTTGGAGCAGTTGGAAGCGCAAAAAGTTCTATCACGAAACAGATGGAGGAAGTTCTGAAGAAAGAGGCGGAGAGAAAGGAAGGAGAGGCGCGTGATATTAGGAAAGCCAACATCTAGTTGTTAGTTAGCACTTAGTTAATTAGGAATCTCTGCTATTAGATGTTCAGGTTTATTACTAGCTTCTAAGTTATGTGGAGCTCTAGAGACAGTATGATTGAGGCTAATGGTGTGAAGAAGCAAATCTCGACTCTTCTAGATCTCCACAAATAGTATTACTTTATGGGAGGAACCGTGTGTGTATATTGTGTATCTATAAAATAAGAGGGAGCCTTGGGACTATCAACGGTGTGTGTATGGAATTAAGAAATTGTATGTAGGTGCGGGGGCACGTGTGCAACACTGAGCTCTACATTGCCAAATAGCTCAAGTGGAGAGTAGAGATTATGTTACCATTGAAGTCCAAGCGCAAATGAAAATGTTCCAAGACACAAACAAAAGAGTATTTGCTATTAGTACTGAGAGGTCGTGGTTAGAATGAAAAAGTAATAGACCCTCAAATCCTCCCACAGAGCCCCTGACGGCGTGTACCACTACGCCTAAAACCATGGACTCCTCTTCAAACCTCACTCTCCTTCTTTCTCGGCATAAACTTCACAAAAAAGGTCGGCAAGCGGAGTGTAAAAAAATCCTGCAAGCCATTCTCGTAATGCTCCGGGACTTTCCCCTCCGGAAACTCCAAATCAAACGTCAACGCAATCCTTGAAACAATCATGCGCATCTCCAAAGTGGCCAGAGGTTTTCCCGCGCACTGATAGATTCCTTTCCGTAGTTGTTAGCATTCAGTAATAGTGAGGACGGTAGTACTCTTACCAGTGGTGTACGGCATAAACGCTCCCTTGTCTTTGCAAAGCTCCGGCATCTCCTCTGTCCAGCGCTCAGGAATAAACTCCAGCGGCTTCTCCCAGTATCTCGGGTCACGGTGAATGCCGTAGATAGGAATGCTGATACAAATGTCTCCGGGGATATACTCGCCGGCGATTACCAGTCCCTCTCGTGGGGTTGTGCGAATGGGACCACAAGGAATTGGTGGTTGCAATCGCAAGATTTCGTTGATAACCGCTTCGAGATACGGAATATTTGTGCCCTTGGAGTAGTCGTATTCCGCATCGCCGCCGGGAAAGACGGTGTCGAGCGTGCTTTGAAGCTTGCGGTAGACGCGAGGGTTGGCGGTGAGGTAGTACAAAAGTCCGCCAATGGAACTGGCGGTTGTGTCACTGCAGGTTGAGATTAGCGTCGACTCTCTTTCTGCAGAGTCTCGGTGTAAAGGAAAGGCACATACCTCCCACCTAGAATAACGAGGCGGATATCGTCACATGTCGCTACATATGGCAGCTTACCGTAGCCGCAGGTTTCATCCTGCAGTAGATATGTAGTCACATCCTGTGGTTTCTCGGAGGTAAGTGTCGACGACGAATCTCTCTGCACGTAACACATTAGTCGGAGTCCACCACAAGCAATTCGACCCAGTAAAAATTGAACTACACACTTTGAGTTTCTCCTCTATTTGCCTCTGACACCAGTCTTGAAACGCACTCAGAGCGCCGCCACCCCCAGGAATAGACGAAAGAATCCTGAGTGCCCATGGCATATGTCCCGGCACGCCAAAATACCAAGCTCCCTTCACCAAAACGTTTACAGCTGGGTGCATTTCCATCTTCTCCAGTTGTTCGTAGCTCTTTCCCAATCCGACCTCTCCAATAACATCAAAGGCATACCATCTTGCGATTTGAGCCCCATCCACAGACACACCGGTTCTTAGTTGGAGCTGACGGAGGAGAATCGACGTGAGCTCGTGTATTCTGGGGGCGTATGTCTCGAGGGCAACGCGGCCGAAAGCCTTATCCCAAGCCTTGCGGCGTTGATTGTGAAACCGTTTGTTCCGTACAAAGAATATGTTACCGTTATTACCGTCGGCAGTCTGCGAATGGTAGGGACCTCGCATACACGGTGAGGCACTGCCGTAGATTAGAGGGACAGCAGCAACGTCTAAGATGGAGAGCTCCCTTGGGCCTAAGTAAGATCATTTAGAGCCTAAGCATGGAAATTTGGGGAAACGAGGGACAGTAAAGCGCCTGAATCAAAAACTACACTCTAAAAAGGACCCCCAAAAGCCCTCTCCAGGATGCACATTCTGAGCAGCAATTCATACTTACCAACTCTCACAACCTTCCCATATTCCTCGTGCATCTGTTCCACATACCGGAATGCCTGTGGTTTGCTCCACACCTTTTTAAGCATCCATGCCTTTGAAACCTTTGCCCAGAACGGCCCAGGAAATCTCCGCAATCGATGGAAAAAAATTCGGTGGAGGAGAATGCTGGAAGTCAAGGCGGAATTGAAAGACACTGCTATGGCGGCAGTCATCGACACAGCCGAGTAAATATCATTGGTGTAGGAGTAAAATGTCCAAGTTAAAACACCACAAGTGATGATGAAGATTCCGAGCAAGCGCAGAACAATGAAATCGAGTTCGCGATAGATTGTGCTGACGTGAAAGCACACCGCAGCAGCGGAAGATAGAGCACAGAGGTAACGGATGTCGAGCATCTTTGCTATGATGAGGATAATGCTGTGTGATGGGAAGGGGTTTACATACCTCACCGTGTTACAGTTACAATTGGGAATATGATAATGGTCCTCCATGCTGCAAGTGCTCCCACATCCACAAGATATCTCCGCAGTGATTTAACATTTTAGTATGTACTCGCTACCTCATCAAGCATTACAGGGGTTTCAGTGGTGAACGTAGATACCAGCGTACGTTGAAATTTCGAAACCAGCAAACCGGCGAACGATGATACCAGGGTCTGCAGTGGTATGCAACAAAATATGAATTCTTCAACCAGGATCTGCCATCCCGACTTCAAGTTCGAAGTTTTGATCATCTCTAACACCATTTTAGGCATTCCCTTCCTCAATCACAAATCACAGCCACCAGGTAACCCAATAGACGTCACGAGCGCGTATAAATCTTGTAATGGTACTAGGATCGGTCCCATAATTCATTTAACATCAGCACCGATCATGATCTAACTGGAGATAGGTATTGGTTTTTATCTGTATCTAGCGCTAGTTGCAGCATCCGCGCTTCGATTTTCCAGGAAAAACCAGAAGATTCTGACTAGAGCCATTTTTTGTACCACAGGACACGTGCAACTTTGGGCGGTAAAGGCCCTGTATGCAAAGTCGTTCATATCACCTGCAGTGTTGATCCTTCCCGAATACGCATCCTGTTGCTTGAAACGATGAAGTAACTTTATCGTGGTTATCCGTCTACCGGTAATATATCAGAACTCCGTGTAGATACGCACCAGGATATGTGCTTAAGTATTTATTGATCCGAATCCCACGCTAAATGGATATATGCAACAGATGCGTGTCAAGGAGCCGAGTAACACCAAAAGAATACGGCCCCCCACGGAAAAGGGAACTAGCGGTGATTGGCACTCTCGAGTCTCGATGAGCAGCGGTGATAACGACTACCGACTCTGAGATGGTTCGGTACTGGTCCATTGCAAAGAACCCCAGAAAGTAAACCAATACAAATTCTGGGACATCGTATCCGGCAAAACCAACCTTTCTAAATTCGTTCTGCAGCGTAGCAACCACTCAACCAATCAAAGTACAACTCTAGAAAGTTAGAAAGTAACTAGTCATTGCGGGGTTGTAGGAGAGCGGGAAGCCCCGCACTCCCAGTTAGCGCAGCTGGTTAAGGTGTAGCTAGCGTCTTCATATCTCGTAGGTTTTCTTTTCCGGAGCTCTGTCTGCTTTGCCGTCTGCCAGCTTGCATCTTCACTGCCTATACGGACATCTATGCCAGACCTAAGCGCCAGCCTGGAGCTCGATTGTGATTTCCAGCAGAAGACCTGCATTCGCCTTGCTACCCATAATATATGTATGAGCAAGTATTCTAGCAATAGCTAGAATTCAGTACAAGTTTCCATCGCCAATCCGAACCAAATACACACATGTCGGAGTGAAGTCCATCCAACCAGTAATATCCTGATCTAGATAAGCGCAGGGTAGCATTGATCGCGATTGGCCAATTGGCTGCAGGACGACCCCACGTGCTTTTTGCTAATCGAGTGACTTCTCGCACCATGTCTTATATTTTGTTCTTTCGTCGCGGGCCGTATTCCCTGGTCGTTTTCATGCAAAAAAATTGGTTGGCCAAGAATGGTCGCTGCGGCTACAGAATGAATGAATTGATTAACTAGCTTTTTGCGCGAATCGGCGGACAAGGAGATTGTCTCTTCAACTCATTGATTGGATTCCGTTTTGTGGGGGTGCGACAACCCGCTTTCTGGCGGTGAGGTTCTTCCAGACAAAGCAGCTTTTTGGGAATCGGCTAGTCCGATTGGCTAAAGATTGACCTTGTATGCATCTACGGTGGAGATGTGAGCATTGCATCTCCGAAGAGGAATTGTCACATCATCGGACATAGGACTCCCCACCCGCTTCACGCGCGGCAATTCTACAAATGCGTGCCCTACCTCCGAAGTTCTACAGATGAGGTGTTCGTGACTGCGTTCTGAGCTGTCGTCCACATCAAAATAAAAAAAAACTATGAACACAATCCGTATAAAAACCTAGGTGCCTTATTGTACGTGCGGTCTCGCGGTGGAAAATCTACCAAAGTCAGAGAAGGTTCATATTTGTAAGAGAAAAAATCGCAGTAAGTATCACAGATTTCGCAGTCGTGAGTCCGCATTCTATTCTAGCAGCCAGTTTGTTCATGGCGCCTTTTACTTATAGCATACTGTGAGTATGATATGGCATGGCATCGCTGGTGGTAGATCCACATCTCAAAAACCCGCATATGAGGCGCCAAATGCACGTATCCTACCGACCGGTGACTGGGTGGATCCTAAACATTGGATTCCATGGATGGGACGATTCCTAATATTGGGTGCAACATTCGCCAGATACGAGCCAGGCCGTCAACTCTTCCTCCTCATTTTCTTAATTCCACCAAGGCCAGGATATATACGAACATTCAAGGAAAGTTCCAAGGTTTTAGCAGCTTGTGAGGTTGCATACTGAGATGGTTGTGTATTTTTATTACGCCCGCCCATACACCATTTTTTCAATCCATTCGTTTCCACTATCCTCATAGCTTCTCCTCACTTTCACCACTATTTATTGCCAGCAAATTCCATCCAGGGGCATCAATATACCAGTATCAGTATCCAAATAGCCCGCGGAAAACAAATCACTCGACAGCATGGCATCATACATCTCATCCTCCGGATCTGAGTATTCCTCATCGTCTTCCTACTCACTACACTCGTCACCACTCTCATTTTCACCTTGAAATATCTCAAACCCCAGATAGCTCTCCTTATTCACCACCTTCCCCTTCCAGAATGTGTAAACCGAAATTGAGGAGAATCCAACCACAACCTCCAATTCTTCCCGCTCGCGCGACAACTTCCTGCAAACTACAATGCTGATTATTGAAAATACGGAAGTATCTACATTTCTCTTGACTAATATTGTACTTTCTTAAGTATTCTCCTTACGATAAGATGATACTTTATGGATAAGAATAATGTGGTGTGTTAATAACTTTTAATACTTCTGTTATCTTTTTATCTTTAGGTTGTCTAGAAAGTTCCAGTTAGAACTTGTCTAGAACCTTCTTTATGGTTCCGTTGGAAGAGGGATTTATCAGCGCATATCTTTAAAGAACGCGCCTAGATGGTTCTGTTGTATTCTTTACGGTTCTTATGTATTTTTGTACAGTTGCAGAGTTTTTCTCTTCCTGTTTTGGTTATTGATCCGTGATCGTGGTCACGGACAATCACTCTCTTTTTATTGTATATATAGATACTGTTTCTCCAGTTAGAGAACAGTTCTTTAGACTTGCTCAGACATCAATACGGAATACTACAATATCTTCTCTTGAATTATCTTCTCAGTATATACTTGCCTTTGGAACAATTCTTGAAATCGTTATACTTGCAATACATTTACTTCGCATACTTCTTTTGAGATTCTAATCAATCTCTTCGGACTTTCGCTGTTATAATCGAATAGGTTATGAGCCCGGATGTGTAACGGGCGGGGTCGAACGTAGGTGATATTGGTAACAGTAATGTGATATTGTAATCGGGACAAGGTGCTTTCGAAGTTCATATCGAGTGAATCAAAACAAGACAAGAGTCAGAGCAGGTTTCAAAGTCATGCTTGCTTTGCTATACAAGAGAATGAGTAAAGAGAGAAGAAAAAGAAATCCTCCAACACAAACAACTTCTCAATATATACACTTCGTCTGCCGCCCTCGAGTCATTCCCCATGCTCCGATGTACCATCCGAATATCCAACCATGATCTTACACACCACCAACACAACTCTTATCAATACTACCACGCCACAACATCCGATGTTGCAACACCTCAAACCACTTTGTTATCATAACAAACTATACTGCCACCATCTTCTAACATCCTCACGCCATCTCTGCGTCTACAGACATCTCCGCCTTTCTGTCACACCAATTCATTCTGCACCCCCAATACCATTCCTAAGTACCCTCTCTCCCATCACTCGTAACCCGAGCCATGACAGGATGAGCGATACTGAATCAAATCTTGAATATTCTCCCCTTAGTCAGAAGTTGTTCGATATTCACTCTAGTACTGACGAATATCCAGAAGTAATCGAACCATCAACAACACCATTCGATTCCCTACCTCCTTCTCCTCGTCGAACAACACCAGTTAAAATGGCACCAGTTGGCTCCTCCTCCGGAAAGGATCCTATGTTCTCTTTTTCGGCTCACGTCGATAAGAAAACACCAGTCAACATTTAACTCGACAGTATCTGGAAGTTAACTGGACAGGATAACTATCGGATATGGAGTGCCTCGATGAATATAGTTCTGAAGGGCATTAAGGCATACGAGGTAGTAGTGGATGGTGTGTCTCCAGCAGATGATGCTGAACAGACAGAAATGGATGCCTTTGAGCATCTTAAACATACAGCATCGACCATATTCATACAGGTGGTCTCACAAGAAATTTTGTAGAAAATTCTCGAACTTGAGGACCCTCACCTGATGTGGACCTGGCTTCACACTGAATACTATAGAGATCCGGCTTTCACCTTAGTCTCCCAGATGATGAATCTGGTCTCCCTTCCGACTCAATATTCTGGTACAGACTTACCAGGATTTATATCCAAGTTTGAGTCCCAGCGGCTCCACCTAACGAAACTCTCAAAAGCCTCCTCCAATTCGTACCGAAAGACCGTCCCAACCTTTCTTAATGAAGATACGGCCAAGCTAGATTTTTTGTTGGGTTTTTTGGTTCAACACCATAAAAATGTAATCGATACATCAGCAATGACCCTAGTTTCCGTCAGAAACACCCGGCTGTTCCGGATGGCTCTGATGGCTCTGACGGAACCTCGTACCCTCTGACGGAGAATTACACGTACCTCTTTTACTTTTTGGTGACATATACGCACCATCAGAACGACACGTGTGTTACACTCTTCGCAGTGGCTGCAGTTATGCTGAAGCCGTTTTTTCTCCGGCCGCCGCTTCTTTGGAAATGCTGCTGGTGCACCTGGAAATCATAGCTACTACTTATCGTTCAACAATTTTCAAAACTTATGCATTCAGTTTGTATTCTCATCTATGTATCTATGTATCTATATAGCTACCTATCTACACACGGTTTATCTGGACTGGCAGCACGTGGTGATTGTCAGCAATTCGAGGTGCGCCTGAAGATGACGATCGAGTGAACGTTCACCTCCATTACCCCTGTATCTCCGTGCACCCGCCGTCGCTCATTAACGATGTACTTACAGGCTGTGATTGGGCGA
>Ga0307515_10004696_pt1 | contig 28012 bp, 15 predicted proteins | sample 17_EM_MG_FD_194513 | JGI IMG/M metagenome (GOLD analysis project Ga0307515, IMG submission 194513) | Populus trichocarpa ectomycorrhiza microbial communities from riparian zone in the Pacific Northwest, United States - 17_EM | ecosystem: Host-associated > Plants > Roots > Unclassified | place... | reverse complement strand
ATCAACTAACATTGTTCAATTAAGAAATATGCTCCAATTCATGTGATAGAGGGGTCAATTATAGTCTTTTATAAAGGGCCTGATCTGACTAGATCAATATGGTACAAAGACTTATAGTGATTTTTATCCGGTAAACAAGTGTATTTCTTCCTCTTGTTTTGATTTTGCGGTGTCCATCATTCTACATAAGAACAAAATTTGCTACAGCCATCCATAATCACTTACTAGCAATACCATTAGTAGTAGGTTCAAAGTATACAAGACGAACTCGGAGTAATTGCACATGCTAGGAAATCCTCAAAAGAGAAAAATGAAATGAAAGAACAAAAAAAGAAACAAATGCACACACAAAATTACAGAGAAGTACCACAATTTACTACTCCACATAACAAGGTCTTCTACACAACCAAACAATTACCATCTTCAAGTCACACATGAGAAGAATGAAAGGTGAATTGTGGACATGAAAGCTGAATGTCAGATTACTCAATTAAGGTAACTTCTCCATTAGCAAATTCTTTGATTTTACACCAACTTTATCAAACAAACGTGTTATTCAAGTATTGAACAAGGAATTGTTTACAACTTTCCAATCTCAAACACATAACTTGGGCATTCATTCATCCAGAGGATGAACCTCTGTAACAAACTGCCAACGAAATAATCAAATTTCCAAACAAGTGTTACGTTATCACTATAAAGAGGGTGTAAAGTTAAGCAAACCTGAGTGGGATGTTGTCCAGGACCATCTCCTGCATTGATAACAGGAACTTCAGCTGTTGCTGCAGCTCTTTTAGCAGCACCACTTTCAAAATGGCGCATTACAATAATATCCGAATAGCCTTCAACAGTTCTAATAGTATCTGCACAAATTAAAATCCTAAAACAAGTGACGAACCCAAGAAACAAACTCCACTTTGGTAGTTGAATTTTTTTTAATGAAACTGAAACAATTACCCTCAAGAGTCTCTCCCTTGGCTGCGGACGAAAACTCCCTCGCATTTTCAGTTGTCAAAACTTCACCACCTAGCCTTTTCATCGCAGACTCAAAAGAAAGCCTGGTACGAGTAGAAGGCTCGTAAAAAAGAGTAGCCATTAAATACCCCTTAAGGACTTGACTCCCAGGAGAATTCTTCTCAACCTTTTCCATCTCACGAGCAACTTCAAATATATCAGCTAGAATTTCCCTATCAAACTGCTGAGCCTCAATCAAATCATCAAGTTGAAACTTTTTCCCAGCTGAAAACGAAGGTGTATTCTGAATTCCTAATAATTGGCTATGGATTCTACTCCTCATTGACAACCTTCCACTCTGTCTAGATACTGAAAGAAAATATTATTTGGTAAATAAATCAGAATAATTTGCACATTAAAAATCAGAGAATCCTCCTCATTGGCGTCAATAAATAGAACCCACATGATAAAGCCAAAAAGATTACATTAATTAATTAATACAATAGAGATCAAAAACCCAATTCATAGATCTTACTCAAAATTCTGAAAATAAAAATTGAAATGATTAAATAAATTAAACTGAAGATGATAAGAGCGAGCAAAGAAATAGCTATTGTCAAACCTTAGAGGGAGAGATGTAGAAAATAAGATTTTGTATGCTGCTGAGAAAAGAAGATAGGGTTTTAGGGAGAGACAAAGTATGAGAAAGTTGGGTTTTTAATGAAAAGCAAGATCTCTGGGAAAAGCAAAATTGTATTGGTACTAGTTACAAACAGCAAATGAAAATCTTATACTATGAACATTTGCTTCTTCTCATGTTGAGAGAGCAATTTATCTGTTTAAGTTCCAAATTCACCATTTATTTTGAATTCAACGACCTACATTATTATATATACACATATTGAATCTCTAGTTTTTTAATAAGCTCTAGAGATTTATCATTTTTTTTCCTTTTTTGAGCTTTTAGACATTTTTCTTGATTTTGGTATTGACAAGTAGGATATATGAGTTTTTAAGTTGATAATATCAAGATTAATAACAAATTAATATTTGATTAAAAATTAATTACACAAGTATTATTATTAAACACAATTCCTATAATAAAGATAATTCTACTAATTAGTTAACTATTAGAATTTACTTAATAAAACTTAGAAAAAATAGCTATATGCATGCATATATTATTCTCTATGACTTTCATTTCCTCAATGTTTAGGTACGCTCTCTCTAACTATCATTTTCTTCATTTTTCTTTATGAATTTTATTCAATACAAAATTTGGTGCATTTTATTTTATTTTATTTTATTTTATTGTTTTGAGTATCTATATCCTCTGCTTTTTAATTACAAGTTGTGTGTGCTTTTTTTTTAATTACAAATAGTGTTTAATTCATTGATTTGTTGAATTAAGTCTATAGGTTTTCAATAAATTAAAATTATTAACAGAGCTTTTAAATTGAAAAGAGTTTGTTTTCATACAGATTGGTCATTATATATGGACAAAAAATATTAAAAGAAAAATGCCGCAACGTGTGAGTTATCAACAAGTTAAGTAATAAAAAGGAAATACTTAAATATATCTAACATATAATTGATATTCATTCATTTCTAATTTAATAATTTATATTTGACAAACATGTCAAAAAGAAAAATAAGGGCATCTCGTTCCAAATCTAGAATTCTCTAACCACTGATTTGATGCTACAATTCATACCACTTTGGGATTGTTCGGGCTGGGCACTTTCACTCTTAAATTTGGCGGAGAAACAAAATACTTGAGAGTTAAGATGTAATCTTCAAACCAATAAATAAATCGTTTGAAATCAAAATGAAAAATAAGAAATTCAAATGAAAGTTCAATATTGTGTTTAAAATAGTAATAAAGAAACGGAATGAAATGACGTTTTAAAAATTTTAATATTTATTTTATAAAATGAGTAAGAGTAATGATTTTAATATAATTTCATCAGCAATGAAGATATCTCCAATAATTAAATAATAAGGTTTTTATTATTTGAGGACCAAATCTGAATATTCAAAAAATAAAGGACCAAATAAATGATAATGACAAACCTAATTATAATTGGATTGTTCAAGAATAGAAAACTAAAGCAATCGCGCAAATCCTACACTTCGGTAGTAGGGCATTCTTTTCAGAAAGTTTTTATGTATTGTGCTAGGGCATTCTTTTCTCTTGGCAGGGTGGCGCGGCGCTAATTATAACCTTCCATCTTTTAGGGTTTTAACTCTTCACAGGACCAGCCTATAGCAAATGCCCTAGTCACTTTGATATTATCGCCACCATATTTTTGTTTTGCCCAAAGATCTTTTTCAAAACCAACATGAAAAAAAAGCGCTGATAATCAAAATGATTTAGGGCTTAACACATTAGATTTAAAAACAGAATTCATGGCAGTCAGTCAATCAATCAAAATCAAAGAAGCACCGAACACGCAAAGCAAATCAAACTAAACAGATTAAATCCAAGGCCCCACATCCCAGCTTCATTGCGAAGCCATCTCATTGAACTGTCGCACCCAGCACTTCAAATAATTTAAAAACATACATATAATCAACAACTTAAAAATTGCACAAAAAAGGCGATGGAAGCATGAAACTAACCTCCAAAAACAGTCGAAGCCAAGCTGAAGGGCTGGTGGCGGGTGGCTTGCACGTTCCAGCCAAGTACTGTCGCCGGCGGTGAGCTTCCGCTCAGGATGCCGGCGCGTGGGGGGTGGATCGTAAGCCTCATGACCTCTTCCTACAATGGAGGTTGTGAGAATAAGAACCAGCCGACGAGGAGAGATCGGAGTGCTTTTCCCTTCGGTCTCTTCTCTCCTTTGTCGGAGATGCCGTGAAGATGGCCGCGGAAGTAGGCTGCTGGGTTGTTCGTGTGCTGCTGTTGCCGGGTCTGTTTCCGAAGAGAGGAGGGGCAAGGTCGTGGTTGTTGGGGCTGCGGTTCGGTCGGTTTTGGTGGCGTTAATGCTGGTTGTTGGCGGAGAGGAGGTGGAGAATAAGAAGGGAAGAGAGGAAGAGAAAAGACGGGTTTGGGTGGTGGTTCGCCGGATTATGGCGGATAGATAGAGAAGGAGAGTGAGGAGCAGATGAGTCTTTTTTTTCCTTCCCTGCCGCTTGTTCCTTTTGAGTGGTGTGGATGTACTTTACTGTCCTGCCCCTCCTTTTCTTTTTTTTCTCCGAATCATACTTTTAGCACAAGCAAAATTTGTTGTGAGTGTTCAAATTTCAATCACTCATTTTTATTCAATGAATTCCTTTATTTAGTCTGACACTGAAGTGTTGGGTGTAGAAGAGGAGAAGATTACAGAGGAATCTTTCTGGCTTCTACCACACATGCTTCGAACATGAAAACCTCTGGTTTTATTTCTTTATCATAGGTTATTCATGGAGGATGGTTTGAAACTTTATGGAAGTAATGGTATCAAAGAGTTAAAAATCAAGGACCAATTTACACCTTTTCTACTTAGGTTATAGACACTATGAAGGATATTAAATATCTAATTTATTCCGATTACTGTTTATATTGAACATTATATGTATAAATCATTTATATAAATACAAAATTTATATATATCCTCAATAATAAATTTTAAATTTTTTCAAAGGCTAGTAAAAAATAAATATAATGATTTTAGAAAGTACTAGAATAAAAATAAACTCACTTGATAAAGTTAATGCAACCCTCGCTCCATTACCAACAAATATTTGTATTATTCAATTATAAACATACTTGAGAGCAGAATCTTCAATAAGTTGTTTAACCTTCACGGTTGTAAAATATTCATTGTGGAATTCTTATATAGCGGTTTTTCTTGTCACAATAAAGATAGATATCGTTGTCTTTTTTATATATCCCAAGTATGCTTATATGCTTTTAATACAAGGACTGCAAGATTTATTCAATGCTTAACTCATACTATATGATAAAGTTCAATTGACCTATTTTTCTAAAATAACCAATCATTTTTATATATGGGTGTTCACTTAGAAACCCTTTATCATCTTACGATGGAACAATTCTTTAGAGATCTTATATCTCCTAGTCCTGCTAGCCGCACCAAACAACTCTTTGAAATGCATAATTATGCTATAAGCACTAATATTCCTATTTTATCTTTGAAGTTCACGTGATATACTAGCTAACATCACATATATAGCTTGCTTATGGTTATTAATATGTCATTGATATTTAGTTTTAATTTTTTCATCAATGTCCTCATCAAAGAAAATAAAAATATGACTTCCAAGAATACATAATATTTTTTTAGAGCAATTTTCACATTTCAATATTGGTCCAAGAAGCTTGGTTCAGTTAATTTATTATCATCAATTATGCTACGTTGAGATATATTTTCACTCATGGTAATTTTTCAACCTATTCATGTAAAGGTAATGAGTATTGGTTTCATGCTTATATATATAACCAAATTTAGATAAGATCTTTGATAATAATTTTGGTCTCCCACCATTTTCTTATAAATTAATAACTCTTCATATTAATTCAAGAAATCTCGCTTAGATTTTCTAGTGGTATAAGATCTTTTTTAATTTATATAGCTCAATAAATAATAATAAATTAAATTATATAAATAATATAGTTTATCAATAACATCTCTATATAACTCCTAGATAAGTTAGTTGACAACTCTTTGTCCAGACATAAAATTTATGTTTCGCCTAACTACTGCCTCTAATCTTATATGATCATATGTGACTCACCCAAATCATATAAGTTTAGTTAAGTATGACTCAACTTCTATAGCATTAAATATATTTAATTAAAGATAACCTTGAGAAGCTTAACAGGTTATTCATGAATAAAGCTTGACAAGGGCTCGCCGAGCGTGATGCCTTCATGTCAAGTGGGTTCCCTTCACAGCGGGATCCATTTACCAATAAGTATTAGGCTTAGTGAAAGAATGGCATTTTAATGTAAGTTTGTTTTCCCTTCACGTTGACATGTTAATAATTTTTTAAAAATTAATTCAAGCAATATCATCAATTTCAAGTTTAAAAATATTGAGACTGCCAAAACCATAATATCGATGATGAAATTATCGATGGAGATTCTATTGTTTCAATGGAGTCAGGTTTCTAAACATTCTGAATAGAAACCTATGATTGATGCATGATTATGAAGATTTAAGGTTAGTATTAACTTAAATATTTTTTATTATATTAATTCGGTTAATTTATTAATATTAATGAAGATTTTCTTGTAAAAAATTAACTACAAGGAGAAACTTGAATGGGATAGAGCCGACAACGCTATTATAAGGAGGGTTTGAGAGAATCACGCTGCAACTAGGTAAGATTGAAATCAAGATAAAAAAAAAATTAATCCTTTTATTCAATTTTATTATTCATTTAATAATATATAATTCATTTGTATCATATAGGTTACGTGATTTTTGGTACGAAAAGCAAAAGAAAAAAATATGCGAAAGAAAAAGAGCTTTCAATCTCGATTTGGAAGGATTTCAGGCCTTCGTACATCTCGGATGTCGTGTGGGTAGAATATATTTAGCATGTGATGTTCGATCATTTTGTGTGATGATCACACTTCGGTATGGAGAACCGGAACTGGAGTGTTCACGATTCTGTTACCACGCACACTGACGGCTCCATGATGTTCGTTTCGCATGCGAAGTGAAAGGTAAGATTATTTTTTAATTACATCCATTTTTTTATTTGTTGTTTTTTATAAATATATTTAACTAATAACAATTTTCTCATGTAGACTACGGTTCTTGGACGCAAACCAAGCCCGATGGAGCTTGTTGTGGAAACACACGTGTAGATTGATGACTGCCAAAAAAAGGTGCAATAGCTTGTGGATAACCAAGCTCAGCACTTTATGGTATGTTGTTTTCAACTATTGTTTTCTTAAGTTATTATTATTTTTTATTTTGCTAACTTATTTTTTCCAGGATACATATAACATCTAGTTAAAGGAAAGACACGGATCTTTCGATCCATCTGGATCTCAATTCGAATTTGTGGTTGGAGAAAGGATCATCCTATGGACCCGATAGAAATCGAGTAAACGGTCTCCCTAATACTATGGCCGAGAACTTGTGGACGACTCGCAGTGTTTCAATTATTGGATTCTCGCAATCTATTCTGAACGCTCAAACTCCGAAGTTCGAGGCGACTTTAGACCAACAAGTTAAAAATCAAATGACCTATTTTGTTGTTGATTATGAACGCTCAGTGCTAAGACGGCCAAACTTTACTGATTGGTAATGGAGATGAGATCATAGATGAGTGGTACATGTGTTCCCTTTTATTCCCCCCACGGTCCAGGCAAAGACTTGCCTCCTCCTCCAGCACCTCTATTCTATATTAATTGTATTTAAACTTATAAATGCTTAAATTTGTAAAACATATTTGAATTTTATATTAATTTAATTTTTAAAAAAAATTTATATTTTTTTAATAGATTTTGTAAAAAATATATATTTTTAAATTATTACTTACGAGGTTACTAACGGACTAAGTTCGTCGGTATATTTTAGAGAGTTTGAAAAGAATTGTTGCAAATGTCACTGTCATTGGTTACTCACTAACAAAATAACATACGATTTGTTTGACGGTTATATCTCAAATTCACCGATGGACATATCGATAGACAAAAAAAATCATTAATTGAATGACATATTGACATATTCAATGATGGAAGTACCGACAGAATGAAGCAGGTAAAGTTTTTTTTTGCGCTTTTTCCATTAGTAAATTCATCTATAAAATTATTACCGATAGATCACAAATCACAGGTGAAAGTTTATTCGAAAGATTATTTCTGTCCATGAGCTCGTCAGTAAGTTTCATAGCGACAGACTGTGAGTATAAATACCGACATAAAATTATGTCGATAAATCTAAAAATTCTAGTAGTGGGAGAAGTCAGCGGGTTGTTTTAAAAAAAAAACAGAAATTGAGTTAAGAAAAGTACAATAAAATCACAGTACAATTTCCATGGATTAATTCCTACTCTTTTTTCTTCCACAAATTCTTTGCATGAAAATTCTCTTCAATTGATCTCGTCAAGATGTAGGTTTCTGTGGAGAAAGTTGAAGTGCAAGTTAAAAGAATGATCTATTCAAACCAAGTCTTATTCCATCTAAAACATATCTTTGGAATTTTAGTGGCTTGGAACATACAAAAGAGATGGTGTTCAGGAGGTTGAGGAGGGTCTCTATTATAGTTTTCCAAGAGCATGCAAAAGGGGTGATGTTGACACATGATTTGATGATCTTCGAGGAATCAACATCCAATAATATGGATCGTGACTACATTAAATGTCCTGTTTGTTTTTGCGTTTCAAAAACGCTTTTGAAAAAATTTAAATTTTATTTTATTTTTTTCTTTACTTCAAATTAATATTTTTTTGGTGTTTTCAAATCATTTTGATACGCTGATGTCAAAAATAATTTTTTTAAAAAAACATTATTTTGATGCATTTCCGAGTGAAAAACACTTTAAAAAGCAATTGCAACTACAACCACACTCTCAAACATTCTAAGTATAAGACCCCAACATTGTATGTAAAATGATGTTACACTCTCTCTCTTTCTTGATCATGATAAGAGAAGTAATTTCTCTTCTCAAGTATGAATGACATCCTATATATATACAACAAACACACACTCTTTTTCTTTGGTTTGTCCTATAACATCATCCTATCGGGCTCCTTACACGAGATGGATTTCAAATTAAATTAATTATGAATTAAACTAACATAGCCACATCGAACTAGGAGATTCTTTTGTGATATGATTGATCCGATCAAAATCTAATTTGACTTGGAAAAAAAATCAAGACAATGTCATTTTAATGCTTTTTTAATATTAAAATGATATTATTTTGGATTGATCCGGGTCAATCTGAATTAACTTGCTTAACCAATGACCATAGTTATGGGATCAACTAAGTTTAATAACTTTATTTTATTGAACCTATTTTTTATTTAATAATACTATAATAAAAACAAATGTTTGCAGGAAAGACAACGAAAAAAAGTTATAGATGAGAAATATGTTTTTTTACATCAAAATTGTCTTTTCTAGTTTTTTCTTTTTACAATAAACAACATAGATCATTGAATATAAAGAAATAGAAATTAGAAAAAAAGTATTTGGAAAAAAATTAACAATTATATATTTTAATAAAAAACCTAATTTTCTTATTGACATATTTCTTTATTATTTTGATGAAACATGTTTTCTTTGTGAGAAACATTGTTTTAAGCAAAAACTTATCATGATCATGAAATCAAGTTTCAATAAAAAAAATCATAAATTGATCATGTTTACGCACCTATATGAAAAAATGTGAGAATAATAAATTTGAAAAAAATAAAAAAAATAAGAAATTAAAAAAAATAGATATTTTATTCTCATTCAATTTCAATAAGCAAGTTATTTAAAAAATCTGTATATTGAGCTAATATATAATTATCTGTAAAGCAATTAATAATATCATAATAAAAAAGCCTGAATATTCTTTAAAACAATGACATGATTTTTTTATCAGTAGCATGTTTTTTTAAATAAAAAGATAGCAATAATTAAAAAAAGGTTTGTTGAAAATTCAATAATTTGAAATAAGTAGAAAAATATATTTCTTTAATTTAATACACCTCTTTATTGTTTAAACAAAAAACATGTTTTTTTAATTAGAAATAATGTTTTTAAATATAAACGCATCATAATCTCAAAAGCAAGTTTTAATAAAAATAAAATATTAAAATAACATCTTAATATTTTGTACATGATTAAAGGGAAAGAAAATTAATTAAAGTGTAACATAATATAAAATATTTATTAAAAATAAGAAAAATAAAAATTTTATTCTCATTGAATATTCATGAGCATATTGATATTGATATTTATATTTATATTTTATTTGCATATTAGATATATAATAATTAAAAAAAATAAATTATTAATATTCCCATAAAAACCTATAACATTACTTAAAAATATTGAAAATGTGAAAAAATAATTTAAATATCATAGCATGTTTAACTTAAAAATCTAAACACAAATTGGAAGAATATATAAAAAAAGGATAGGTAATTGGGCTAAGGAGGTTTAATCATTGAGCCTTATAGGTTCATGCATGTTAACTTTTTTTATTTCATCTGCTCTTTTATTTTTATTTTTTTGAAAAATAAAACAAAAGAGATGATATGTTGTTTTTAGTAGCAAAGAATGTATTATTTCCCGATTTAGATTATGCTCACATAAGAAGTAGTTAGAAAATCAGACCCTGTATTTTTTTTATAAGATCCCGTCTTTTTTGTCTTCGATTTGATCAACGTGCTTGATAAGATCTTGTTTTTTTTGTTTTTTAAAAAAAAATGAAAATTTTTTCTATAGTTTCAAATTGTTTAGATGTACTGATGTCAAAAAGAATTTTTTAAAAATAAAAAAACTTCATTTTGATCTATTTCTATAAGAAAAACATTTTGAACCGTCATTATTACTACAATCTCAAACACACCCTTAGATTCCGCTCACATGAGAAGTAGTTAGAAAATCAGACCCTGTATTGTTTTTATAAGATCCCGTCTCTTTTGTCTTCGATTTGATCAACATGCCTTATAAGATCTTGTCTCTTTTGTTTTTTTGCTTAAAATGAAAAAAAAATTATGGTTTCAAATTTGTTTAATATGCTGATGTCAAAAAGAATTTTTTAAAAAAAAAATTATTTTGATCCATTTCTATGCAAAAAGCACTTTGAATTGTCATTATTACCACAATCCCAAACAAAATCTTAGATTCCACTCACATGAGAAGTAGTTAGAAAATCAGAACATGTATTTTTTTTATAAGATCCCATCTTTTTTGTCTTCAATTTGATCAACGTGCCTTATAAGATCCTGTCTTTTTTGTTTTTTTGCTTAAAATGAAAAAAAAAATTATTGTTTCAAATTTGTTTAATGTGCTGATGTAAAAAAAAAATTTTAAAAAATAAAACAAAATCATTTTTATCCATTTCTTTGAATTGTCATTATTACCATAATCCCAAAAAAAACATTAGATTCCACTCACATGAGAAGTAGTTAGAAAATCAGACCCTGTATTTTTTTATAAGATCCCGTCTTTTTTGTCTTCGATTTGATCAACGTGTCTTATAAGATCCTGTCTCTTTTGTTTTTTTGCTTAAAAAAAATATGGTTTCAAATTTGTTTAATGTGGTAATGTTAAAATGAATTTTTTTTAAAATAAAAAAAATTCATTTTGATCCATTTCTATGCAAAAAGCATTTTGAATTGTCATTATTACCACAATCCCAAACAAAACCTTAGATTCCACTCACATGAGAAGTAGTTAGAAAATCAGAAATTGTATTTTTTTTTTATAAGATCCCATCTTTTTTGTCTTCAATTTGATCAACGTGCCTTATAAGATCCTGTCTCTTTTGTTTTTTTGTTTAAAATAAAAAAAAATTATGGTTTCAAATTTGTTTAATGTGCTGATGTAAAAAAAAAATTAAAAAAAAAAATTCATTTTGATCCATTTATATGAAAAAAGCACTTTGAATTGTCATTATTATCATAATCCAAAAAAAAAACCTTAGATTCCACTCACATGAGAAGTAGTTAGAAAATCAGACCCTGTATTTTTTTATTAGATCCTGTCTTTTTTGTCTTTGATTTGATCAACGTGCCTTATAAAATCCTGTCTCTTTTGTGTTTTTTGCTTAAAATAAAAAAAAATTATGGTTTCAAATTTGTTTAATGTGCTGATGTCAAAAAGAATTTTTTAAAAATAAAAAAAAATCATTTTGATTCATTTTTATGCAAAAAGCACTTTGAATTGTCATTATTACCATAATCCCAAACAAAATCTAGATACCACTCACATGAGAAGTAGTTAGAAAATCAGACCCTGTATTTTTTTTTATAAAATCCTGTCTCTTTTGTCTTCGAGCATTTGGAAACGCAGTGCAAACTGCGTTCTCCCAAAATTCAATTTTTTTTTTTTGCTAAAAATTAATTTTTTTGATATGTTTTGGATTTTTTTGGTGTGTTGATCTCAAAAATAATTTTTAAAAAATAATAAAATATTATTTTGATGTATTTCAGCATGAAAAATACTTTAAAAAACAATCGCAACCACACTTAAAAAAAAAAAAAAAGTATTTGCAAACAAAATCCTGATCTGCCGACGAAGCTGAACCAAGCAAAACTATATTGCAAGATGACGATTCAAAACTTTCAGAGCTCACAAGTGAAAAGCCAGACTTGAAGTAGAAATTCAAAAACTAATCGAGAAGAACGAATCTGTTCTTTCTTAAATAACAGGTGGATTGAAATAACATAACAAAGATTAACAAGTTAGGATTATTTCTAAATTTTAATTTGGGATTTTTTGAAGTTTTTAAAAAATAACTAATTGTTTTTCAAGAAAACAAAGAGATAAGAGAGAGAAATGTCACCTAAAAAAAAGAAGATCGATACTTTATTTGGTCAATTTTTTTTTTAATATTATATTATATTTGAAAATTTATATTTATACAAAAAATAAATTGTAATTTTTCAAATCATGACAGGTAAGTGAAAAAATAACCCAATTATAAGATGTTAAATGTATTTTTTTTAAAATTCCAAAACTCATTTTTACTTATAAACACCTTAAATTTCAACGAATCAATTTCTAACCCCAAAACATTCTTAATTTTTTTTAAAAAAAACACAAAATTAAATCAAATAAAAAATTCTTCATTAATTTCGGTCTAGTTTTATCAATAAGAAGGAAATTCAAAAACACCTAAATAACACTTATCCAGTCAAGAAGAATTCATTGACATTAATTTTTTGTTTTTTTTGTTTTTGCTAGAATATGACTAATCGAATACTTTCTCTCTCCCTTTCTATTTTTTAATAACTTTGTCTCTCCTCTAAAATATAAGAAACTAAAACATAAAACAAATGAAGTGTAAAACTAAAACATGAAACTCTCAAAATAGATAAAAAATTTTAAAAATTAAAAATATTAGGGACAAAGTGTATTTATGCACGCCTAATAAACAGTAAAAAGTAAAGGAAAAAAAGATTTTTTTTTGTTTCTATGTTAAATTTGGTTTTTATTATTTTAATATTTAACTATTAAAATTATATCTTATTATTGAAAAGCAAGCATTTATTAAAAGTATAATAATGTATCATTCGAACCAAAAGGAATAATCAATCTTTAAATCGTATTAACATTACATGCAAAGATTAAATCAAAAATAAATTAATTGACTGCAACAAATAATTACCAAAGAAAAAAAAAACTCAATCAGGTCTAGAGCAATAAAAAAAGAAGTAAAATGACATCTTGTTTTAGTTTATAGTAGATGGCATGCCCACGTGCTACCATGAGTTTGTGGTATGTTTGTGTATTGCCGCGAGTTTATAAAAAAAATCATAACAAAAAAAATAAAATTCTCAACCAACTCAATATTAAAAAACTAAGACTGTTGCAATTCACAGTATTTTCAAGAAAAAAAATACAAAACTAAATTCTCAACTAACTCAATATTAAAAAAATCAAATCGACAAAGATAATTTTTTAAAAAAATCATAACAAAAAAACAAAAGGAAAAAAAACCATGTAAGGAAACTTTGTAGCAATCTATAGTGTTTCGTGAGGAAGTTTACAGTTGTAATTCTCAATCAACTAAATATTAAAAAAATAAAATCGACAAAGACAATTTTGAAAAAAAATCATAACAAAAAAATCATGTGAGAAAAGACTGTAGCAATCCACAGTGTTTTAAAGAAAAAAAAGTACAAAGCTAAATTCTCAACCAGCTCAATATGAAAAAATAAAATCGACAAAGACCATTTAGGAAAAAAAACAAAAAAAAACCATGTGGAGAAACACTGTAGCAATCCACAATGTTTTAAAGAAAAAACTACAAAGCTAAATTCTCAACCAGCTCAATATTAATAAAATAAATTCAACAAAGATAATTTTGGAAAATAAACATATGGGGAAACACTATAGCAAAACAAAAACCATGTGGAAAAACACTGTAGCAATCTATAGTGTTTTAAAAAAAAAACTACAAAGCCAAATTCTCAACAATCTCAATATGAAAAAAATAAAATGGACAAAGACCATTTTAGAAGAAAAAAATCATAAAAAGAAAAGAAAAAAAAACTACAAAGCTAAATTCTCAACAATCTCAATATGAAAAAAATAAAATGGACAAAGACCATTTTAGAAGAAAAAAATCATAAAAAGAAAAGAAAAAAAAACTATAAAGCTAAATTCTCAACCAGTTCAATATTAAAAAAAATAAAATCGACAAAGATAATTTAAAAAGAAAACAAAAAAAAAAGACAATCTTGGGGAAAAAAGAAAAAAGAAAAAAACCGAAAGAAAAAAACATGTGGGGAAAGCTACAGTGCTTTCCCCACGCGTTTTAAAGTGTTAATTATTATTACAGTGTGCCTGAGTATATCACAACAGTAAAATAAACGTTGAAATGGAACACACTACAATGCAACTACGTGTAGAGCAACAATAAAAAAACAATAGTGAAATAGCATCTTGTTTTAGTTTATACTGCTAAGTATTGTGCCTAAAGCAACAATAAAAGGGTATAAAAAATAAAAGTGAAATAACCTTTAGCACAGTTGAGAGAGTCACATATATTATCTAGGAAATACGAGTCAAGTCGCAGATGTCATATACGACTCAACTATTACAAATACCATCTACGACTTGCGTGTCGCAGATGCTATCTACAACTCCTCTAATAGAGGCGTTGAGGGGCAGTCTATTTTGCCATTAACTCCCTGTCAAAAAACAACAATTCACATAATGACAAATAACTAGTTCTCCACTATTAAAACACAATTCACTAAGCAACATATAATATATTAAATCGCAAATAACAAATGTACACTGACATTTAAAACAACATAACATTTATTAAAAATTAAACTAATTATACATCTATCCATAATTATCATAACATATAATAATATGTAATTATATCTAATAATTTCTCCATCTCGTCCAACTCGAGGTTGGGTCTGTAATATCCATGTAGGTTTGAGGAGGACTAATATCATCTCAACTCGTGGATGGACTTGGGACGCTCGTGGACATGCTTGTTACGCTCGTGGATGGGCCTAGGATGCTCGTGGACGGGCCAACATCCCCAACACTCCCATGATACGCAATCCCATCTTTCGTTAATGTTGTTTCAAGACGCCTAACTTCCCCAATCTCTTGAAGTCCACCAAAACATAAATTGAGCGTGGTGTTGGCCACAATATATCTCATCTCATCTCATCTCATCGACACCTTCACAGATAGTCATTGTTGTTTTCCGAGCTTCCTATACCTAGTAATTAATCTATATACATAGATTAAAAGCCAATTAGTAGTCATTATCCATAATAAATTTATTTTGGTATTTAATAAATATAAAACAATATTGCATATCAATCGATTCTGTCTCAGATACCGGTGGCATAAAGCATCGGGTTGCATAGACGTCTCGGGAAATGCTATCATGTCAATGTAATGAAGCGACACGTAATAGACATATACCATATTATGTAGGCATCTATATCAATCGTAGGTTGTCACTCCTCGAAAACACGATCTCTCATAACATCTCAGAGATCAAGGTAAGATGCATGAATTACCTATTAAATCCCTTTGCGCTTACCCTAGCAACTAACATGGTGCAATTCCTCTCTGGTATCAACATAATCAGGTATATGCTGAGATAGTTCAAATTGTCGCATTACCCGATCTGGATAATGCATCTTAACAATGTTAAAGCAGTGTAGAGGGACTTATGCTAACTAAATGTTAGATCTCTCATGGCATATATGCGAAGATAAAAGTATCAAGTACTTCGCATATGACATTCATATAACCTATTATAATATATATATATATTAACTTTAAAATAACAAAAAATTAAATACATTTGTAATATATACCTGATACGACTGCTATGCGTGCAACTCATCCCGATAAAAACTCGTGGACATAAGTGAGATATACTGTAAAATGTTTAGTCCTACACCATCTGACAAGACAAGCCACAAAGTTAGTAGTACATATTTTACATTCAATTTATAATTTAACCTAAATCAATAACAACATTTCAAACATATAATTTTGTTAATTTACAATCAACAACAATCTAAAATAATTGATAATTAAACAAAATAACATAATTATATCTAATTTACAACTCCAATTACATCTAATTAACCTAATTCCTAATTCAAAACCTTAACATTCAATAAAATCAAATTAACACTAATTAAATATAATTTACATCAAATTAATTAGGGGGGGTGTTTAATATACCTCTAGGAGTGAAATGTGGGTGGTAAGGGTGATTAGTGGTGGTTGGTTTAGTCGAAAAACCCAACACCCGCCGCTGATAGAGAGAGAAAGCTTAGCTGCCGCGGGTTTTGCTAAAGATAGAGAGAGATAAGTGTTTTAGAGAGAGATGAGTGTTTTAGGGTTTTTAGGAGGTGTTTTTGGTGGTGGAGAGAGAGAGAGAGAGATTTTGGATGGTTGTCGCGGGGCGATGTTGGGACTGACGCACTTTTAAGTTCCTTCTTGAGAGGTATGTTGTTGAAAGGGAAAGGGTTTTGGTTTCATCATAAAATTATGATTAAGGTTCAAGAATCGCTACCTAATATCAAGGTTACTAGGAAACTTAATGATTTGCAAAAGTCTGGGTAAAAAACTGGTAGTGCAAGGAGAAGACATATCACCCCAATACACCCTACCTAAGGTAAGCTGCATTGTTGTTTGATTGTTTTTTTACGTCAAGTTTCTATTCGTTGGTATTTTTCTAAGGTTCAAGGCAATTCTCCCTTCGTGAGGAAATCTCTTACCTTATCGGGTTTGATCCTAATCATTCTAAAGTTAAAATTTTTGCATCACATTTATTTTGCACTTTGTATTTTTAATACCTGAGGATATACTCTATTGTGTACTTTTACACCCTCCAAATATTAAAGTCTACATCTAAACCCTAATATAAAATGAAAAAAATGATTGGTAAAGGGTTTTTGATATTTTGGTCAAATCCTAATGGATAATCATAAACTGGTTACGATATCTATTTTTTTTGCTTCTTTTGAAAAAACATGAGAAAGATGAAATTTTTTTTATGAAAATATGCTTGGAAAATTTTTTATGATTTGATTGTATGCATGAAAACAAAACATTTTTTTGTTTTTTGAAAGGGGAAATCAATTTAAAAGTTTTGAGATTTTTTTTGAATTTTTTCAAGAAATGTTTCGGAGAAAACCAGATATTTTAATACCGGATCTATAACTTATAATGTAAAAATACAACCCAATACTATATAAAATTGGTAGAAAAACATGCGAGAAAATCAGAAATATTTTGAAATGACCCTTGGAATTTTTTGGATTTTTTTTTTGTTTTTTAATATATATATATATATATATATAATATAATTATATTATTATTAAATATATTGGGCTGGGCTGGACCCAGCCGAGTTGGGTCGATATTAGCCTAACGGACCCGGTCTCTTCTTTTCGTTTTTTGTCTGGGCCAGCACGGGTCCGACCTAAACTTGAGGTGGAATTAACTGCTCCCCTCCGATATCCTGCATGGAGTATGAATTATCGTTCTACATGCAAAACGATGGTGGGGGGCGAAGGAGAAGAGGAAAGGAGGAAGGGATTACCTGGCATGGGGAGCGATTGGTGGCCTGTCTGATGTGTGACTGGTGGTGGTGGTGCTAGTGGAGGAGTTAATGGCCGCGGTTAGTTGTTGTAGGATGAAGAAGAAAGTTTGCAGATGAGAGAAAGGAGCTTGTGGTGGAGATGACGGTGGTCAAATCAGTGATGAGGGTGCTGGTGTCTGAAGGCCACGGTGGAGAGAGAAATGAGCTTGACAACGCAGTCACCACGTGAGGTGGTCGGGCGGTTGCTTGTGGTGGAGATGATGGTGGTCAAACTGGTGATGAGCGTGCTGGTGTCTGAAGGCCACGGTGGAGAGAGAGAGAGAGAGGGGAGAAAGTTCATGGTGGTAGCAAAAATAGGGAGGGAGACTGATTTTTTATTGACTTTAAACCTGATTTTCTCCTCCCTCGGACCATGAAATCCACCCCTATTTATAGGGGGTGGAAGAGGAACATGTTGTCTTTTGTGGTGCCAAATCTTGGCTCTAAATTCAGTTGGGAGGGATCCTAATCATTGGCTCAAAGTAGGTACCAGGAACTGTCAAATTTGACAGTTAAAGGCTGTCTAAGTTGACCTCTCTAGGGCGGCGTCACGGCCGTTGTGATGTCAATCGGCCAGAAAGAACTATACCACGGTGTAGTCAGATGTCAGGTGATCATTTTCATGCAAGTTTTGTCAAATTTGATGGAGAAATAAAGCATTAAATATCCCTGAAAAGTAGCCTCATAAGCAGTCTTTTTGGTGGAAATTCTGAAGAAAAAGATGGACAATAACAAAAATGACGTCATTTTAGTAAAGTTCATTTTAGTCCTTCAATTTATGATTTTTTTTAATTACATCCCTTACTGGTTTCAAACTTTTAATTTTATGCAATTTTGCCTTTGACGAAGTTCAATTTTAGTTCGAGATTTTAACGCCTTTTTCACATTGGTCCTTAGTTTTGAATTTCTTTAATTTAGCCCCTAATTGACCATCAAACTTTTAAATCTCTTCAATTTCATCGCAGATTTCATCCAATTGGGTCCTTATAGTTCGGTGCATTTTGCAGATTGGTCATTGACTGTGAATTTCTTCAATTTAACTCCTAATTGATCCCAAAACTTTGATTTTCTTGCAATTTTACCCCTGATTTCGATCATTTGACTTGGTAAAAATTAAATTTGGTCTTCTAAAATTTTAATTTTCTTAATTAAGCCGAAATTAAGGCTTGTTTGGGAGTGTGATTGCGGTTGCTTTTTAAAGTGCTTTTTGTGCTGAAATGCATCAAAATGATGTTTTTTTTTATTTTTAAAAAATTATTTTTGAGATCAGCGCATCAAAATGATCCAAAACATACAAAAAAAATTAATTTTTAGGAAAAGCTTTTTTTTAATTTTTTTCACCAATTAAACCCCTAATAAAATTAATTTGATCCATTTAAAGTATAATTAACTCCTTGCACCTAATTAAATCTTTCAATTGGACTCAAATTAATTCTTAAACATAATTAAACTTTAATTTGGCCTATGATAAAATCAAATTGGCCTATTAGAAATCTAATTATGTCTTTAGGCTTAATTTTAAGCAAATTTGTCTAAAAATCATTTAATTTAATCTTGAATCTGCATTGTCTCTCTTGTTTTGGGTGTAATGGGGTACAGTTAGGCTTGCAATTTGTCCAAAATTATAGCTTGATCTTCCTATATGTTTGAAATCCTTCCTCAACTAGCTTTTCCCACGTTGCCAGTCTCCTTGCTATTATTATTTTATTTTTATTTTGGAAAGAAAAAGGTGAATTTAGAGAATAACTCATAAATGAGTTATGACAATGGTGGTGAGATGGGAGAAGGAAGAGAAAGAAAAAAAATGCATGGTCTTTGTTGCTACCCAATTTTTTACCCATATTTTTAATAAATTTTCAGAAAAATCAAAAATAGCAAAAAAATAAAGAAAAACCCAAAAAATGTATTTTTGATATATTTGCATCGTTTTTAGCATTTTCAACGTCATCTAAAAAAGAATTTAAATTTTCAAAGGTATTTTGAACGCGTTCAACTTTTAACGCGTAAATTTTATGATCACTGATTTTCCTTGTTGAGGGACCAATATGATTTTGGCCAAGCAACACTTCTCCTATAAAAAAACCAAGCTACAGTGAAAGAAGGAGGAGAAAAAATGGATACGGGGGGGAGACCGAAAAATTGACCTGGGGAAGAACATCCTGGGGGAAAAGAAAAACAAAAAACCCTAAACCTCACCCTCTCACACTCAGCCGCCAGCCACCCCTCCCTTCCCTTGGCCAAAAGAGAACCAGAGAACAAAAGTCCCCCTCTTCCTCTGCTTTTCTCCCCTGAGGCCGGCCATTTCAGAGCCACTCTCCGTCATCCCTCTCTCGGCCATTTCCACCTCCACCAAACAGACTCAGCCAGAGAACCCCCCTGGCCATCGGCCATTTTCCTCTCTCCCGGTCACTCCTCTTCCTCAGCCGCTCACCACAGACCCATGGTCTTCACCGTCAGCCGCAGCGGCGCCATCCCTCTCTCGGCTGCAGCCCCTTCGCCAGACCTACCCTCACTCCAGTCGCCCACCATTTGGGCAAACCAACGGTGTCTCTACATCAGCGCCGCCTGAAGAAACAGATCCACCAGCCACCTGAAACAGGTCCAGCAGCGACGTCTCCTTCCCATCACAGCAACGCCGCCCCCTCACTCTCCTTTCGCCGGCCAGCATTCTATTGCAGCTGGGACACGGCAGCACCGCCCGATCTGCCAACCGAAGCAGAGGAGAAGAAGACGCTGTGACCTTAGAGCCGACCGCCACCTGAAGAAGGGAAGAACAGAAAACTAAAAGAGAAAACAGAAAAGAGTAGATCTGAAAAAAGGAGAGAGAATCAGAAGCTTTGCATTGTGTTTTTCCCTCTTTGCAGGTAACGGTGGTTCTCACAGCCAGTAGAGAAGGGAAGGGAAGAAGAAAGCAGGGCAGATCCACCCATTTCCGGGGAATGTCAGCGGCGGCGAGTGAACCCACGCGCCGCCAGTGGCGGCGACGCGTGGAGGAGACGCGCCACCACTATTCTGGTGGTGCAAAAGACCTTCCCTATGATTCCAGATTGTTTTTAGGGGCTATTTTGTAAATTTGAAATTGTGTAATGTAATTTTTGTTTAGTTGTTTTGAATTTGTATTTGGAAGTTTGGATGTAAAAAAAAAAAAAAAGGAAAAGAAAAAATATAATGAAAGAGAATGTGTTTGTTTTTTTATGTTATTTAATTATAAAAAAAAGACAAAAAGAATTAAGTGTTTAATTTGAATATGGTTAAATATCTCAAGGACAAATAAAATCATGTTATATTTTCCATGAAAATGTAAGAACATGTTTCTACATATATTCTGGGATTTAATAGCTGTTTTATTAAAATCTTAGAATTTGATTAATATTTCAAATTTTCAAATTACATCAAACCGCAAAGTAGCTTACCTCAGGTAGGGTGCGCTAGGGGTGTTAATACCTTCCCTAGCCATAACCAGTCCCTTACCCTTAGATCTCTGATGACGACCAGTAAATCCGGGTTTCCCAGTAACCCTCAATCCATTACTAAGTGGCGACTCCCAAAGAACAAATCCAGCAAACATAACGAAAAATCGCCGAATCGCCGCACGAGGGACGTGCGACAGTCTTTAATTCGAAACAATTCACATATAACATCTATGATTCGGTTAAGTATGCTAGTTTCCCAAATATTTTTTTCAATTATGTTACTTTACTAATTTGTTTTACTTCTTCATATTATGCCTAAAGCAACAATAAAAGGGCATCGTGTTTTAGTTTATGGTGTAATGTAACTAGATAAGAGGCCCTATAATGTTACGGCTGGGCTAAAGTTTTCCTAGTGAAAAAAAAAGATAAGTAGGTAATGAAAGTGTTTCTAAAGAAACAAAAAAAATTTGGTAAAAAACAATGACTAATTGAAAAAAATAAATGCTTGTCATTATTATAAAAAAATACCCTCTAAATATTCTTAAAATATCTCAAAGATCTCATTTAATAACAAAACAAAAACTAAATAGGAACGAGATAACCTCATAAGAAAGAAAAAAATAGAAGCTCAATTACCACTGAATCAAACAGACTTGACTCAAATTGCAATAAGACAAAAAGACTTGACTAGAGTTAGCTTGTCAAATCCACGACCCGATTATGAGGTCGAGATAACCCTGTACAAAAAAAATCGAATAAAATAATGGAGGTCAACTCTCAAGCAAATTAAATAAAGAAAGGAAAGATAGAGAAAAGTTGAAAAAAATCCAAGTTAACCCGGGTTAATTCGACTAATCCCGAGAATGAGATAACCCCTTAAAAAGGATGAAACCAGAAAAAAAGCAATTTTAAAAAAGAACTGAAAAAAACTACAGTAAAATAAGGTTAATTTTTAAAACCCGTTACTTGGATCATAATAATGGGTGATGTAGCCGAGCTTGTAGAAATAAGAGGTTTCGAGCATTCAGGAGATGATTTGACACTACTATGTAAGGGTCTGACCCAAACAAACTATGTGAATGACATAACATATGTTTTTATGAACCGGTGAGATATGTCTAGGCCCAAGAGGAGATTTGCTCGCTCCATACCAGGTTAGCACCTTAAAACAAAGATAACAGAAGATTCAACTGTTGGATTAAGCTCAACTTTTTTCATGTGATTCTACATGAATTTTTTCTTATAAAAAGCCACTATGTCACTTATCGAACTGTTAAATCTCTCAAAATTAGGCCATAAGTTGCTGTTTGGGATAATTTTATTATTTTTCCTAGGTTTTTTTTTCATATTTATTGTTTTAATTTGGATTTTATTTTAATTTCTCTTATGCTTTTGAATTCCTATTTGTTTCCTAGTATGATTTTTTTTTTTTTATCAATTTAAAGGTCTTTGCAAATCTTCTAAGAAGGCAACCACCATACACTTATTTTTTAGAGAATAAAATTGTGAATTTAGGGTTCATATTTGCAACCCTTTCTACTTATTATTATTATTATTATTATTATTATTATTTATGTTTTTTATGTCATTACTATCTTGTTGCTACAAATATGGTTGGAGAGGTCATAGAGTAGGGTGTAATCAATGAAAGGATGATGTGGATATTTTTCAGGAGAGAAACGTCCAGGAGATTTCATTATCAAGAATAGGGTGACCTTATATCCCTAGCCATTATTAAAAACCAAATGCATGATAAGAGGAGATAGCCTTTAAAGCAAGAAGAGATCAAATTCATATATTTTAGTTTAGTGTCAAAATTCCAAATGCTTTTTAGGTGTTTTTATATGGTTTTGATGTGTAAATAATAAATTAAAAATATAAAAAATATCATTTTAATACATTTTCAATTAAAAAATATCTTTGTAAAGCATCCTGAATTCTTTACCAAACACACACTAAAGAAAAAACAGTTTGGTTATCAAATAGCTTCTGCTTCTTGCATTGGACTCCGCATATAATTGCATTTGATTTTATATAAACTAAAATAACATGTTTTTTATTCATATAGATTTACTTTTCATTTACTTTACATATAAAAATATATCTTAAACTTTAATTTTAATTAAATATATATTTTTAAAATTTATTTTCTTAAAATTATTTATTTTTTTATTTAATTAATTTATTTTTTTTAAATCAATATTGCTATAAAAAACACACTAAAATATTAGTATAACAATAAAAATTTATATAATTATTAATTTTAAAATTTATAAAATTAGTCAAGATACTGTATTCTAATGTTAAAAATAAAAAATGCATCAATTTTTTTTTTTATCAAAATGCTGACTCTTCATTCTCTTTTGAATCTGTCTCATATTTTGATTTGTACTCCAGTTCAGATAAAGCTCGGATTTATCCTCTTGATTTTTTTATCCTCTTGACTTTTCCATGAAATCTGAGTAATATTTACGTTTCTTTGCTTCTCTTTAATTGTGTCGCAAGCATTCTGGAGAGAGATCTGTATCATTTCAGTTTGGAATTGGATTTCCATTAACTACCAAACTCGCTGACGAGTACTGGATCGATCTTGGAAAGCGAAAGTGAAAATGGACAACGGAGATATTGAAGGTGGTGGTGGTTTAGAAGACGAATTCCACACCAACCAGAGTGGTCGCAAATACAGGCCTGTGGTGGCTCACGATCCCGCCGTCCTTGAGATGTCCTCCATTCCTCCCGGATCCTCCTCCTCCAATCACCAATCTAGCCTCAAGTAAAAAAAAAATATGAAACCCCTTGTTTATTATTAATTACTTTAAACAAATCATTATCGAAATCCCTTTGTTGTTCACTGGCAGGAATATCATACCAGGAGGTTCCACCCAAGCAAAAACAAACACGAATACTGATGGTGTGAATGATAATAGTACAAATGGGTCAGAGAGGGAGCACAAGTTGGAATTGTTTGGTTTTGATTCCCTTGTCAATATTCTTGGTCTTAAGAGGTACCATACCATAACTACCTACTTCATTCTTTTTAAGATCTATTGCATTGTCATCTTGTGTTTTTATTGTTTACTTGCTGCTGCTACTTTTTTTCCCCCAGTATGACAGGGGAGCCAGTAGCCGCACCGTCCAGTCCCAGGGATGGTGAAGATGGTTCTATCTCTTTTGATCGAGATCGCCCAAGGGTATATGCTACCTGCTTTTTATTACCAATTTCTTGAATTGCATTGCCTTGCAGGTGGAAAACAACTATTAAGTTATGTGTTTCTCTTTAACTGCTTCATTTTCTGCTCATGTATCATGCAGCCCAATGACCTTAAACTGGGAACAATGATGGGTGTTTTCATCCCATGCTTGCAAAACATTCTTGGAATTATCTACTACATTCGATTTTCGTGGTAACTCTCTTGCTCGATGCTGTCTTTTAGCTTTCTTTATCTTGTTTTAGTGTGACTTATTATAGGGCCTGTGCAGATGGACATCACCTTGTGTCTTGCTTTTAATTGTTAGCAATGAAGTTTTGAAATTTCAAGGAGAAATCTAGCTGAAATTCATGTTGAATATTTTTGAATTTCACAAAGTGCTGTAATTATCAGCTCTCTCTTTCATATATTAGGTGCATCATTCAAGTTTCCTTGAGAAATATGCTTGAAATTTCCTTTTAATATATGCAATTCATTGTTTAACTAATGTCAAATTTTTTTAAAGCTTGTCCATTTATTAAACATGCTAATAATGCTATTAAAAAGTAGTAGTAACAAATTAAGAGCTCTGAAATGCTCTCATTTTATGATATACCCCCCTTTTTTTCCTTCTTCTTTATAAGCTGTGGTACTAACTGTCAATTGAATAAAGGCCTATGATGTCCGCTCATGAACGTGGTGCTGATTGTAAAGTTCAATGTACCCACGTCATGGACATTCATAAGTTGTGTGTTGTATTTAGATTGTTAAAGGTTTTTATTTTATGGACATGGCTATGGTTTGTAATCAAGCTTGAGTTTAACATTGAGGTCAAGGAAAATAAATTGGCATTCAGGTTTGGTTTATCAAGGGCTGGTCATTAATATTATCAGTGGTTTTTTAAAGCCTCAAAGCTTTTTTTTAAATCTGTTAATTATTTCCAAATAGATAAACCGTGAATATACATTGTTACTTCTTTGGGACTTTTTTTTTAATCACGGGGTGGGGGGTCGACGTTGGGGTGTTGTTAAGGGTGGGAAGCAATAAATGTGTTAAGAGACCCAAGTTCACAACTTTGTATAAAACTTAAACATCCAGAATGTTCAGTATTGAAATTGTTTTGATGCTTGTAAAGGTTTGGCCATAAGATAGGGAAAGGGTTGATAAGAGACTACAATTAGCTGGTATTTGAATGGGGTTATTTAGCCAAGTGAGAAGAATTTTTGTTCTTTCTTCCCTATCTGTTTCTCTTTTCTTAGGAACATCTGTAATATCTGGAACAAGTTGCTGGTAGTGCTTCCATCAAATGATTTAACTTTATCTATTCAGTACTGACTGGATGTTGATGATGCACTTTTAGTTTCATGCCTTTGTGTTCTTAACCATACAATAGTGTTTGATTGCTTTCTGTTATTGCAAAAATGGCAGGATTGTTGGCATGGCTGGTATAGGTGAATCTCTAGTGCTGGTAGCTTTTTGTGGATTGTGTACTTTCCTAACAGGAATTTCACTGAGCGCTATTGCAACTAATGGTGCAATGAAGGTACATACGGCATTATTAAATCTCTTCTCACTTATGTTTTGAACAAAGTATTGATGGAGTCTAGTATCTACAAGACTTTTTTTACAGCCTTTTCTAACACCAGCTTAATGGCTTGCAAAATGTTAAATAATCTTTTTTGAATGAGAATATGGGATATGTTTACTATGATTGCTCTTTAGCTCTGACTTTGAGCATTTGATGGACATTAGTGAAAGATGATTAATAAATTAGTTCTTGCCGGTAATTATTTTTGGTTCTTAGTAAAAGAGGAAACCTGTTTTAATTGATATTTTTGGTCTTTCCATGCTTTCACCATTTTGTTTTACCTTTTTGGCAGTACTATTGTATCTACTAGATATTTGTATGACTATCCTAAATGTCCTTCCTCCTCAAAGGTTGATATAAGTTGTCTAATACTTGTTTGGTCCAGAGAAGCATGGTAATATTGTGATTTTTAATTTATTTGGTTCATTTGAGGATTATTTCTGGACAATTTAGTTATGATAGTGAAAACTAAATATGAGTTTGCTCATAGATGCACATGCAAGGATATTTAATGTGTGGAACTAGGGGTGTTAAGAAGAATTGATGAGTCAACAAACTGTGTATTATTTAGTTAGCTGTTTATACTCTGTGACTAGTGGGTAGTTGAATCAAATTGAACTAAATGCTAGGTAATTGACCCCTTGTTTCTTTTCCATAATTTCTTGTTATTCTCCATTATTCCTTTTTGTTAGACATTCTCATATAGAATTATGTTTCACAATTTATGAACGTTTTAAATAAAAAGCACAAAAAATAATATTATATATCATGTATTCTCTCCATCCCACCCCACAGTTTTAGTTGCTTTTGACTTTCATCTAGATTAAGAATGAGCAATTAATTGGATGCCATGTCATGTATTCTCACATCATTTTTTTTACCCTTTTATTATATTTTAGAATCAAATACTCATAAGCTTAATCGAATTGGGCTAATGGTGAGAGGTTTGATATACAAACTAGTTAAACAAGGTTCAAGTTTGTTGAACAATAAAAAAATAGGTAAAACACAATTTTATAAGAAACAAAATTTTCGGATCTCACAATATTATTGCCGAGATAAAGAGTACAATTAATTCTTAAAATTTTCATTAAAATTCATGAGACATTTACTCCCAAAATTCTCATGGATTATATACGAAACTTTTATTTAAGTATAAGTTAATAAGGGAGAAAATAGTCGGGTTGAAAGAATTAAAATGGGTTTCAATTAGGGGGTATAATAGGACAATCAAATAGTTAATACTTTGACTTTTTCACAAGGGACAACAATTCTGGCCATCCTAAATTGGAGGGGGGGGGGGACATGAATAGATTAATTGGTAAGTAATAATAAAACCACCAATGCTATTTTATTTGGTTCAATAGGTTTGTGAAAAGTATTGAATCGAAGATTCATTTTGAATTGAAAATTCAGTTTGGTGCAAGATATGAGGTCCTAGTTCAAGTAATCAAACAATGAACAACACTTGTGTGGAACACTTTGTGCTGATCAAAGTTGTCAGAATAACATTCGAGATATAAACATGTAGTTTTAAGTTAAAACGATACATTCATAACTTAGTTGGCTTGTTCAAGAGATAGGTAAAATTGAGAAGGGGAAGAATACAAAGAACCATCTTGTGACTTTGCCAATTTGTGCTTCAATGACTAAGCTTCAAAGGCATGTGGTTTCCCTTCCGTAGCATCTGCTTGATCCAATTGTATTATAAGTCCTCCAACTTTTTATTTTTATGTCATTGAGTCGTAAGCCTTTGATTTTTAGGATGGACCAAATCTATGCTATGTAGGCCTGTTCATGGTTCGGTTTGAACCATAAAAACCAACCGAACCAAGTAACTCATATTTTTAAAAATTCAAACCGAACCGAACTGAATTCTGGTTCAAACCGAACCGGTTCGGTTCGGTTGAATCCGGTTTTGTAGCTAAAAAACCGGGAAACCTAATCATTAAATTAATGGGATTTTTTGACTTTTTTTAAATGGGCTTAGATTAAATTGGGCTGTTAAATTTTCTTGTTGGGCTAAGTTTATAGGCTTTTTAATCAAAACTCTTTAAAATGTTCTAATTTGATTAATTTTGTTATAAGCTTTTTAATGAAATTAAA
>Ga0307515_10004695_pt1 | contig 28012 bp, 18 predicted proteins | sample 17_EM_MG_FD_194513 | JGI IMG/M metagenome (GOLD analysis project Ga0307515, IMG submission 194513) | Populus trichocarpa ectomycorrhiza microbial communities from riparian zone in the Pacific Northwest, United States - 17_EM | ecosystem: Host-associated > Plants > Roots > Unclassified | place... | reverse complement strand
GGGGAAGCGCTCCTGGGCCATTACGCAGTCCAAACGAGCCTGGGAGAGGTCTGAGGGCTGTAAGCCTTTGGACGCCGAAGGGGGCCTTGAACCTATCGTACATACCTGTCAGTATGTTGAGGACCCCAATAGTACACCCATGGAGGGGCAGGTGCGGCGAGGAAACCGGTGGGGAGGGGTCCAAGACTGTACAAAACCGATAGCCACCACGTGTGGGCTACGGGCTGGGATACAAGCATGAGTAAGGCATGCGCAATAGTGGTAACACGCACGTACACAGGGGAAGTGCTCCTGGGGCCATGGTGTGGTCCAAACGAGCCTGGGCAAGGTCTTTGGGTTGTAAGCCTTTGGATGCCGAACGTGGCCTTAAATCTATCGTACGTACCTCTCAGTGTGCCGAGGACCATGATAGTACGCCCATGGAGGGGCAGGGGTGTTGAGGAAACCGGTGAGTAGGAGGGGGAGGGGTCCAAGGCCATTACAAAGCAGATAGCCGCCACACGTGGGCTGCGGGCCGGAATACAAGCATGAGTAAAGCGTGTGCAATAGTGGTAACACGCACGTACATAGGGGAAGCGCTCCTGGGGCCATGACGCAGTCCAAACGAGCCTGGACGAGGCCTTCAAGCGGTAAGCCTTTGGACGCCAAACGAGGTCTTGAATCTATCGTACGTACATACAAACGTACCTCTCAGTATGCCGAGGACCTTGATAGTACGCCTATGGAGGGGCAGGGGTGGCGAGGAAACCGGTGGGTAGGAAGAGGAGGGGTCCAAGGCCGTTACAAAGCCGATAGCCGCCACACGTGGGCTGCGGGCCGGAATACAAGCATGAGTAAAGCGTGTGCAATAGTGGTAACATGCACATACATAGGGGAAGCGCTCCTGGGGACATTACGCAGTCCAAACGAGCCTGGGCGAGGTCTTCGAGCTGTAAGCCTTTGGACGCCGAACGAGGCCTCGAATCTATCGTACGTACCTCTCAGTATGCCGAGGACATTGATGGTATGCCTATGGAGGACAGGGGCGGCGAGGAAACCAGTGGGGAGGGGTGCGATAATATCGCCTTTTTCTCCTCTTTTCCTCTTAATTCCAACAATCTCCGCTCCCTCCGGTCACTCCGACAACCGCCCTCTGATTCCACTCCCATCTCCGCTCCACTTCCGCTCCACTTCCGATCCCCTCGTCCCCTTCCCTGTCCCCTATGACTTGTGTTTCGTGCTACGGACTCTTTCTGGTGTTCACTGATTTATTCCCTGTATTTCCCCGCGCTTGTATCATTCTCCGCTCGCTACTAGACTCGCTCCGATAGTGTAGGCCCTCCGCCCCACGTGCTCCACTATTCCCTCTTCACTTCCACCTCTGTTCCACCACGTTCGCATAGCCTCCACCTCACTGCCTGTGTGTAGTTTCCACCTCCACACCACCCCCGCCTCTGCTTCTTACCACTTTTTTTTTTTTTTTTTTTTTTTTTGTGGGTCAGGGAGGCGGCTCTGCCGCCGACTACACGACAAGTCAGCCAGGGGAGCTGGTCTCCCGGCCCCTGGCGCAGACAGGTCTGTGGAGTGGCGCCCCATCATCTGGCACCGCCTGTTCTCTAGAACTCTCCCTACCGTCACCCGCAGGAATCTGGTTTAAGACCCTGTTGCCTGTTGGAGGCACCAATACAACCCTGCTCGCATCTGCACAAATGGGTGAGATGGTCTCCCGGCACCCAGATGTTAACAGACCGAGACTCCAAGGCTTCAGTGGCCAGGAGTGTGGGGGTCGCCAACGGCCGGAGCGACCGCGGAATACCCACTAAACCTGCGGGGGGCCTCCTGTCCGACATCGGTGATGATGGCCCCTGCCTGCGACTGACAGGGCGCACCTTACCGGACCGCCCAGAAATGGTTTAACGTCCCTCCCTGTGATCCCGCCGTCTGCCCCATGTGAGCTCAGGCAGGACCCACTATTCCTCACCTTACGACAGGAGTGGGACCTGCCCCCAGAGGGTAAGGAAAGGGTGATGAGGACGACGTAGAATGTTATGATTCGCGAACACGGGACCCAGCCCGTGTTAGGCGTAGGCATCATCCATGAGAGCTCGTAGTATCGCTTCCCTCCCAGAGGGGCAGCGCGAGCGCTCACTCGTAGCTGGCACCCGAATGGCGCGTAGGATCGACTTACCTTTGTCAGTCAGCTTCCTCTCAGTGTTTCGCCTCAGGAGGTGAGACACGGGAGGTGGTAGCCTCATGAGATCGCCCACCAAAGGGGCTGAGGCTGTGCCTGGTTTGCCGTGAAGCGGCTCTTCGCCATCCTCCTTCTCCGTTTCTAGCACCTGTAAGTGTGCCGGTACCGGTGTGGCCAGCATGTTGTGTAATGATGTTACACAGTTTGTAGGCACGAAGTTGAAATCTGCGTCATGGATCTCCTTCATACGCCACTTCCACAGCGCCCAGTAGTAATTGCCTATCATCCATTCACGCCGCTGTCTGGACTTCTTCAAGCCTTTGAGTATCTTTCTCCGCCCTTTCACAATAGGGTAAGCGGCTTCCTCCAGTTCCTTCAGCGCAAGGAGGGGGTACCAAGGCGACGTGCCCCAGGAGTCAGGGGACAGCGTCTTAAAGCCGGAGCCATGGTGTACGTCGTCCAAGGCCGCCATCAGGGTTGCCATAAGTGGCTGCAAATTGTAGGCAACGCAGCCCAGGAGGGTGTGCCCGAGGGACATCTCCATCCCGCATGAGCAGAATCGACCCAAGTCCGACTTAACGTGTCCTCGGCCATAGTACCTGTCAGGGTACAAATGTCTGCATTGCTACAGTTAACTGCGGGACTGCTAGGGGGTAGCCTACATGATCACAACGTCGTAACCAGATTTAACACCGAAGCGTAAACTACTAACCACCCGAGAAACACTACATGGTCAGAGCCAATTCAAAAACCGGGGTTGGCGAGACCTCACGGCCGGCTACACGTTACCCTGGAAACAACTTATGCAAGCAACCGGATTGTTATTCCGGGCTCACCGACGGCAGATTATTCTGTCCTCTCGGGCCGGAGTCTCTGCTTCTTACCACTTTTTTTTTTTTTTTTTTTTTGTGGGTCAGGGAGGCGGCTCTGCCGCCGACTACACGATAAGTCAGAGATGGGAGGTGGTCTCCCGGCCCAAGCAGCTGACAGATCTGTGGAGTGGCGCCCCTTCAACCGGCACCGCCTGTTCACTAGAACTCTCCCTACCGTCACCCGCAGGAATCTGGTTTAAGACCCCGTTGCCTGTTGGAGGCGCCAATACAGCCCACTGTCCCTCAACAGGGAAATGGTCTCCCGTCGCCTAAGAGGAATTTCCAGTGTGTGAAGGCTTCAGAGGCCGGGAGTGTGGGGGTCGCCAGCGGCCGGAGCGACCGTGGAATACCCACTAAACCTGCGGGGGGCCTCCTGTCCGACATCGGTGATGATGACCCCTGCCTGCGGCTGACAGGGCGCACCTTACCGGACCGCCCAGAAATGGCTTAACGTCCCTCCCTGGGACCCCGCCGTTCGCCCAATGTGAGCTCAGACTGGGCCCTCTATCCCCCACCTTACGACAGGAGTAGAGCCTGCCCCCAGAGGGTGGAGAAAGGGTGATGAGGACGACGTGGGACGATATGTTAGTGGATTGAACTCTCCTCTACGCTAGGCGTAGGCGTCATCCGTGAGGGCTCGCAGAATTGCCTCTCGACCAGGGAGGCGGCGCGAGCGCTCATTCGCGGCTGGAGCCTGGAAGGCCCGCAAAATAGACTTACCCTTTTTAGAGAGCAGTACCTCAGCGTCTCGCCGCAGGAGGTGGGACACGGGAGGTGGTAGGCATTCGAGATCGCCCGCCATGGGGGCTGTGGCCGTAGGGCCAGGGGTAAAGTTAGGCAGTTCCTTGTCGCTTTCGCCGGTCGCATCCCGTATCGATAAATGTGGCGGGACCGGAGCAGATAGTATACCGTGTAGAGAAACTACACAGTTCGCGGGCACGAAGCGGAAATCCGCGTCGTGGATTTCCTTCATGCGCCATCTCCACAGGGCCCAGTAGTAGTTACCTATTATCCATTCCCGTCGTTGTCTGGACTTCTTTAGACTTCTGAGTATCTTCTTCCGCCCTTTCACCACGGGGTAGGCCGCGTCCTCCAGCGCCCCCAGCGCAAGGAGGGGGAACCAGGGCGACGTTCCCCATGAGTCAGGGGAGAGCGTCTTAAAGTTAGAATTAGGGTGTAGAGCGTCCAGGGTTGTCAGCAGACATGTCATCAGGGGCAGCAGCACGTAGGTGCTGCAACCCAGAAGAATGTGTCCTAGAGTCATCTCCGCCCCGCATGGGCAGAATCGTCCCATGTCGGACTTAGCGTGCCCTCGGCCATAGTACCTGTGACCGATGACTTGTGCTCCGTTCATTTCCTTCCAGAGCACCTCCTTCATTCCCTCGGGAATAGTCAGGCTCCACACCTTCCCGACGTAATTCCCCGGGTCCAGCACCACCCCAAACAATAAGCCTAGGGTGACCATCCATCTATCAGAGAAGGCCTCGAATTTCAACGTCTTCGCAGGCGCTCCGACTTGCGCACGCACCACCAGCTTAGTCAAGTAATCTAGAGGCTGGTGGCAAAGGACGGGGGCGTCGTCAACCCAACCACTTGGCACTGTCAGTGAGCCGATATCCAAAGGCCTGCCCCTCGCACGACCCTCATTGGCGAGTTTGTCAGCGAGGTTATTCATGACGTCATCTCCGTGAGCTTTGGCCTTCTCGAACCGCAGCCTTCCTGTCCTATCTCGCAGTAGGTAGAGGAGAGTTCGCAGAAGGGGTGTTGGTGGCCCTCTGCTCAGATGCCGGGGGGCATCGCCCCATCCGTCTCTCTCCATGGCTAAGAGGCCCCCGCCCAGCAAGCCCAGGACAAAGGTAGAGTCGGTGTGGATGACCAAGTGGGCATCCCGCCAGGCCATCAGGCACAGCGCGACGGCCGCAACCTCGGCGACATTGTTAGAGAGGGTCGCCCCTGTCAAAGAAACGGCATCTTGGAACTGCAAGTCCGACACCCATGCAGAGCCTGCGGTGCAAGCGTCAGTACCATTGTCTTTAGCAGACCCATCCGTCCAGACATGTATATCCCGCTCATAGTTAATGGGGTCCGCTCTCCTGCCAGTAGGTGGCGCGGCCGGAGTGTACTCAACCATGTGGTTCCGCACTCTAGTTTTCTTATAGGCGTCCGTGATGATCCGTCCTACAATGATCGATTTCGGGGCCGTAAATACCCTCACGCATCCGAGGGGACCGTCCATGGTGGGCCAGATATTAACGCTTCGGTGCGTGTCTAGGGCGCCTAGATTCCTCAGCGGCGACCAGCTCGACGCGTGCACTAGCTCTTTCATGGTCGATACCGTCTTCTTCAGGCCCGTCCCTCTGAGGGGAGGGGGGGCATAAAGGTGGGCCACCTTACGCACCCCGCAATCCCCAAGGGCAAGCAACTTTTTGAATCTCTGTGAGCTTGGTCTATGCAGGGCTGGGTGGTTAAGGATTAGCGCCCCCATCCTTGCCTCAACGGACGGGGTAGCACAGACCACGTCCAGCCCGAACTTCCTAGCGGTCAGGAACGCTTGGGATACTCTGCTCTGTAGTAGGGAGGGCATCGTGTGCGCCTGTTGCAGGAAAGGGTTAAAGCCCCCGTGCGTGCCGGCTCTACTGGACGTGGATGCCATCTTAAGGTCCATCCAGGTCCACTGCTTCCAGGGCACCCTCTGATCTCCTGTGACAAGGTCGCTCAGGAACTTCAGGTCAGTAGCCATCTTACGGGTCGCGAGCGAGGGTGTGTTGAGGCCTCCTTCCGCCAGAGGAGCTTCCAGGGTTTTGTACGCCATCGCGGAGAACTTCCCCCGGACGAAGTTCATAATCTTGTTCCCGATTCTATTGAGCATGTTCGGCGGGATACCATTACCATCCATCAGGAAGTGGCACCTGGAGAGCATGAGAGCCTTTGCTAGGAGCGACCTATTCCTTGCAGAGGCACCAATCGCCCGCCACTGCGATATGATTTTTTTCACGTGCTTGTCAATTTGTATCCACCTGTCGGCTGCAAAATCCCGGCTACCGACCCAGACCCCTAGTATGCGCAGGGGGTCTGCAGGCGGCAGGATGTGTGCGCCCGGTATAGACTGGCCGCCCATGTCCTGTTGAGCGTAGCATGCAAGCTGGAAGTCATGTGGGCCAACTGGCTTGACGTCCGTCTTGTCCATGTTAAATCTCGACCCGATGGTCGTGGACACCGAGGACAGACAGTCAGACACTTCTTGCACAGAGTCGCTCTGTCCTAAGAAAAGGTTAATGTCGTCAGCATACAGCATGATCTTCACGGGTGCCAGGCCTGGCACGGCAAGGCCCTTGACCACCTGTCGCAACTTAATGGCCAGAGGCTCAATGGAGAAGTCGAATAGTAGGCATGACAGTGGGTCACCCTGTCGCACACCTCGCTTCATCGTGAAGTACGAGCTGTACCCACTGTTAATGCGAACCCTAGACCTACAATTGTTGGTGAGGTCACTGATCAGCAGGATGAGATCTGGGGGGAGTCCCGACGCAACCAGGACTTGCAGGAGCCAGGGCTGGTCCACCCTGTCGTAAGCCTTTGCCTGGTCTAGGCCGACTATGAAACCAGGTGTGCCTGTCACATCACAGAGGTGCGCAACTTCGGAGGCCAACCTAGTGTGCTCATTCATAAGCCGCCCCGGCACAAAACCTTTCTGGTCCGGGTGGATTTTGGCCACCGCCCAGGGGGCAAGCCTCGAGTTTATCAGGTTAGTGTACATTTTACAGTCCGTATTCATGGACGAGATCGGCCTGTAATTAGAAACCAGGGTAGGGTCTCCCTTTTTATAGAAGAGGCTGATGTTAGCATTCTTGAACCCTGCCCTGGAGGAACCTCTCTCTGCGATGTCCTCGGTCAAGCTGGCAAATGCCGACCAGAACGTCATGGGCGGGTTGTCGCTGCCCTGTAGCCCAGCGAGCAGCCTTATGAGCCGCTTCCAGAAGCTGTAGTGGATGCCGTCCGGCCCTGGGGCAGTGTTCGGCATTTTCGATAAGAGGGCTTTCATCTCTTCCTCCGTGAAGGGTCCCTCCAAGATATCCTCCGGCTTAGGGTCGGGACGTTGCTGGCTCTGGATCCTAACTTCCTCCAACAGTGTTTGTTGCGCATCGATTCTCTCTCGGTCAGCGCGCTCAGGGGTGTGCAAGCCAAAAAAATAATCCCTGGCTATGCACGTCATCCCGGCGAGACTCGTTTGGGCAACATCATCGGCCGGCCGCCGCAGCCCCTCCACGGAGACTGAGGCTCGGCTGCCCCTTTCATCCAGTTCTTTGTTAGAGGACTGCTTGAACCACTCCGATGAGTGGGTCCTGGTCATCTTTTCCCACTTAGCTTTCGTGGAGGACTCCAGAACAGACGCCCGCTCTTTCAGCAGGGTGGCCACGCTTTTCTCCTTCCGTGGTGTTAGGAAATGTGCCCCATCAGCTTTGCCTGTAAACGCCGTGGCGGGGGGTTGCTTCTTTGTCATGACCTGCCAGGGCGATGCCTCGCTTGCGATAAAGTGTTTGCTTGCTCGTGGCAGAACTTCGTAAGCTGGTATGGCACAAGGCCACTTCGATGGAGTTCTGGCTGGGGGGCGCCGCTTAGCCCACATCTGCCTGTTAGCATTCGTGACAGCACTCATTATCATGTCAGGTGATACCGTCTCTTTCCTCATAGCCGCCACCCAGTCCCTCTTACCGGACTTCTTCATGGCATTCACTTCTTTTAGGCCTTTGTCAAGGGTATCACTTTTAAAGGCCGCCCAGCGCTCTAGAGTTATAGGGCCATCGGTCGTTAACGTGTTCCACGCCAGTAGGACTGCTGGCCAGAATTTCTTCGCTTTGTCGAGCACCTCTAGGCTCGGTAGTCTGGGCGCCGGCTTGGCCTTCTCGATCTTCGGCCGCTTCGGGTACACAGGCACCATCATAAGTCTGTGGTCCGAGGCCCCGGTGTCCAAAGGTGCCACTTTACCGGCCGACCACCCTTGGGACGGGTGGTATATCCTATCCAGCCTGGAGTATACCCGGCCGTGCGCCGTAGCTTTGCTGTAGGACCACAGAGGTGGGGCGGGATCCGGGCCTGCAGCATCAGTAAACCCGCACAGAGTTTTTATATTGTTGAAAACGGTCAGCAGCCTGTCCGGCGCTCTGCTTGGGTGGGCAGTAGGGAACCTATCCCCCGCAAATTCCACAAAATTCCAATCCCCGGCCGCAAAGCAGCCTCCCCAATGTACTCTGGCTTGTCGCCTCACGAAGGTCTGTAATCTACTAGCCAGTCTCTCATAGAAGTCGGTCAAGGAGGACTGCCCCTTTGATATATCACCGTATACTCCGAGGACCCAGAAGGATTCCCTGCTGGGTCTGTGGGAGGCATGAACCAGCACTGCGTACCCGGGGATCACAACCTCCTTGTGTAGAACGTCCCACCCTGAGCCGGCTTTGACTACGATTGCCACGCCAGCTCTGTGCGCCAAGCCGGACTGCTCCAGGACTTGTACTCGTCGACTGACTGGGAGTGAAGTCGTGTGTGTTTCTGTTAATACTAATACGTCAATGTCCTCTAGGGTTAGCAAGTGTTCAACTAGGCGCATTTTGGCCTTGTCACCGGGCGCGGATCGGGAGCCCTGCCCGCACATGTTCCACGTGGCTATCTTAAAGGGTTTCTTAGTCAGCACTAAGGGGGGGTCCTTTGGCACTGCCTCAGCCCCATCTGGGAGCCTCCCTCCGGTCCTTTTAGGGGCCGAGGTCTGGCCTGACCCTGAGCTGGGGGGGGGCGGATCGCTGTTTGAGCCTGCAACCCTCCGCCTCGGAGGTGCAGGGTGGGGGTTTTCGCTAGTCTGGCTGTTTGAGACACTGGCAGCCACCACACCAGCCAGTCTGCTTCTTACCACCTACACTATGCGATGCCACCCACCTCACCGCTTTCCACTCCACTGCCTCCTGCAGTCTCGTAGCCACATGTATGTGATTTAGACTTTGTATTTAAGCTCGGACTCGATGAGGCATGTACCTCACTCGACTTCTCGATTATAGACATTTGTTATTGCACCCCGCCTCGCTCACTGTGAATCCCGACCCGCTCACTCGCCTCTGCTCCCCTTCGGATTTCGGACCTCAAGACCGGTGGTTCATTCCCCCGCCCTCACATGCTAATTCCCACCCACAGCACCGCCGGGCTAGCCAGCCGGACCGAACCCCCGCTTCAGTCAGCCCCTTCGGAGTTGTACCTAGTCGGAGCATGTAGTCGCCGAGACAGATTGGGCACCTGTTGTGCTTTTGGGCAGTCGCTTGGGAATTAGGTCCAACAAGCCCGTAAGTCGTCGTACCCATTCCCTCCCCTTCCTTCCGGAGATTATATTCCTGCCGGCGCGCGTGGATGAGAGGAGTTCCTATTTCCGTCGGCGAACGGACTAGCCTCAAGACCCTTTCTATTCCTTTCAGCTTCCGTTTGAATAATCTCTGTCAGAGATTATCGGAATTACCGATTCCATCGCAAGGGGTCCAAGACTGTACAAAACTGATAGCCGCCACGCGTGGGCTACGGGCTGGGATACAAGCATGAGTAAGGCGTGCGCAATAGTGGTAACACGCACGTACACAGGGGAAGTGCTCCTGGGGCCATGGCATGGTCCAAATGAGCCTGGGCGAGGTCCTCAGGTTGTAAGCCTTTGGACGCCGAACGAGGCTTTGAATCTATTGTACATACCTCTCAGTGTGCCGAGGACATTGATAGTACACCGATGGAGGGCAGGGGCGGTGGGGAAACCGGCGAGCAGGGAGAGGAGGGGTTCCAAGGTCGTACAAGGCGGATAGCTGCTGTGTGCGGGCTGCAGGCTGGGATACACGCATGAGTAAAGTGTGTGCAGTAGTTGGAAAACGCACGTACACAGGGGAAGCGCTCCTGGGCCATTACACGGTCCAAACGAGCGTGGGCGAGGTCTTCGAGCTGTAAGCCTTTGGACGCCGAACGTGGCCTTAAATCTATCGTACGTACCTCCCAGCGTGCCGAGGACCTTAATAGTACGCCCATGGAGGGGCAGGGGCGTCGAGGAAACTGATGGGCAGGGAGGGGAGGGGCCCAAGGCCAAGAGCCACCGCGTGTGGGCCGCGGGCTGGGATACAAGCATGAGTAAAGCGTGTGCAATAGTGGTAACGCGCATGTACATAGGGGAAGCACTCCTGGGGCCATTATGCATCCAAACGAGCCTGGGCGAGGTCTTCGAGCTGTAAGCCTTTGGACACTGAACGTGGCCTTAAATCTATCGTACGTACCTCTCAGTGTGCCGAGGACCATGATAGTACACCCATGGAGGGGCAGGGGCATCGAGGAAACCGGTGAGTAGGAGGGGGAGGGGTCCAAGGCTGTTACAAAGCAGATAGCTGCCACATGTGGGCTGCAGGCCGGAATACAAGCATGAGTAAAGCGTGTGCAATAGTGGTAACACGCACGTACATAGGGGAAGTGCTCCTGGGGCCATTACATGTCCAAACGAGCTGTAAGCCTTTAGATGCCGAACGAGGCCTTGAATCTATTGTACATACCTCTCAGTGTGCCGAGGACATTGATAGTACACCCATGGAGGGGCAGGGGCTTCGAGGAAACCAGTGGGAAGGGGTCCAAAGCCATACAAAACCGATAGCCGCCACACGTGGGCTGCAGGCTGGAATACAAGCACGAGCAAAGCGTGTGCAATAGTTGTAAATCGCACGTACACAGGGAAGTGCTCCTGGGCCATGACGCGGTCCTGGGCGGGGCCTTCGGGTTGTAAGCCTTTGGACGCCGAACGAGGCCTCGAATCTATCGTACGTACCTCTCAGTATGCCGAGGACATTGATGGTATGCCTATGGAGGACAGGGGCGGTGAGGAAACCGGTGGGGAGGGGTCCAAGGCCGTACAAAGCCGATAGCCGCAACGCATGGGCTACGGGCTGAGATACAAGCATGAGTAAAGCGTGTGCAATAGTGGTAACACGTACATACATAGGGGAAGCGCTCCTGGGGCCATGACGCGGTCCAAATGAGCCTGGGTGGGGTCTTCGAGCTGTAAGCCTTTGGACGCCGAACGAGGCTTTGAATCTATCGTACGTACCTCTCAGCGTGCCGATGACCTTGATAGTACGCCCATGGAGGGGCAGGGGCATCGAGGAAACCGGTGGGAAGGGTCCAAAGCCGTACAAAACCGATAGCCGCCACACGTGGGCTGCAGGCCGGAATACAAGCATGAGTAAAGCGTGTGCAATAGTGGTAACACACACGTACATAGGGGAAGCGCTCCTGGGGACATTACGCAGTCCAAACGAGCCTGGGCGGGGTCTTCAAGCTGTAAGCCTTTGGACGCCGAATGAGGCCTTGAATCTATTGTACGTACCTCTCTGTATGTTGAGGATGTTGATGGTATACCCATGGAGGGGCAGGGGCGGTGAGGAAACCGGTGGGTAGGAAGGGGAGGGGTCCAAGGTCGTACAAAACCGATAGCCGCCACATGTCGGCTGCGGGCCGGAATAAAAGCATGAGTAAAGTGTGTGCAATAGTGGTAACACGCACGTACATAGGGGAAGCGCTCCTGGGGACATTACGCAGTCCAAACGAGCCTGGGCGAGGTCCTTGAGCTGTAAGCCTTTGGATGCCGAACGAGGTTTTGAATCTATCGTACGTACCTCTCAGTGTGCCGAGGATCTCGATAGTATGCCTATGGAGGGGCAGGGGCGGCAAGGAAACCGGTGGGGAGGGGTCCAAGGCCGTACAAAGCCGATAGCCGCTACACATGGGCTACGGGCTGGAATACAAGCATGAGTAAAGCGTGTGTAATAGTTGTAAATCGCACGTACACAGGGGAAGCGCTCCTGGGCCATTACGCAGTCCAAACGAACCTGGGCGGGGTTGTAAGCCTTTGGACGCTGAACGAAGCCTCAAGTCTATCGTACGTACCTCTCAGTATGCCGAGGACCCTGATAGTACATCCATGGAGGGGCAGGGGCGGCAAGGAAACCGGTGAGCCAGAGGGGGCGGGGTCCAAGGTTCTACAAAGCCGAGAGCCACCATGCCATGTGTGGGCTGCGTGCTGGGATACAGGTATTAGTGAGGCATATGCAATGGTTGTAAAATGCATGTACATAGAGGGCTCGCTCCCAGAGTCGTTACACGATCCGACCGAACCTGGGCACGGTCTTTGAGCTGTCAGCCGCTGGACACAAACAACACCTTGAATATTATCATGCTCACCTTCCAGTATACAGACAACATTGAGTAGGTGTCCATGGAAATGTGGGGCAGGCGGCAACAATGCGGTCCAAGTTTGAAACAAAGAACATGCGAGCCGCGTGTTGGGTACGGGGTGACACCCCGAGCTACAAGGATCAGTAAAGAGATAAAAAATATTATCTACATGGTATTCCCTGCATTCCAAGGATGTGTGGTCCAATTACCGACAATGAGTGGAAGCCCCTATCAATCACGTGACTGCACATGTTCTGCAGATATGCACGCTGACTACATTCTTGTATGCGCGTGATTAATCTGACCTGTAGGTATTTTAGTCTGAATTTTATGCGCGACGGATGAGCGGGGCGGGTGGCAGCAGCGTTGGGAATATCCAACACATTTCCGGGACGTTTTGCCATTTGCTGGGCAGGAGAGGGCGGCCAGGGCAGGTGGCCGGCATGGGTGGCCAGTGGACAGGTGACGGCGACGACAGACAGATGACAGCACTGGCTGGCGGGGCGGATGGCGGCGGCGTTGGGAATATCTTACATATTCCTGGGAGGGGTGGGCACGATGCCTGGTGGGAGACACCAGGTGGGAACAGCGACAGCGATGGCGGCAGATGACACATGACAGCAACGATGAACGGGTGACACAACAGGCGTGTGGCACAACGCCGACGGGTGGTACGATGGTGGTACTGACGGTAGTATAGAGGAGTACTGATGGTTTTACCGACGGGTGCCAGCTTTGCCAATGTTTGCCCTATATAGAGGATGAGTAAAGGTTGTACAACCGCCCTATAGATAGGGTGAACTTGGCGACGTATAGGTGATCCCACCACCCTTCTCTCGAGGTGTCATCAAGGACAACATCGAGATTCTTCAAATTGTTGCATGTCAGGTTTTCTAATACGATAGGGGTGTCCTTCAAAACCAGTCTCAAACTTTCAACTCTGGGAAATTGCAATTGCTCCATGCTCACAATCCCAGGGACATGAAGGACAAGAGCATTGAGAGATGAGAGCAAAGGCAGGGACTTAATGAGGAACAAATCTGTTTCACTGATGGTGTTCTGATCATCGCTGGCACGTTCGAGCGGATGCTTCGAAGGGGCAGAGGTGTTCTCATCATAGGAAGCAGACTCGATCGCCAGTTGGCATAAGGAGCTTAGGCCATTTGGTGGCGTACTCCCGAGAACGCGGAATGGTACTCGTGCTTCCCGATGCATGAATAACTCAAGTGCTCTGATGCGATGCACATGAGGGGTAAGTCCATTGACTATTTCATCTGACGCACATACACCGGTAATTGCGATATCCAGTGGCCAATTTTTGGACAGAAGAAGGGAGAGATGAAGGCTCTCGAGCACATCATCATTATCAACGTCAATTCTGATGTCACTCCATAATCTAGAAGTTTCAATCACCAGTCTCTTCCATGCCTCGCAAGTCATCGTTAACAGGAGCGGGGCATCAGGATCGGCACGAGCCGCTGCCTCGAAGATTTCGCATATGATGTCAACGGGCATTCGCGTCATTGGGTGAGGGTTAATCACGCGGTCTATTGCGCGTGCCTTTACGAAGAGTGAGTTGAACTCCTGCTTCAAAGCAACCGAGCCGTACTCGGCAGGTATTGGGAATGTCTAATTACTATGAGACACAATGAGTGAATCAAATCTCATATAATGCTCACCTGATCGTCCGATGCCCGCCCTTGATTCTCTTGATCTGCTTCGATTCGCGCTATGATCTCGCGCATCTTCATTTTTGTATATTTCAACGTTTGGTAGGCATCACCAATATCAGGTTCTGCCCCCTGATTCATCGCAGCTGTATGTATGATGTGCGATTGAGTTCGCCTGGAGTTGAGTATTCCAAGAGGCTCAACGGTTCAGGAACAAAGCAACAACTCCACATCACCTCTCAACGGCAACAATGTCTATCCATACTGTTGAACGAGCACAACCAGACCTAACGCTCGAGAGAGTCGGGAGACAACCGTAAAGTATATATGGGCAAACAATGCGCTAAATATACAAAACAGGAACGAAACACAAAGCACCAAAGACATGGCATGTGATGAGTCACACTCACTCAACACACACCATATGACCCCAATCCTTAAACGCAAGAACGTCCAACGGTAAATCATTCCGCGCACCCAACGCGCCAAGAACGCCGCAGCAGCCATTCCGCTCGCAAGGGGGCATGAAGTAATAGAGCGGAGGGCACCTTTGTAGATGAACAACCTGCGATGTCGCTTTCCGTCACGGGCAGCAGCCGCGCGTGGGGCTGCGCGATCAAGCGGTCGGAGACGGAATGCACCATTCAGGTCGCAGTACAGGCCAGATACGAGTCAGGGCCGCCACGTTGTGCACTGTGTGAACCCTCAGCATTTGCATTTGCCTTGCATCATCACTTGTTGCCTCCCTCGAGCCCATTTGCGGCTCCATGCAAGGGCCAATTAACCTTGTCCAAGACAACCCAAATATTGTCTGCTCGTGTCTCAGTCTCAGTCTCCTTTTCTTATACCTGCTACCTGGCTGTTGAGTGATTTGTACCCCACCTCCCTCTATTACTGCGATCACTCACACCAGCATTTAATTTCACCGCTCGCGGTTCGCTCGGAACAAGCCGAATGCCCGTCGATGTTTTTTCCATCGTTGTTTGGCTTCTTGTCCATGGCCTCGATCTCACAGTTCCCGTTTCCTCGACCAGTTCCTCCGTTTGTCATCTGTCTATCACCAATCCGTGGGTATTTCGCTGCCCTACCTTGATCAACATATTCTTTTGGGTGTACTCATCCTGTCATTTCATGCTTTTAAGGCAAATTTGGATCGCAATTCCGCATCATTTACATTTCTCACTCCTCGGCTTTCATAATTCCAAAGATCCCGGACGATTGATGGTATTCTCACTTCTCTTCCTGAATGGTCAGTGCGCTTGAGTAGGTAAATTGCTGATATTTCCGTCCTGTGAAAGTCCAGTTTAGTTTAGCAGAATTTGTGTGGAACCAAAGTACTATACGTACTTAGCAGGCACACCGAGGCTCATGCGCTTTCCAAATATCCTGAAAGCTGCACGTTGTACGCAGTGATCGTCACTCCCCGATCTGTGCCACGGTTCCAGTGACGGGTGCAACTCCATCTGATGTAGTAGTGCTTCCTGTCATGATCTTTCATTTCAGGTTTTAAGCATTCGAACGCGTTCCCACTGCGAATGCAATCGTAGCACGACGCTTCAGGGCGCTGTTCGACCTCGCCGTCAGGTTGAATGAGCTCTTCTAAAGCGTATGGCTGAAGAGGCACAGCTACAAAGGGGCCAGCGAACTCCCCTGATAGAGACTCCTTCAATCGATCCGAAATATTTCGGTGGAGTGCCACAGGGAAACGCAAAGTACGTATCGGATGGACCGATGGGTCCTGCATAGCCAGGTGGTTCCGTTTCTCGATGCAATCTCGAAGGTAAGACCACCGATTGGGGTAGGTGAAACTGTCAATCGTCGTGAGCTTTGGGCACAATGTGGGATTACTCCATAGACAGCCAATTAAATCATCGACGGATGCAAAGTATTGACCTAGTATCAGTGTTTGCAACGAATGCAAACAAAGCATCCACTTGCCAACCTCTATCTCACCGGGAGGGGGATCCTCATGAAATGTCGGGCTAAGGTGACTATATAAATCGAGTGTTATGATACCGCGCAACATCGTTTGCACCCGTTCTCCCGATGGGGGCGACCCCAAATGCGGTACTTCCAGCCTCCCTGGCCACAGGAAATGGAGTTCCTCAAGCTTCGGTGCATCAATAAGCCGGAAAATCGATAGAGAGCAATGTAAAGCTCTAAGTTCAGGGAAACGCGTCAACTTAAACTGCGGTCCGCGCATCACGTCCCCGAAATGCAATCGGAGCTCTCGGAGTGCCACCGATTCGTGAACGACAGGAAGATACAAGTCAGGCCCTTGCGGTTTTGGAAGGGATTCATTCGTGGGAAACTCTTTTGAAGTATTTTCTCGGCTTTTACTGTATTTTTCGAAACTGATGATTCGCCTGGCCATGTTCGGCCAATGCCTATCTACTCGCCCAAGAATCGGATGGATGGCTGTACGATGGTGCATGACCTCGAGATACTCAAGGCAGGGAGTACAGATTCTTGGAAGCTGTGTCGTCGCTGGGGTCACGACGCCATAGTATCGTAGGTCCCGTAGATTTGGGAGCTCTATCACCGGAATGTATTCATCGTATACCATTGCTGGTACTTGCAGCTCCAATTTCTGGAGATTGCATAGCACTGTGGGGGAGGGCCATATGAAAGGCGCGTGGAGATATGGGACATGCAGTAAACGTAGTTCCTCCAGGGATGGAACGGACTCCGTAAGCTCCCGCAGTAGATCACCGCAAAGATACTCACAGTTCCCCTCTTGGCCTGTGGCTGAGAGATACTTCTTGTCAGAAAACGAAAGTGCGACAGTCACGCATCTGATGATACGCTGGGCGGGTAGCCGTTTGAACCCACGTGAGTGCCAGGGCTTAGACCATTCATTTTTGAGGCGATCGAGCGTAACATCGACCGCAAGAGACTCCAAGCGAGGGTAGGTGAGCGACTTTACGAGTAGATCCCACCACCCTTCTCTCGAGGTGTCATCAAGGACAACATCGAGGTTCTTCAAATTGTTGCATGTCAGGTTTTCTAATACGATAGGGGTGTCCTTCAAAACCAGTCTCAAACTTTCAACTCTGGGAAATTGCAATTGCTCCATGCTCACAATCCCAGGGACATGAAGGACAAGAGCATTGAGAGATGAGAGCAAAGGCAGGGACTTAATGAGGAACAAATCTGTTTCACTGATGGTGTTCTGATCATCGCTGGCACGTTCGAGCGGATGCTTCGAAGGGGCAGAGGTGTTCTCATCATAGGAAGCAGACTCGATCGCCAGTTGGCATAAGGAGCTTAGGCCATTTGGTGGCGTACTCCCGAGAACGCGGAATGGTACTCGTGCTTCCCGATGCATGAATAACTCAAGTGCTCTGATGCGATGCACATGAGGGGTAAGTCCATTGACTATTTCATCTGACGCACATACACCGGTAATTGCGATATCCAGCGGCCAATTTTTGGACAGAAGAAGGGAAAGATGAAGGCTCTCGAGCACATCATCATTATCAACGTCAATCCTGATGTCACTCCATAATTTAGATGTTTCAATCACTAGCCTCTTCCATGCCTCGCAAGTCATCGTTAACAGGAGCGGGGCATCAGGATCGGCACGAGCCGCTGCCTCGAAGATTTCGCATATGATGTCAACGGGCATTCGCGTCATTGGGTGAGGGTTAATCACGCGGTCTATTGCGCGTGCCTTCACGAAGAGTGAGTTGAACTCCTGCTTCAACGCAACCGAGCCGTACTCGGCAGGTATTGGGAATGTCTGATTACTATGAGACACAATGAGTGAATCAAATCTCATATAATGCTCACCTGAGCGTCCGGTGCCCGTCCTTGATTCTCTTGATCTGCTTCGATTCGCGCTATGATCTCGCGCATCTTCGTTTTCGTATATTTCAACGTTTGGCGGGCACCATCTAGTCCTTCATTCATCGCAGCTGTATTTATGAAGTGCGATTTAACCACTAATTTTCGCCTGGAGTGGAGCAGTCTAAGTTGATTGCCCGACAACGCAACATATCTGGTGAGAAGCAGCCAATAATCCCATAAGGGGCACTCGGTAAAGAACTACACCGAGTACAGACACAAAAATAACAAAATACGATCATTCCTCATCACCCCCCAACGGCAGCACTCGCACTGTCTACCCTCACCATAATATCCCAATCCTAAAACGCCAGATTGTCCTCGCCGCCTGGTTCCCCAAATGTAACCATAATGTCCCACAGTCAAAGGAGCTTGATGTAGTATGGCTAGTACGTGAGTGTGATTTCCATGTCTGTCGCGAGCGGTCAGAGAAGGGTTACCCTCAGCCTCGCTGAGTCGCGGTACACGCCAGAGACAAGTCAGGCCCGCCACACTGTGCATTGTGTACACCCTCATCACTCCCACCTGCCTTGTATCATCACTTGTTGCCTCCTCCGAATTGCTTGTCTCGCCATTCGCGGCTCTAATGTTTACAAAACCCAATATCATCTCGGTAATGTTCATGTCTCAGCTTCAGTCTTCTTTTCTCTGCCTGCGTCTTTCCCAACTTCCCTCTGTTCCTCATACCAATATCTCCACCACCCCGCTAGCAGTTCGATCTTTCGGTCCAACGTAACCCGAACACCCGCGCCCGTCGATCGCGATACTTTGCTTTGACTTTATGTCATCGTCAGTTGGCCTCTCGTCTATGGTTTGGCTCTGATCTCGATCTGTTTCCTTTATCCCACCGCTGTTCAGCGGTCCCGTGGGCACCCTTCCCGCACCGTTGGCAATTGGGTGGCCGGTAGAAGCACAATTCAGAGTTCAGGTTCGCCAGTCCTTATCCTTTGAGTAAAAGAGAGGAGTAGGTCTGCGAATTGCGGGACGGTGTGGTATCATAATAGGGTTAGACCGACCAACACTCCCTCATACCTTGCTCAACACAGTCTCATGGGGTGTTCTCGTCCTGTCATCTCATGCCTTTAAGGCAAATGTGGATCGCAATTCTGCACAAGTTACATTTCTCCCCCGTCGCTTTTCATAACTCTGAAGATCCCGGACGATTGACGTTATTCGCACCTTTTTTCCTAGATGGCCAGTGTGCCTGAGTAAGTAAACTGCTCCGTTGAGTTCACACTGCTACCCTGTGCTTTCGTTTAGCAGAATTTGTGTGAGAATAGAGGTCTATACGTACGTAACAGGCACACCGAGACTTATGCACCTTCCAAATATCCTGAAAGCTGCACGTTGTACGCAGTGATCGTCACTCCCCGATCTGTGCCGTGATTCCAGTGACGGGTGCAACCCTGCTTGATGTAGTATTCGTGGTTTCGCCAGAATTTCGAGCCTTGATCTTCCATTTCAGGTCTCAAGCATTCGAACGCGTTCCCACTGCGAATACAAGCAGCGCACCACGCTTCAGGGCGCTGTTCGACCTCGTCGTCAGGCTGAATGAGCTCTTCTAAGGCGTATGGCTGAAGAGGCACAGCTACAAAGGGGCCAGCGAACTCCCCTGATAGAGACTCCTTCAATCGATCCGAAATATTTCGATGGAGTGCCAGAGGGAAGCGCAAAGTACGGATCGGATGGACCGATGGGTCCCGCATAGCGAGGTGGTTCCGTTTCTCGATGCAATCTCGAAGAGAAGACCAACGCCAGGGGTAGGAGAAACTGTCAATCGTTGTGAGCCTTGGGCACAATGTGGGATTATTCCACAGACAGTCGATCAAAGCATTTATGGTTGTCAAGCGTCGACCTAGTATCAGCGTTTGCAACGAATGCAAACAAAGCATCCACTTGCGAACCATTATATTACCGCGTTGAGGAACCTCATGAAATCTTGGGTCAAAGTGACTATATAAATCGAGTGTTATGAGACCACGCAACATTTCCTGCACCCATTCTCCCGGTGGGGGCGGCCCCAAATTCATTGTTTCCACCCTCCCCGGCCACAGCAAATGAAGTTCCTGAAGCTTCGGTGCATCAATAAGCCGGAAAACCGACAGAGAGCAATGTAAAGCTCTAAGTTCAGGGAAACGGGTCGAGGTAAACTGCGGTCCGTCCTCCTCGGTCCCGAAGTGCAACCGGAGCTCTCGAAGTGTCATCGATTGGTGAATAACAGAAAGATACAAGTCAGGCCCTTGGGGCCTTGGAAGGAATTCACTCGTAGGAAAGTCTTTTGAAGTATTTTCTCGACCTTTACTGTATTCCTCGTAACTGATAATTCGCCTGGACATGCTCGGCCAATGCCTATCTACTTTCCCGAGAATCGGATGGATGGCTTTACGATGGTGCATGATCTCGAGATACTCAAGAGAGGGAGTACGGATTCTCGGAAGCTGTGTCGTCCTTGGGGCCACGAAGCCATAGTACCGAAGTTCCCGTAGATTTGGGAGCTCTATTACCGGCATGTATTCGTCGTATACGATCGCTGGTACCTGCAGCTCCAATTGCTGAAGATTGGATAGCACCTCGCGGGAGGGCCATATGAAAGGCGCGTGGAGATATGGGACGTGTAGTAAACGTAGTTCCTTCAGGGATGGAACAGAATCCGTAAGCTCCTGCAGTAGATCACCGCAAAGATACTCGACATTCCCTTCGTGACCTGAGGCTGAGAGATATTTCCTGTCAGAAAACGAGAGTGCGACAGTCACGCATCTGATGGTGCGCTGTGCGGGGAGCCGTTTGAACGCACGCGAGTCCCAAGTTCTAGACCATTCATTTTTGAGGCGATCGAGTGTAACATCGACCGCAAGAGATTCCAAGCGAGGGTAGGTGAGCGACTTTACGAGTAGGTCCCACCACCCTTCTCTTGAGGTGTCATCAAGGACAACATCGAGATTCTTCAAATTGTTGCACGTCAGATTTTCTAATACCATAGGGGTGTCCTTCATAACCAGTCTCAAGCTTTCAACTCTCGGAAATTGCAATTGGTCCATGCTCACAATCCCAGGGACATGAAGGACAAGAGCATTGAGGGATGAGAGCAAAGGTAGAGATTTAATGAGGGATACATCCGTTTCACTGATGGTGTTCTGATCATCGCTAGCACGTTCGAGAGGGTGCTTCGAAGGGACAGGCCCATTTTCATTATAGGAAGCAGACTCGATCGCCAGTCTACATAAGGAGCTTAGGCCATTTGGTGGCGTGCCCCCAAGAACGCGAAATGGTACTCGTGCTTCCCGATACATGAATAGCTCAAGTGCTCTGATGCGATGCACATGAGGGGTAAGTCCATTGACTATTTCATCTGACGCACATACACCAGTAATCGCGATATCCAATGGCGAATTTTTGGACAGAAGAAGGGAAAGATGAAGGTTCTCGAGCACATCATCATTATCAACGTCAATTCTGATGTCGCTCCATAATTTAGAAGTTTCAATCACCAGTCCCTTCCATGCCTCACAAGTCATCGTTAACAGAAGTGGGGCATCAGGATCAGCTCGAGCCGCTGCCTCGAAGATTTCGCACACGATGTCAACGGGCATTCGCATCATCGGGTGAGGGTTAATCACGCGGTCTATGGCGCGTGCCTCCACAAAGAGTGAGTTGAACTCCTCTTTCAAAGTGAACGAGTTGTGATTGGCAGGCATTGGGAATGCCTGGGTACTATGAGACCCAATAAGTGAATCAAATTTCATATAATGCTCACCTGAGGGTCCAGTGGCTGTCCGTGACCCTTTTGATTGGCTTCGATCCGCGCTATGATTTCACGCATCTTCGCTTTCGTATATTTCAACGTTTGGTGGGCGCCACCAATGTCGGGTCCTACTCCTTGGTTCATCGCAGTTGTATTTATGATGTGAGATTGAGCTCGCCTGGCGTGGAGCAGTCCAAGATCAGGGGCTTCACAATACAATGAAGAACGGAACCGAGTCCATGATATCTCCACCGAGAACAGGCACGAAATAGCAATATAACAAAAGCAACAGCACCGCATTACCCTCCCAACGGCGACCCTCTCACCGTACCATACTACCCCAATCCTCGAACGCAAGAACGCGCTGCAGTAAATCATTCCGTGGAGCCAACCCCCAGAAACGCCGGTCCTATGGAAGGATGGCTCTGAGTTATGCTCCCCGTAGCTGCCGCTGATCCCACTGATCACCGTCAGCAGCCGCTCGCAAGGAGAAGACGTGCAAGCGCACCTTTGTAGATGACCAACTTCCAGTTCTAGTGCTTCGTCTGGCACACGAGTGTGTGTTGGCGATTGTGTGATCTGTGCGCCGTTGGTCGGGTATCACATGCTTCGGGTATACTGTATTAGGTCTCGATCCTCGATGTTGTGTCTGTACGTGTTTATAGCGGGCTTCAACAAACACGATACTTTGTTCAGGTTATTGCTCTCGTGGAATCTCATCAGTGCGATGTCGCAGTCCGTCGCGAGGAGCTGCGCGAGTGGTCAGACGGAGTGCACAACTCAGAACACGCCAGAGGCAAGTCAGGGCCGCCCCACCTGCTTTGCATCCTGTTGCCTCCCTCGACTTTTTGTGTCGCCATTCGCGGCAAATACAAAACCCAGATATCACCGGATCATGTCTCAGTCTCAGTCTCCTGTTCTTATGCCTGCGACTTGGCTGTTGAGTGACTTGTGTCATCCCACCCCACCTCCCTCTATTACCGCGATTACTCATACCATGCCCGCCTCACTTGTGCCAAAAGTCGGTATCAAGGGACGGTACCACGGGCTCAAAGCCTGAGTGCGTGCAAGCTTGGACCTGACGCCGCTGGCGACGAAGCCGGAGGTGGATGGACATTCACTATTATGACACCCGATGGACTGGCTACTACTCAACCTGGTTCTCTCCACTTTGCCGCTTAAAATCTGGCCGAAAAATGCGAGTAACACATCGTTTTCATTTCACCAGCCCCTCTGCCGCCACCAGAGGAATCACATCACATGAACACCTTTCCTGTGGTCATTAGACAGTTGTTGAAGAGTGAGATCTTGTCCTGACTAGTCCATGGGCATGAGTTCTACGTCGCTCAGTGCTAAACTGCTCGTTCCTTACTACAACACCCAATCAATCCAAGCTACTCGGCCCTGGTGTTCACTAATGAGATAAGACGACGACGATATAGTTTTCGCCGCTCACTACGTCCTTGCCCGACGGCAATCCGCGGGCAGAAGTCAGGGTCAAGCAACCCTTCCTAGTCACACTACCACAACACGAGCGGTGCAGAACGTACACATTGGTAGTGGCAGCGGCAAGTCGACGGTGTCACCACAAATTTCAAACAGCAGTCCTCGTCCTCCTGGTGCTGGCGCGCGTCGAACAGCAACCCCTTCGTACAGCTCAGCACGTCGCTCCTTCCCCTCACTGCTTCCCTATTTGCAATTGGATCGACAGACTTTGTCATTACACCAGTCCTCCAACGCCCCATTCAGCAGCAGCAGGGTATAGACAGTAGGATTGGCATCTTCATCTCGCTCTCGTTCGCTGAGTGTCCACCCTGACTCCCACATGGCCGATGGTACACAGGACCTCGTCGCTGCTGCTCGGGCTGCTATAGACGAAGCCGGTGGCCGGTTCGCGCCGTATAAGTGCGCCATTTGGCGGACTCGATCCGTTCAACCTCGGCGGGATGGCGACGCTCAACATGGTGGGTTCGACTCTGCTGCTACTGCACCTGCGTTTACTGCCGATGCCGCTGAAGCTGGAACCGAGGTCTGAGCAATGTACACCCACATTGGACTATTGGCAGCCCGACTGAGGAGGGAAGCAACGGTACGTCCCAGGCATATCCCGCAAACTGGCTCTATCGGTAGTAGGAATGGTTCTGGTGGCGCGGCCAGTCCAGATATGCTGGTTCGGGGACATCTGAGCACACGGGCGCGCCGACAATCCATGCGAACGCGAGGAAGAGGAGGCTCAGCTCCGTACTCTATTGGGAGTGCGCCCGTACGCACTGGCGTCGGGCATATTTGCCCCCAGAGTCGAAGAAGCACGAGCGGTGCTGTCGCGCGCAAGCGGCGTTTCTGGAGGGGCGACAGCCGTCGCTGCTGCATCTGGTAGACCGGGAAGCGTCTCCATTGGTGGGATATTCCCCGCTGTTGGAGAAGGACCGACCCAGTGCACGAACTGCAAGAACGCCACTATGCCGCTCTGAAGACGTGACCCGCAAGGCCAACCATTGTGCAATGCGTGTGGCTTATTCATCGTAGGTATTTTCCTAAATGTTGGTAGTGACGGGAACGATACTGAACCTGTTCTTTTCGCCTCGGCAGAAACTCCACAGCGTGACAGACGTGATCAAGCGCAATCGCAACGGCAGCAGCATGGCAGCTAGCTCACGAAAGTCTATATCTACTATCACCGCTACGGGCGCCACTCATGGTATCGTTAACGCAAAAAGGTATAACTCCATAACCAGCGCCGCAGGCCTCTCGCCAACACGACCTCTCGCCGCCTCTAGTGGTCTCGGAATCCCATCGATCTCTCCATGAAACGACAGCGGTGATCGAGCGGCTTCAGCCTATTGCTTCGTCCCTCAGCTGGACTTGTGAACAATTCCGCTTGGCCCAATCCCTCAATAACGGCACGACTTTGAACCTAGCTAGGGAGCCAATGGCCGTGTTTGGCTCTGAAGTACCTCATCACAAACGCTGTTTTAGGATAATCATCATACCGCGCCGGTATACCACGCTCCTTCCGCTCTCGTAACCTATAGTGGACATCTCCTGCCCTTGTCGTGCAAAGGGAAATTTCATTGTGCCGGTATCCGGTTGTGTTTATCTTTCGCCATCTCTCCTCGGCATCAACCATTCCAAGAAGCATCCCTGACCTGACCCTCAGTCTGATCTGTATGAAAGTCTTCTGCCTCCTGTGTGATTATTCCTCCTCACCTTCATCCGTTTCCTTCGCTATGCAACCTTTCCCTCGCCCCACGAATGTGAATTCCTAACAAATGATCCTTCATCTCATACATGGTGTGCTCTGTGCTCTGTACTCTGTGCTCTTCCTAACCTCCTCGTCTTTTCTCTCTTTGTGGTCCATTTAGGTAGAATGGGAATTTATTTCCAAGACAGCCGACCAAATGGAACATCGTACCTTCCGTGGCTCTTCTGAGAGCAGTGTATTGATATTGTGGGTTTGAAGTGGCCCATATAAGATTCTAGCTTGTTACTTGAGAGTGTTGGAGCATATATACGGACGCCCAGAGGCTGGGTGGCGGAGGCATTCAAAGATTGATTGCCCGACACTATCTTTGCTTTGCTCGACTTCAATCAAAATTCACATGACACATAGTTACTCATTGCTCGTTCACGGTCGGGGGTGAGTCCCTCAGTGCGTGATTAGCCAACAGACAATGTGGACGTCCGTCCTCTAGCTACCGTTCGTTCTCTACTTTGACTCTGCCGGTAAATGCAGGTTGTGTTCGCTGTCAACTGAGCTGCGCTGCCGGATTCTCCAAAGCATGGCTAATAAAATTAAAATTAAAATAACAAGTGTTATACTTTTCGTCATGGAGTCGTCATAGAGTCACTGCTTCTCCGCCCACCAATCAGTACCAATATCGCTTTTCCCTTGTCACGGAACCACAATCCCAATGTTCAACTAGTGAATAATTTAAATATGGCAAGGTTGACCATTCATTGCGATTCGGGATTGCTTTTCATGTCAGAATAAAGACCACAAAGTATGTTCATATATAGTGCCCAAATTTACGAGAAGTTCCGAAAGTTGCCTAGATATACCACATACAATGGAACTTGTGGAAACGATGGACCTTCTGGAACTCCTCGTGCATACGGATCGCTTCCCTTATCCGTGTGGAGACAATGCCACGGTATTCAGGGAGCTCAACATCATCAAACCACTGAACAAACTCGCAAAGCTTAGGGATAATTGGAATGAGTTGGTAGGGCGTAGCTGCATCGAGGAGCTTGCAAAGTGCCCGGAGCACAAATTCCTCATTAACTGTCGGTCCACCTAAATTCAGCGATTTTACCGTTCCCTCTCCTGTACCCTCTTTCTTTCTTCCAGACTGCTGTGATAAATGGAGTGACCATGCCATCGCCATCCAATCCAAGCCGCTGAACTCTGAATCTGTCCTCTCCGGCTCCTGTTCGTCTTCGTGGAAGTATTCCCATGTCAGAATCTGCTCAAGCTCACTCTCTCGTGTCATTGACTCCTTGTCCCCCCGTGGTTTTAGTAGCGGTCGGCGCGACAAGGCGAAAAAGCCTTCAACGAACGATTGTCTCCATTCGACTGAGAGTGCTTCGAACCCATCCATGAATGTATCTAGGATTTCCCACCCCATCCACAGTAGATGGTCCGGCAATATGAAGTTGAAAGCGGCAGATACAGATGCGGAGAGGCAATGGGATGGTGCAGGGAGGGCAGAGTAGGATATAGTGGTCTTCATATAGTACTCCAGCGCCATAAAGGAGATAGAGGGCTCTCGCGATTCGAGGAATGACTCCAGGAAGACGAACTCTGTGTACTGAGAGACCGTTCCCTGGGTATATCGCTGAAGGGACAGAGCCGCAATCATATTGTGGACTCGATGTTCATGGAATGGCCCTATTAGCAGATCTGATCCATCAGGAATGTCCAGTCGGGCAACCACTCTTGCAGCCAACCTCAACCAGGGATTTTTCAATTCCAGATTCACGTCCTTCAATGCCTCTATTGTGGCTGAAGGTATTTGATTGGAAAGCATGAACACGATGGCTAAGAAGTTTGGATCCGGGGTCTCACTAGCTCCAAGCTGAAGGTCATAGTTTCCGAGCAGTTCTCCCTGAAAAACTGGTTCTTCATCTTCCATGGAATGAAGAATTATTGCTGTCAAATCTTGTGTTTGGGGCGCCACGAGCATCCTGATAATGGCGGAGAGTTTATCTTCTCCCATGTACGGGGCAATGGCAGTGAGGGCAGAGGTAAAGAGGGGTAAATCACGCTTTGATGTGATGACAGTGAGATACTGAACAGCTAAGGGATATGAACCTTGACGTATGAGGAGATAGATGACCATAAAGAACAGGGAGGTGAACTGCTCGTAATAGTCGGAAGGCATGTCTTCAAACCATTTGGCAACTAGAGCGGGGTTTCGAAGATTCCGAAACAACCATGGTTGTTCACGACTGCTGGCGAGAATGTGGAGCCGGTCAACATGTTCTGGAGAACATGACACGGCGGCGAGTGTGACCACAGCTTCAAGTAATGAAAGTTGAGGGTAGCAATTACTCGAAAGCATTGCCAGACATATCCCAATCAAGAATGGTTCTCTTTCTGGTCGGGCCGGATCGCAACGGAGCTCTGACAACGTGTTTAAAAGCCATAACGACTCTTCCATTGGCAGTTCCACGCCTCGTATCACATTTGTGAGGTCGGACTCCGCTCGTCTCACATTCTCAATGTCATCGTTGTTCCAAGTGCTGCATTCGATGTAGTCGGTAGTAGCGACTATAACTCGAGCCAAGGGAATATCGGAAAGTTCCATGCGTCGAATGAGATCTCGTACTGTGACGATATTGGTATACCCCAGGAACCCCCCTACAGGTCCACGCAACAAAACTGCTAATATTGCGACCAGCACGGCTGGAGGGCGACGGGAGAAGTACTCTTCACCATCCGCTCTGAACAGAATCCACCAAGGTAGGCCGAATAATGGTGGAGTGTTAAGCGTCGCGCTACCCGCTACCTGCCACACAGACGACTGCAGTGCTTCGCTTTGTTGAGAATCCGGGGCACTGTCATGAATTCTCTTCAAAGCCGATGCTACTGTGGAAAGCTGTACTTCGTCCGTTTGTATTTCTGCAATTGGCCTTTTAAAGTCGTACTCTGGATAGGGGCGCGATTTATGAAAGAAGATCTGGATAGACCGGCGCACACGACCCAGTGCTGTTCCTGGAGTAATATCCATATCTGAGCTCATGAAATAATAAACATGTGGGCAGAGATAAGCATGCACACGTTGGTACACCCTGGCCAAGGTGCGCGAAAGAGGAGAACGGAATGGCGAGGAGGTAACAAACACAGATATGGATGTCGTAATGGTGTGATAGCAGATCCCAATCCCAAGGATCGCCGTGGTCACACCAAACGAGGGTTTGCTGATGTGAAACAGAAACAAGGCAAGACCGATGGAGAATAGAAGAAGGGATATCTGGATGA
>Ga0307515_10004694_pt1 | contig 28014 bp, 12 predicted proteins | sample 17_EM_MG_FD_194513 | JGI IMG/M metagenome (GOLD analysis project Ga0307515, IMG submission 194513) | Populus trichocarpa ectomycorrhiza microbial communities from riparian zone in the Pacific Northwest, United States - 17_EM | ecosystem: Host-associated > Plants > Roots > Unclassified | place... | reverse complement strand
TGAGAGCAAGGGATTACCAAGAAATTGAACAAGAAGAAAAGAAAGGAGGGAGTTAAAAATCTTCAACTGGTTGAAGATCAAAATCTTAATTCGTACCGGGTAAGGTGTTCTAAACATGATCTTAAAATTTCATTTTAAATTCGATAATGAATTGATGTCTTTATATTGAATCATAGGTTAGGGTTCTTAGAAATGAATTGGGGAAAAAGTACTTATTATTAAGATTAAGTTAATTCATGTGTGTGGTATGTAGTTTATGAAAGTATTGTGTGAAGGGAAGGAGGAGACGAATCTGGACAGACTTGTCTCCTAACTTTCAGTGAGATTTCAGGTAGGAGGATGGGGGAATTAGGATCTGATTCCTTCATAGAAATTGTAGATTTGAATGTTAGTTAACCAAGGAAACTAGTCTTGCTCAATTTGGAGATGTAGAACTCCAGTTATGGGTTACCAACCGAGACTGAGTCGTGACTGATTATGTAGGGCAGTAGGACTGATTAATTGATGAGTAATTTTAACTATCTTGGAGGAAGAATTGGGTTCTCCTTCCTTCAGAGAACTAGTAGTCTTGTGTCTTAACTTTCTAACGAGATCAATCTCACTTAAAATGGAGTTTTAGAACTTTAGATATAGTTAAAAATCTGTTGAGTGTTCAGACAGTAACAGTTCAATGTCTAGACAGTAACAGTTGGACAGTAACAGTTCAAATGTCTAGACAGTAACAGTTCAAAGTTAGACAGTAACGGTTGGACAGTAACAGTTCAAATGTCTAGACAGTAACGGTTGGACAGTAACAGTTCAATGTGTAGACAGTAACAGTAGACTTTCACGTGAATACTATATATAAGAATATAAAAGAATTGAATCATACGAACACTTGCACATTGAGATACTAACTCTAAAAATATACATGATATATGTATGTATGTTATTATGAGGAAATGAACATGCATAGAAAGTAACATATGAGTAATGGATGAATATGGATTCTCTATAATATTGGCTTAAAGGAATCATAACCAAAAACTTCCTTGTGATTCAAAAGGAGCAACCAGGATTGGATCTTCTATTAGGGGAGGTCGCGAGACAGGCGAAGCAGGTGCATGATTTTCCCTCCTATTTGCACTTATACAATTTAAAATTCTTCTGGTGAATGTAATTATAATAAATATCGTGTTCAAAGTAAATAAGGCCTAGCGTATTTACAAGATTAGCTTCGGCTAATGGCATCCGTGATAGGTTTGTCGGGAGATGAATTACAAGATTAGCTTCGGCTAATGGCATCCGTGATAGGAATGCCAGGAGATGAATTACAAGATTAGCTTCGGCTAATGGCATCCATGATAGGATTTCAAGATTAGACTTTGCAAGGTCACTCAGTTCACGCAAGTAAATAAGAGTATCCAAATTAAGAATATGCAAATGAGTGTTAATTGGGTTTAAAAGATTTACAAGCAATATATATAAGTTCTATATTATAATTCTTATGGATCCGATAAAAAATTAATACTTCATTCGTATACATTACATGAGCATATATATATATATATATATATATATATATATATATATATATATATATATCAACATAATGGTATGTTTATTTATGTATCAGGTCCATCAAATATCCAGGGAGATCATTAGTTTAAGACTCTATTTTGTCAAGCTTATGTAAATATTTAACTTAAACAAAAGGGATCTTTTAACAATGAGCAAGTTGTACAGTCTGACTGTTACAAAGAGGGACCCTTCCTCTTCCCAAAGACCAGTTGCAGCAGCTACATGTGTCCAACTGCATGCTCTTACTCCTCAAACTCTTCTATACAAAAAACAAGACCCAATCTAGCTGCATGTCCCCTTCATTGATTGTGTGAGTAAAAGAAGAGCTTGAGAGTGAGGTTAATGGCTGAAATCAAGGAAAGAGATGGGGTGTAACTAGCTGGCTGGACAACAGGTGAGAAAGGGAAGAAACTTAAGCAATGTTTCAACCAAAGCATGGAAAAAAGGGTTTAAATTCATTTCATTTAATTGACATGAAAAGTAGTTTGTATGTTGTTCTTTTATATGAAAAATTAGTGGTTAAAGTGCCAAATGTAAATCTAAAGAAGAAAACTACACCCTCCTCTAGAGAGAAGGTTTCAGTCTAAGGTGTGGATATAGGGTTTAAATTTGTTTGATGAAGTTGTTATCAAATTGTGTTATGATTGTATTCATTTGCATGAAAAATAAGTAACGAATGTATCAATTATAGAAAATCAAACAATAATTCATACATTCTTTGTTTTGTATGGTTCAACAAAAAAGATTAAAGAAGAATTGAAATTTTCAAATTGAAATGATCTAGAATTTTACATTAATTGATGCTATCAAAAGTAAAGGAAAGGTAGGCAAATGACTACATTGTCTAAAAATCAAAAGGGAATTCGTTCCTTTATTTTGTTTGGTTTAAAATTTGAAATAAAGACGAATCAAATTGGTTAAAATTATCATGGAAATTGAATTAAATCATGTTTAAATAAGTGTAAAATGAAAGATTTTGATTGATTTAAATGTGTAAAAGCAAAGGGAACCCCTACGTTCCAATAAGTATAATTTGATCAAAATGACTATAAAAGAGAAGGAATAAAGTATTGTAACCATGACTGTGATGGTTGTAGAAATGTGTTTTTCTTTGAAAACATATTTATTCTCTATTGTTGATCATCAATCAAGAGAAAATAAAAGGATGATTAAGGATAATGTTGTTGGTTATTTGGTCGAGATTTGATAATGCAGGTGTTGTTATCCATTTTTGGGTCCCCACACAAAAAAAAATACAAAAATATCAAAAGAAATATTCGAAAGAAAACAAAAAATATGTATAGTAGTGAGAAGAGGATGCCAGAGTGCCCAGAAAATAGCCAAAAATTGGTTGAGGAGGTTTAAAAATACAAAATTGAAATTTGATAGTATATTATTGATTGATGAGAGCCTTGTTGATAAAGAAAATTCAATTTGAGAAAGAAATGTCCAAAATCAAATGTTTATGGACTCAATTAAATTTTATTGAAGGTTTAATTGAATTTATGAAGGGTTTGATTGCAAGAAAAATTAATTTTTAAGTCAATTTAGGTTTTAATTGGATGAAATTAAAGTTCAGGGGTCAAATTATAATTTTTAATAGTTAATTTGATCAAATCAGGGCTTAATTGCATATATATTGAAATTTGATAGCCAATTAGGGACTTGATTGAAGAAATCCAAAGCCAAAGACCAAACTGAAAAAGGCGCGTAAATAGAGGGGTTGGAATTGATTGAATTTAATTGAGTTCAGGGGCTAAATTGAATGCATTTCGCCGCGACCAATTAGGGACTTGATTGAAGAAATCCAAGAGTTGATGCATTTTGCCGCGACGCCGCACACGTGCGACAACAAGGATTAAATGATTTCAATTGGATTGTTATAAGATGTTAATATATTAAATAAATTTGTGTTACTTTTGGACCCAGGTATGGATACAAAATTAATATAATGATGGTAGTGTGATAATCCTGTTTGACAGGGCATATTGTTATGGTCAGACCCTAGGGTGTTGGACGTACAAGATTAGCACACCAGATAGACAATCCTACACTTTCATATATTTAAATTGATTTGCTTAAATTATGTTAGTTGTAGTTTCTTTAAAAATACAATTCATGATCGATAAACAAAAAAGTAATAAGGAGAAAGAAAATATGGAAATTGTGAACTTGATTAGTTGTCCAAGGAAGTTTGGAAGCTAATGATATCAATTTGATACATTATTGTCGGCATTTACTTGAATAAGAACTTGATTATTTATTCCATAATATGAAGACTAATGATGTTAATAGGATTTAATTGACATCGGCCATCTACCAAAAGTATGGAAAAGAAAATGTTGAGCGTAACTTGATTGGCCTTTCGGGTCGTGAATGCTAATGATACCAACATTATTATGTTGGCATCGGCCATTAGATGGACTTAATTAGTCATTTTAAGTCATGAAGGATAATGATGTCAGTAAGGTTACATTTGTGTCGACATCATCTGAAAATTTAATTAGTTATCCTTGAAGTAAAAGCTAATAATATCGGGAAAATTGGTATTGACATATCCTTGATTTGTTGTCATTGAGATGATGATTAATGATATCGATTTGGAATTGATATCGGTGTTGATTTGGTTGGCCCAGATTATGGGTGATAAAGGACATTAAGGTGTCTAATATTGAAAATTACATTTACGTATAAGATGTAATAAAAATAAAAAGATGTACCACATCAAGTTATTGCGATGCAATGATTTACATTCTTTTTGTTGAAGTTAAGTAAGTAACATTAATATTTATAAACTTCATTGTGTCTATGTTTGCTTACAAGTTCATCTCATTCGAGTCAGTATTGGTCTCCTATTTAGTCCGAACCATCCCAAAACACAAGTTAATTTACATCAACACCTTAATTGACTTAGGAAGATAGAGAGGGTAATTAATTATACGTCGATACTAGAGGAGCTACAGGATGACTGACCCATTTTGTAAAAGATATATATATATATAAAGAGAGAAAAGAGCAAGGATACAAGTTAAATAATAACTGTAGAGTTTAAGAAAAATGAAGGAACTTGTGAAAGTAAATTTAAATGGTTAAAGGTTAGGAATAGAAAGATAATAACCTAACCAGGACCATATTGAAAGTACAAAGAGAGGAAACTAAGTAGCCTAAACAAGTGTAATTAAGGGACAAAAAAAAAGAAGCCAATCCTCTCTTAAGGAGAAAGGCCGACAACTAGAAAGGAAGAAACTTCCATCTTCTTTCAGTTTATTAGAGCTACACTGCCTAAATCAACCTTGCATGTCACCCCTATACCTTTAAAGAGAGAAAAACAATAAGAGAAAAGGGCTAGAAACCTAGAATGGAAACTTGAGCTGCCACAAAGAAGAAATGAAGGACTAGTTGAGCTTAATAAAAGAGGAACATAGGGAGTAAGAAGAAAATGTGACAAAAAGGGGGGGTTTAAGAGAGCTAAAAACACAAACTAAAGTGTTTTTGGGCATCTTCTGAATAGAGATTGTAAGTTTGATATAAAAATTTCAAATTTGTCTTAGTTAGGGTTCTTGAACCAATTTGGGAGAAATGTAAAAACTCCATGATTTTATCAATTAGAAGACTAATAACTTAGGAAAATGACCTTATTATTCAGAAATAATAAAGAAATATGTAACAACCCCAAAATTTATGTTCAAAACAAAGAGCAAGGACATAATAAATCAGTTAAGATTAGGATAATTTTTTTATTGTAATCAATCAAAAATTCGGCAGAGTTTACTTTGTATTTTTAGATACCAAGTTATCGACTCTTCTTTCACCATTCCTAATTATCAAATTTCTTATTCGTCGTGTCATCCAAAACTTCCTCCTCTCATTACATTACCATTTCTCAATAATCAAAATCACACATGTTTAAACAATTCAATATAATATATTTACATAGATGCAATTCAATGAATTATTCTACAATTATAATTAAAGTACATTACAAATTCAAAAATTTACAAATAAGGACCATCAACCAAATTATAATTGAAATAAGTACATAATTAAAGAAGAAACTCATAATTAAAATTATACTACAAAAAAAAAACTTTTGATAAATTATTGACGCGTTAAATTCTGAAAATTTTATTACATAACAAAATAATAAATTCATTCATTACAAAATGGTACCTAACAAAATATAAGGAAAACTAATCTATTGTTCAGTCTAATATGAAGATGTGCTTAAAAATTGATTTAATATAATAATTCAATTAGACAGATGAAATAAAATATCAATAAATTCTTTCTTACTTTCTTTTTTTTTTTTGAAAATTTGCTCATAAGATCATTAAATTAATTCGTTCATCTAGTATTATATTTCAATTAAATTTTTGAATAGTCCTCAGTTTGAACATTAACCAAAAATATAATTCTTCTTATCGCCTATTAACCCAAGCATTAGTTCCACTAATAGGTGATTAATTTCTCGCTCATCCATTCAACAAGCACTAATTCCATCAACCCGGAAAATTAGTTCAACGATTCACCCATTTATCAAGGTACTAATTTCATTAATTAGGGAATTAATTCCTCATCATGTCCATTCGCAAGGACACTAATTCCATTAAACTAGGAATTAGTTCAACGATTTACCTATTGATCAGGGTACTAATCACATTAACCAGGGAATTAATTCCTTATCACACTCATTCACTAGGGCACTAATTCTATTAGTCCAGGAATTAGTTCAGCAATTTGCCCATTTATCACAACACTAATTCCATTAATCCAGGAATTAGTTCATTGCATCATATATTTTATTTCCTCAAGTAAACAATATAGCAACTACTAATTTATTACCCACAATTAATCAAATAAAAATATATATTGACCAATAATAAATTCAAGCACTGCATAATTACATAACGACTGAGCTCGAGTTGAAGTTCCCTGCCGTTGTGTCGGCTTGGCAGTAACAAGTATATCACATCATTTCTTTTTACATCTACTCTCTCTCTCTCTCTCTCTCTCTCTCTATATATATATATATATATATATATATATAGGGCATGAAGATTCAAGCCCACCTTCCCACTTAAGAACACTTGGTTAAGAGCATTTTGGGTGACAAAAAATAAAAAAAAGGTGGGTTTCAAGTTTCGAGACTTTAGATAAAAGGATTCTTTAATAACAATCAATACATCATCAAAACTAATTTGTAATCAACATTACTTTTAAAAGCAAATATGCTTAAAAAAACTATAAATTATGCCACTGCTATCAAGCAACAATTCATCCACGCAAAAAAAAAACTCTTCATAATCAGAACCCGAAAAATAATTAATGGTTCAACAAATAATTGAATATCAATAAAGGAACCATGACCAAGGCTAAAAAAAAAGGAAAAGAGAAAATAATGAACCTATAATAGAAAAACTCCAAAAATAAAATAAATATTCCCAACATGGAAAGCCCAGGAGAAGCAGTAGCATGTTGGAGTAAAGAAATCCAATTAAACAAGAATTAAAATGACAACATATCAAATTAAGGTTGATAAAAAGACAAACTACACTAGAACAATAGAAAAACATCACAAACCTGCTGAGAACCAATTAGCTTAATAACACAAATGAGAAATCAATTGCTTAGATGCAAGTAAATGTCCAATCTCACCCAGTACACATCAACTTTTCTAATGTTGCAGGAGCACAGACCCATCTAAGTGGGTAGTGCATTAAATGTATTATCATCGTTATGAGCCATCTTTTCCAAGCCAAAATCTATAATCGAATGAAAATGAACACATCCATAACAATAATAAAGGATCCTTTTAATCCCCAAGTCATTATAAAATCCTAGAAACATTGCTTTAAAGGAGTTTAAATAGACCAAAAGAAAACCCAACCCAGCTCACCCAAACCCCATAAGAAAACTAAGAGAGATAGGTGCAAATGACTCTTTTTAGTCAGAACAAACCAAATGCAATCATAAGAATCTTCACCAGCCAAAGCTTAGAGAAGAGAAAGCAAGTCCCAACCAAAACCCTCCAAAATCAAATCACATTGCAGCCAAGAGAGAATCGACTTATGTCCTGGAAAGTGAAGAGGTATGAAGACCCATTATGTAAGTCTATAGTTTATTGAATCTTGATACATAATATCAACACAATAAGAAGGTGTTTGGTGTTGCGGTCATGGGTGAGGTTGTGTTAAAACACAAAAATTTGATGTTTAGTTACTCATAAACCTTTTTTTATGTGGGTCCCACCAAAAACAGAGGTTGAACCTTAATTTTTTAAAAGTAACTCATACCTGCTTTACCTCTTTCTCACCTCTTCACTGACAGCTTGAAGACCTCTCTTTCACCTCTCAACAGGAAAAAAAAAAAAAAGCCATAAAATTATGGAGAAATTAATTGTTGGAAAAAATTCCAAAACAACCCTTAGCAGATCTAAAAATCTTGCCTTACCACCATTGTTAACCACTGTTTGAGATTTATCATCTCATTCCAAAAAACTTTTAGCCTTGTTATTCCTTTTTATTCTCTTCTCTCCTTTTGATATTTTTTTCTTGCTTCCTCATTCTATTTCTTTGAGATTACCTTGCCAGATTCATTCTATAAAAGGTAATTTTCAGTGGTTATGTAAGCTCATTTATCAAAAAAATAAGCACTGTAATGATATTTTTTATAAATTCAAATTTGATATTCTTGCACCCCCTTCTTCATTTTTCTTCAAATCAAATCAAATTTAACTTAAATTTGCCTATGATGTTTCTGATATTGCTTTTTTTTTTCTTTTGCATAAATAAACAATAGATTTGTACTGGGAAAACTCAAACACCAACAAGTAAAGGTGTTGGTAAACCTATTCTCTCATAACAAATACTGACTATGAGTTCTTCCTTATCTCCATCCAAAAATTTGTTTTAATTAACTATAAATTTTAATTTTTATGATTTTTGATTAATTTATGTTTCTTTAGTCATGTATATATTTCTTAAATAAACTACAACACTTGCATGTAACCGAGATATATTGTTTACCACTACCTTTTACTATTGATATTCAAATTTGTTCTTGAAGGTGGGTAATTTTTTTTAAAAAATTTTGTTTGCTTTTTTTTTTTTGGCTTAATGCTTGGATTTAGCTGCTGCTTTTTTATTTTATTTTTGTATATAGCTAAAAGGAAATGGAATATTTTGTTTTGTATGAATTGAATTAGGGTGTTGTATAATTGATGAAGTTTTGATTTTTTTTTTCAAAAAGAGAAGTAAATAATCATCTTGTTTATAAGAGACAAAGTCTTGAATTGCGTATTGGGTTTCATTTATAAAAAGCAGTGTTTGTTGTAACTGGGTAACCTGGTTAGGATTGAATTAAAGAAGGGAAAGTTGCAAGAAATTTAAGCATTTCTCTTGAAAAAAAGAGTCTAATGCCCCCATCCTTTTTGAACTTTAGACCTTGTATGTACTATATTACTTTGTTGTTAGCCCTTCTATAAGTTGTTCATGCTTTTAGTTTGCACTTTAAAGGGGGAAATATGGCACTGTAAAAGGCATTCGATGGTAAAAGCAAGCATGTGACGTGCTTTTATTCATCTTTATACTTGTCCCCCACAGTTTGATGTTTTTGTTTTGTTTTTTCATACAAATTATTAAAACTACATTGCATTAACACCTCATACTTTTAGTTTTCCTTAAAAAAGGGTTCTTAACGCAGTCCAATGTTTTTTCATAATATTGATTTTTGAAGGGTTTTTTTTCTTTTCGTTTTAATAATAGAGAATACCATTTTGTTCTCACTTTTACTAATGATTTTTGATGAACTATAAGGGTTTTATTACTCAACACTTTTCTCAATAACTTGTTACTCTCTCATCTTCTGAATTGATAAAGTTGTTTTAGACAGTGAGTGCTCTTTCTTGACTCTTTAATTGTTATACTAAATAACATTTAGTTTAGTCTTTATTGTTGTTTTAGGTCTCTTAGTTTTCCTCATTTTCTTTCCATTCTTATTAATCTCTTCCCTTTTGAATTTGTTTATTCTACAGCCTAGTTTAACACTTTTTAATGACTGGATTTTGTTGAATAATTTGAAACATTATATTTCAGCAATTATTTAAATTATTAGGGGTTTTTAAGGTATCTAAATTATGTATGTCAATGTTACTTTCAATTACTTTCCAGTATCCATTTCAGCTAACTATAACTGGAGATGAGCAATATACATGCTTATATTCATCATATGTTGTGTTGATATAGGTTTTGAAGTTGCTTACTAAAATTATGCATGTTAAATTTGGTTATTAATTCGTGCAAAGACTTTCAAAGCTGGCACTAGTTAAGATTGGAAAATTATGATAACAATAACAATTTAATCATGGTCTTGAAATTGATGTTGCCTTGTCAATTATTCAATAACTAAAGTATTCCATAACATGCATTTTATGTTATTCAATTTGTCTTATTATTTATAATAAGTATTCAATGTTTGTGATAATGTTGAATTTTGCATATAAGCATGATATCGTTGGTTGTTTCCTTTGTTAAATGTTTTAAAAGATACAATGGAAGGTCTTGAATCTATGGATAAGGTTACTTGGACAAAGAAAATGTTGCATAAATGTTATGCATTAAGGCAATTGACATGAGAATGAGACCTAATACTCATTTCAATAAAACTGGTTGGAAATTTCTTATAACATCATTCAAAGAACAAACCGGTCATGCATTCACCAAAACACAATTGAAAAACAAATGGGATTGATGCAAAAAGGATTGGAGGATATGAACAAAATTTATTTCTAAAACTGGTGTAAGCTGGAGTTGTGAATTAGAAACAATATGGGCTAGTGATGAGTGGTGGGAAATGAAAATTCAGGTTATTTTTCATGATCTTAACTATTTCATTTGTTGTTGTCATGTTTTTTAAATTTCTATACTATTTAATATTGCATTAATTACGTGTAATTCTTATATGTAAGAAATAAGATGAGCAAAAAAATTCAAAAATGTTGGTATTGAGTCGTCTTTGAAATTCAAATTTGACCGAATATACTTCAACATTGTTACTACTTGAGAGTATGCGTGGGCACCATCGTTAGGAGTTTTTGGTGGCCATGATGGTGTTGATGCTAGCATTAGCAATGCCAACATTGATAAGGATGATTTGAAAGAAGAAAACGGTGATTCAGATGAGATATGATTCCAAATTTCAAGAATGACATTTCTCGAATAGTTAGTGGAGTTAATATGTTGAACAACAACAACACAAGGAATAGTGACAAGAAAAAAGAAAAAGATCATTCAGAGATTCGAGCTGGAATGAAGAAGACTTCTAAAATTGGTTTACAACTATTATCGAGGTGGGATCAGCTTGTTGAGAGCATGTCAACCAGAAGTGATTCCACATCTTTGTATATGGATCGAAAAGGATGTAGTATCTTAAAGGTTATGGCTGAGTTACACTCAATTCCAAGAGTCACAATTGAAGATGATTTTCATGACTTCGTTACTGAGTATCTGAGTTTAAAAAGGAAGAGAGAAATGCGGTAAAGTATGAAAAATCTTGAAAACAAGTTCAAATGGCTGCAAAGAATGTATACACAGATGGAGTAAATGGGCTTAGCTAACATGATATGCTCTTTTTTTTTTCTTGATGCATTAATTTATTTATTCTTTTGAAATGTTAGCTAAATTCATTATGTTATGTTGTTTACACATGTTTACACTTGTAGAATATTGAGCTAGCAATTTTGAGAAGATTAATTGCCATTTAATGAATCCTTAAAGTTGGTCTGTATTATTTTTTAACATCTCAACTTGTGAGTTATGGACATTTCCATTTCAGTTGGTTATCATTGCATTATTTCTTTATTGAAATGTTATTGAAGTTATGAGCTTGTTACATGAGTTATTTTATTGCAGGGTTGCATGTGTTTGTTTGTATTCGAATTGTAATTTAAGAGAATAGCTATTAGTTTTAGACAAATTCATCTTTTATTGATGTTGTATTAATGTATTGTTAGGTGAACTTTGTTTAATTAACCTTAGACATGTAATATATTAGTGAGTATAACTATTTCAAAATAAACTTGAAATAAAATAGAGCATCGATTAGTTTGAGGATTAAATTTTAATTCAACCTAAATTTTCATTTTTATGTATATTGGTTTCAATAACTCAATTTGTATTTCTATTGTGAAATTTGGTGAAAATAATATGATAAATTAGAACATTTTATATTATCAAATACCATAAAAAGAAAAAGAAAACAAAAAAAGAAAATAGAGAAAGAAGCAATTGTTGATCACACAATCTAGCATAACAAGAAAAATGATGCTAAAAAAATGAAATAAAGAAAGAAGCAAAACTTTATGACACAATCTGTCAAACTACAAAATTAGACAAAGAAGAAGAAAAACAAAATACAGAAATATACAAAAGAGGATGACACAACCTGCAATGAATGCATCTTTAACAAAAGAAAATAAAAAAGTTGAGGAGCTACATTCTTTGGGGACTTACATGTGAATATAAAGCATATGATAATGTTATATTTTTTATATATATATATAGATGTACCTGACAATGCATGCATAAATAGTCCAAAATTGTAAAGGTTTGGTCTCATGAAAAATAAAGAATGAATAATAACTTGGCAGAAATCACATGAAAAAAAAAAAGAAGAGAAGTTTTATATGATAGGACACTGAAATATAATTTTTCCAACTCATAAACATAAGTTGTGCAGACAATTATTTGCAATGAAAAATATATACAGAAGATACATAAATAATATAATTCATCAATGTCGGCAAATAATTTCAAATGTTTCATGCTATGTTACATTTCCTTTTTTATATATATAAGGGGAAGGCTTCTATTATGTATTGTGATAAAAAAATCTATCTTCACAATGAACATCTCAATTAAAATAGTTATCAGCAAGTAAATCAACTTTTTTGGTTTTGCTAGGTTAGTCATAAAGTCATTCGTTCCAAGTCTTTAATTAATTTTTTCAAGGATGCATATTTTTTTTAATTATGCTATTCTATTAAAAAACTATTAATGTTTCTATTTACATGTCATTGAAGATATGAAAGATACATGGTTTAATGCTATGTTTAATGAAGATTTTGATGACTATTATAAAAATATAATGAACGGCATTGTAGACCACATTAATTATCGTGGTTGTGAAGGAAATGATGCCTTGGTAAGGGATGGTGATTCTAGAGTTGGCGATGATGAAAACGACAGCAACAACAACGACAACGACAATGACGACGACAACAATGACGACGACGACAATGACAGTGATGAGGATGATTAATCTTTTATAAGGAGACAATTTGATATACATAAATTAATTTTATGCATAGCTGGAGTTATAAACATGTATTATATTAATTATATGCATAAAGAACCTTGTATGGTTTCATACAACACAGACATGCGTTGGTTGAACGAAGTTTTTAGAGGTCATTGGAAATGATGTGTTAACATGTTCAGGATGAACACAATGACTTTATTGAGCCTGTGTAATGATTTAGAAACACAATATGGGTTAACACCTTTAAAAAGGATGAGCGTTAGTGAAAATGTGACAATGTTTTTATATATAATAGCATTAGGGGCTTTGAATAGGGAAGTGCAGAAGAAATTTCAATATTCAAGTAAAACTGTTAGTAGATACATAAAGGAAGTCCTTATAGTAGTCTGTTTGTTTGTTATATATGTCATAAAATTAGTAGATTCTGAATTTACAAACACCTTAAGAGAAATTGCAATGAATCCAAGATTTATGCCACATTTCAAGGTAAGATATATTTTATTTATTGTTGGTACAATCAATCTTAATTGTTTTAATGAATGTTTGTAATTATTTACAATCTAAATGTGTTTTTTTACATGCAGAATTGTGTCGGTGCAATTGATGGCACACATGTTCGTGCCTGCATATCATTTAAAAATCAAATTCCATTTATTGAAAGAAAAGATGTACCAACACAAAACATTATGGCTGCTTGTGACATGCCGTTCAAGTTTGTGTGGGCAGGATGAGAAAGCATCGCACACAATACATGTATTTTTCTTGAGGTTATTTACAATAGCAGTATAAAATTTTCTAAACCACCGAAAGGTATTGATATGATACAAATTGAAGAACAACTACTGTAAGTTTAATAAAATGCTTTTTTAGTTATTGATTTTTTAATGAAAAACTTATCATGTTGTTCTCAATTGTAGGTAAATACTATTTAATTGATGCTGGATATCCCAACGAGTATGGGTATTTAGATCCATATAAATATGAGAAGTATCACTTACAGGATTTTAGGTATCGTGGACAACCAGGAGGCAAGGAAAAAGTGTTTAATCGTGCACTCTCATAACTACGTAATGTAATAGAATGTTTTTTTAGAGTATGGAAACAGAGGTGGAGAATTTTACAAAACATGTCTGCTTATCCATACAAAACACAAGTTCAGATTATAGCTGCATCAATGGCGCTACATAACTATATTAGAAGGAGATCACAAGATGATGTGACTCTTGCAGAATATGATCGCAGTCCCAATTTTGTCCTTGATGATTTTTTACCAGATGTTGTTACTCGCTCAAATAGCCAAGGATTGTAGAGGCCTTCACGTATGGATTTTATACGCAATGAAATTACAAATAGTTTGATGGGTCAATAAAAAGAGAACCTTCTAAATGGATTATTAATTTAATTATGTAATAATAATTAAATCTACAATATTTAAATTGAAAATGTCCAATATTATTATATGTCATTTTAAGTAATTTCATTTCCAAACCTCAATACGAGAAGCATATTAACCAAACACATTAAATTGTTTTTTGTTCAAAATCAATCTCAATTACAGTTTTAACTAAACACTTAAATTTATAAAACAATCCTCAACTAAAAATGATTTTTATAAAACTGATTTTTTCAAACCACAACCACAAAAGCTATCACAATGTCAAACATAACTAGTAAATTTCCCAACTGTTTTAGAGTTTTTGTTATCAATATTTCTATTTGTGAGCTTTATGGATATTATTTTTTAGTTCTTATAGGTTATAGTTATATTTTCATTTAATTCATTTAACAAGACAAGAACAACTAATTTATAATTTACTAGTTTTATCTCGTACTTAGAAGTGTTTTAAAATATCATGATTTGTTTTTTAAATTTAGAAAAGAAACACATGTTATTTACATTGCAAGTAAGATTTCAAGTCAAATTTTAATGCAGTAGAATGTTAATGTTACAAATATGTTTTATTGTATCATTTTTTTTAATTGAGAAAACAAAGATCTTATTTGTGCTTTAAAAATAAATTATAAAAATATATGTATCTATAAACTATGAAAGAGTTGTTAATATTAATTGAATACTTAAATAAAAAGCTAATCTTTCTTCTAAAAGCAAAAGACAACTTGATACGCAAATATTTAACCCTGGAAATTCTCTTTAATTTATATATATATATTTTTAATCTTAGAAGTTGTTTTTTTTTAACCCTGAACACATGAATTTTATTTTTTATAAATACATCATGAAAATAAATTCTATTTATATCAAATATAAAAGAAAAAATAATATATTTGAAAACATTATAAAAATATAAGATAATTTATAAAATAACTACTATTTAAAAAATATAAACTAAAAACTTCAAAGATTAGAGAGAGAAGGTATTGATTTAAATTCAAATAAAAAAAATTCATGATCCAATAAATTGAGAAATAGTTATTAATATTATTTAAAAGCTATATAGAAAATTAATCTTTCTTTTAAAAGACAAATATACACGAGAGTATGCAAACATTTAACCATAACGTTTTCTTTTAATTTATGCATTTTTGTTTTTATCTTAGATGATAGATTTTTATTTTTATAAATACATTATGCAAATATAATTCTATTTATATCAAATATAAAAGAAAACAATTTAAAATATAAATTAGATCAATATTTTTGAAATATTATAAAAATACAAAATAATTAAAAAAATTACTACTATTTAAAAAAAATGAACAATAAAATTTAAAAGATTAAAGAGAAAAATGATATTAATTGAAATTTAAATAAAAAATTAATAAAAAAACACACTAAAGTATAGAGGATATTAATTATTTTTTTGTTGTTGAAAAACTAACAAAAATAAATAAATAAATAAATTAGATGCTATTGGCTAGGCCTTCAAAGCCCAGGCCAACACCTAGTTTTCTTATTCTCAAGAGCCTGTCATCTCTTTTATTTTGTTGAACTAGACTATATGTTGCACAGTTTAACGTTTTCTGGTTATTTTTTATTATAAAAAAAATCAGGGTTTAGACTCTAAATACTTAATTTTACAAGTTGTTTATACATGAAAAATACTAAAAAATGCCATAAAATCCTTTACAAACCATTTATCAATTCCAAAACACTCTAAAATTAATAAAAAAAACAAAAATCTAATGAATCAAAAGAATTTAAATAGACTATCAAAATTATTTTGTTGCGAGCTTGTAAAGTTTATTTTGAGTTCCGATTTAAGTTTTAGAAATGTTTATAGAAAAAATTAGTATTATTGAACTTTTTTTATTAAATAAAAGACACTAATATTAATATTTTTTTTTGTTAAAATATGATTTTTTCTTTCTCTTAAATCTAAGAACCATCAAATTATGTATCAAAAGAAAAATTCTAAAAACTTTAAGATTGGTTATATATATATTTTTTGTATTTTATGTTGTGATTTTTTATCTTATAATTTTATTTTTTTATTATAATTTGAAACTTTATCTTATTAAATTAGGTTGAATAAAAAAAACTTGGATGATGAAATTTTTAAAAATAAAATAAAAAAAAGAAACAGCTGAGAAAATACCCAAATCTTATAGTAAATTGGTTAATCTCACCATTTGGTTGGATGATTCATTTCGGCCGAGGACGGTCAGCAGTGTCTTCGGGATGAAATTGAAATCTCTAATTTCTCTTGGACAAGATTAAGAATTTCTTAGAACATGAGTGGCTAAAACAAACTTATATTTTTATTTTGGTTTTAAGGAAGAAAAAAAACCCGTACAAGAAGTGAAAACTACTGCGAAAGAAAGAAAGAAGGAAAAGGAAAGAATAGGAACGCAGAGAGGAGGAGGCGAGGAGTGATCCGTTGGAACCTGCGAATCGAATCGGAAAAATATTGGGCGATGGGGGAGTTCGTCGAGCTTGAAGCTCAGGACGGCGTGAGAATGCCGTGGAACGTACTGCCGGGCACCAAGCAAGAATCGAGCAACTGTGTGGTCCCTGTCTCCGCCATTTACACTCCGATCAAGCCCTTCCCTAACATGCCCGTTCTCCCCTACTCTCCCCTACGCTGCCGCGCCTGCCGCTCCATCCTCAATCCATTCTGCACCGTTGATTTCTCTGCCAAGATCTGGATCTGCCCCTTCTGTTTTCAACGTAACCAGTTCCCTCCTCACTATGCCTCCATCTCCGACGATAACCTCCCCGCCGAGCTCTTCTCTCAGTACACTACTATCGAGTTCGAGGACCCTCAGACGATCTCTTCCTCCGCTCCGTCACCGATGATATTCATGTTCGTGGTGGACACGTGTATGATCGAGGAGGAGATGGCTTTCCTCAAGTCGGCCCTGTCTCAGGCCATCGAACTCCTCCATGAGAACTCCCTGGTGGGTCTGATCACATTTGGTACTCTGGTCCACGTTCACGAGCTTGGCTTTGGTGAAATCACCAAGACCTACGTTTTTAAGGGCTCCAAGGATGTCTCCAAGGAGCAGCTTCTCGAGCAGATGGGATTCTTTCTTAAGAAACCCAAGCCCCCTACTGGTGTCATTGCCGGCGCTAAGGATGGTCTCTCTGCCGATAGCATTTCCCGCTTCCTCTTGCCTGCCTCCCAATGCGAATTTACGCTCAATTCCGTACTTTTCAATTCCTATTTACACTGCATTTTGTGATAATTACAGTATAATCTTCTTATGGAGTTGTTTAATTAATTTGATAAATTTATTAAATTGAAAAAAGGTGCTGGAGGAACTGCAGAAAGATCCTTGGCCTGTTCCTCCCGATCAGCGGGCTAGCAGGTGCACCAGCACTGCACTCAGTGTTGCTGCTTGTTTGTTAGGAGCTTGTGTTCCTGGTTCCGGTGCTAGAATCTTGGCTTTCATTGGTGGTCCATCCACTGAAGGACTTGGTGCTGTAAGGACTTTGTTTCCTTTGATTTACTGTTTTATTTATCTAATACCTCACCATGTTTGTTGGTTCAAAATTCTAATTCTAAACTGGACTTCTGCTTGCTTACATGGATCTTACATGATTTCGCTGCGTCTAAACTTGTGTTTCTCAGTTCTAACTCGTACATTACAGTATAGTCAATTACCCAGATACTGCTTCCATGTTTGCTCGTAGTTAGTTATCCCATTTTCCATTGTAATGTTTCTACTTCATCTCTTGTAACTTTTATGAGTATATTCATGCATTACCTTTTCTTATATTGCATCCTCAATTTTTCTGTTCTTTTTATGTCTTTTTTACCGGCATTTATTTTTTTATTTATTGCTCATGAATTTCTTCTAGATTGTGTCAAAGAATCTCTCTGAACCAATTCGTTCTCACAAGGACCTCGATAAGGACTCTGCTCCTTATCATCATAAAGCTGTCAAGTTCTATGAGGGACTTGCTAAGCAGCTTGTACATCAAGGCCATGTGCTCGATCTTTTTGCTTGTGCACTTGACCAGGTAATATTCAACTCTTACATGAAGCACTTACTGGTCTAGTGTGTGTGTAACTTTATGAGTACATTGTATCTATATGTATGGATGGAAGAAAGAAGGGGAATTTTACAATCCATATGATGCTATATATGTATCCTTTTTTGTATTCCTTTTGCAAATATCTTGACGAAAGGGCACTCACAAAGTAAAGCACAACTTTCTAGTTTACCTTTTTACTGAAACTGTTTGAATGGATTTTGTAGTTTTAGAAATATTTTTTGTTGTTGGAACAAGATGCGGCAACATGGTTATAAGACTCGACCCGGGGGTCAACCCGGTCCAAGGCTCGTGTCTCAGGTTGGGTGGGTTGACCACGGCTCAACTCGAGCTTTAAATTTTTTTAAAAACCGTGAAACAACATCATTTCATTTTTTTTAATGGTTTTTTGGTAAAAACCCAAAATGACTTTGTGTTGGTAAAAAATCCAGGTTTTTCCACTAACTTGGCCCAGGCCAAGCCCTAGGTCGGCGGGTCACTAGGTTGACCTGCTAGGCTGAGTCGAGTCTTATAACATGGTGCTGTAGAGCTATATTGCATGTCAAAAAACTTAATGTCAACAACTGGGCCATAAGCTTTTTTGTGTCAAATACATAAATAACTTTGTATACTACAGTTGCTCCATGGTTGAGTACTTATTCACTAGACATCTATTCATTGAGCTCTTTGCTATCCATCTTTTTTGGTCTAACTTTTCTGGATAGCGTGGCAGTCATAATGCTTTCTTTGTCACTCTTCCTTTGGGCTCTCTAATTATTTTTGTTCTTAGCCATTTGGGGAACAGAGTCAGTATGATGTTGCGATGTTTTTGGTCCCTACACGCATTTGATATGCTGCCTTGTGATTTTTAAATATTTATTCTCATCATAATCATTGTTATAGTTGCAACTTTCTTGAATGCTATATGGATTGAAAATCATGATGCGCTTCTTTTGCTTGTCTGTCTTCCTAGGTGGGAGTTGCTGAGCTTAAAGTTGCCGTTGAAAAAACTGGTGGGCTTGTTGTGCTTGCAGAAAGCTTTGGCCATTCAGTCTTTAAGGATTCTCTTAGACGTATTTTCCAGTCGGGTGACCATGATCTTGGACTATCATCAAAGTGAGATTTCTTCAATCTCCTTTTATGTTTATCTATGGAGTTTCACATTATCATTTTTGAGATTTCTTAAACTCTGCAATTCTCCTGTCACTTGCCAAACTTTTGGCTTTACTTTAAAGCAACTATAAATCTGGTCATTGTGAGTATGGCCTCGTGCATGTGCTTGATGTGTTATTGTTGCTGTATGTGATTTTTGTTTTTTAGTCTGACTTAATTTTATGGAGATCAAGCAATTAGATTCACATTAGCTGGTGCAAGTAATCGAACCTTTTGACAAAGCATAAGCACTGGATTTCGAAGAAAAATGAACTCCTACATGTTCACAAGTTCTTAACTGGATAATACATTTCTAAGCTTGTTTAAGTTTCTGAGTTTTCATTGCCATAACCTTGATAGCAATCAATCTTATCCACCATGGCCAACGAGCTCAAAAACACAAATTAAACGACAAAATATTACTATGATGCAGCCAAAGCCAAGGATGTTCCTTAATTCCTTGTTTTGATATTTAATTCTGTATTTTCTTTTTTTCTTTTCTTTTGTTCTTTCATTGTTTGGTAACATACCTTACTTGGGAATCTTTTTACAATTTAGGAAACTACAGTACTCCTTAATTATGAGTTTTCTATTAGTTGTAGTTTCCTTTTCGTATTCAGTTTTTGATTTGCTTCTTAGTTTAAGTCAACAAGGGCTTATTTTGCCTTAAAATGTAGAATTATTCTATGTAATTGTAAGGATTCTGAATAGATTATAAGTATTTTGGTTTGATTTAACAGTTTTGGCCTTGCTTATCCTCTTCTTTTTTCTCTAAGCACTATTTTTCTTCTTTGTCTTCCTTTTCTTCCTTTTTTTCTTGTTTCAGTAATTGGTTACTATTCCTAACTGCAATAAAACCCCTAATTTCTTCCTAGAATTCCTAATTCTCAATTCTCAGAACCTAGGTCACCATGACTCCTTTGTGGGATGGTAATCCAAAGTTGTCCTACATCATAACACTGAACCTACAATGCAATTATACATGAAAATTTGAGTTAGCTATGAATATAGCATACTGTAGTGTCGTGATTTGTAGCAGTAACAGTAGCATGGACATTAATAAACTGCTGAAACTCCCCCTTATATTCTGAACAAAATAGGAAATAACTTTAGTTTTAGTATTCCTTTATGCAAATAAAACCAAAAGGTAATAAAACCATAGTTTTCTTGGGCATGAGTGGCCAACTGACTATGCATCACTCCATCAAACAACCTAGGTTTGAATTTAAGGAGGAACAAGAGTGTTCATGACTTTATTGGGGTGACTGAATTTTCAGCTTGGAGGAAATTCTGCAGTGGCGACATGCATTTTGTTAGTGTTGATTCGATGATTGAAGTAGTGAACAACTAGGGAAATATGTGTGGGGTTTAGTCTAAGCCCAAGGATATATGTTCAGTTTTGGATGAAATAAATCAACTTGTAACTGAAAACTCATTTGTCAATCTTCTAATAATTTGTGAATCTAATCCATAAGGATTAGAAACTAACTAATGTAGGAAAAAATTGGTTTAGTGACATACCTAGGGTTTGTGGTGATGCGGTACAGATTAGGGGCTGTTCTGAATCTAAGTTTCAGAGGCTGTTTAGGCTGTGTTGATGTAGATTTCTTGTGGATTATGAGGAAGCATGTGGATGGATTTCTAGGAGTCACACCTAGAGGATAGCAAAACCTAAGATTCACACCTAGGGCTCTTATGAGTAACACCGAAGGCAGATTGAGTCACTTAATCAAAAGAAAATTGCTGAAATTTTATTCAGAAACTTCAATTAATAATATTGAAAGACTACATGCTTATTTATAGAGTTTTAGTAGTCCAAATCCCTAAAGGATTTAGATTCCTAAATAAGAAAATACTAGGTCTATGTAGAACGGGAAAAACCTAATAAAGCTAATTCCTCCTAGGACTTATCAAGTTGTAACTACTATAAGTTACAGCTTGGTCCCACTAAAACAGATGCCATGTCATTAAATAATCAAGCCACATCATTAAAAAAACACTCTCTCTCTCTTGCCCTTCAACAGACTCTTTCTCTCCATCTCTAGCTTGGTCCCTTCCTTTCCACCCTTCTCTGTTTCAACAAACCCTTTCTGTTGATTTAAAAGTGGTACGCGTGTTTTGATTTGATGCACAAATAGTAGAAAGAAGGAATATCAATCAATAAATTATTATAAAGTACAAAACTTTGACGAAGAAAAACGAGTTTTGTTTAGTTTAGCATTTTGTTTGGTATAAAGTATGAAAAACCAAGAATTGAAATCAAAGCTATAAACTTTTTAGGGTTTTCTTGTTGATTAATAAAAGGAGTGAATTAGGAGTTGGATTTGCAAAGGTAAAGGGAGAGTTACAATCAAAACTTTTTATCTTTTCTGATTTTTTTGTTAGTTTTTTTAATCTCTTAATCAAGCATAATTAAATAACTTGATAATTTGTTTTAGTGAAGTAAAATTCAGATTCTAATGGGCATAAAGGAAGTTTGTATTGTTTTTTTTCTTCCCTCTCTCTTTTTTCTGTCTTTTTTGAAAGAGATGGAGAGAAAGAGTCTGCGGAAAGAGGGATAGAAAGAGTATGCTGAGAGAGAGTGTGTTTGTTTTTTAAAAAATTCTTTTTTTTATGAAGTGACATTATTTTCAATTATTTAATGATGTGGCATTTGTTATATGGACCAAGCTATAACTTTTAGGATTTGACTGGCTGCAACTTTAAAATGTCTCCTAATAAAATACTAAATAGAAAATAAAACCTAGACTTAGACAAATTTCCAAATTTTCTAGAAATTTCAAAAAATACCCTTGTCAAAAAAATCCACTAGTTCTGCTTCCTTTGTTGTCCGCATCACATGGTTAGGTAGGATTGGAGAATTATGGATTTCACAAACAAATTAGGGTTAGGGTTTGATGTATGTGGAATTGGGATTGATTAAGGATGTGTTTTAGAGTGATTTCGGATTTTTACAATTTCTGAGAATAAGAATCCGTATCAAGAAGAAATATGAGAGGATTAAGGAGAAAACACTGCTTAAGAGAAAAGAGAAGAGGAAGAAACAAAGCAAGATGTTTTAGCCCTTAAACTAAATCAACTACTCATAATTCCTTTATTCAAAGTCCGGGATTGCATAGAATATGCTCCTTTTCTATGTGTACCAAAAATGTAGTAGCCTTAATTTAAATAGGAAATAGAAGTCCAAGTAGGAAAACTAAGAGCTCCCAATTAATATTCTAGTTCCTAAATAAACCAAGTTTCCTAAATAATATTCGCATGCAACAGAAATTTCTCAACAGTCTAGTCTTACAAATTGTAGAAGAATTAAAAATGAAAATGATGTAATTCATTAACTTCTATGTCTTTGGCTGCTTCACTTACTTATTATGATCGTAAATAAGGAAACCTGACATAAGGTCCATTGTAATATAACTGAGGCCCATCCCTACAAAATAAAAATTTACCAAATGCTAAATCTAGTGAAGCATAAATTGAAGACAATGTCCCTCAGACCAAATTGTTTTCTTAGCTGTATGATCTGCATGTCGAACTCTAATCATAAGTGTTTTTAAGTGTATACTGTATCTAACCAAACAATAGATATTTACTAGGTTGTTCTGTTATGGTATATTTTTGATTACTTGGACTGCAAAACTATATTAAGAAATTATTTTTCTCACATGCAATGTAGTGGTATATTTGAGGTAAACTGCTCAAAGGATATCAAAGTTCAAGGCATTATTGGTCCTTGTGCATCACTTGAAAAGGTATAATCCAATGGATCTTTGAGTGGTTTTCCTTTTCTTCCTGGTTTTTTTCAATGTTTACTTGTCCGTGAATTTGTGCAGAAAGGTCCTTTGTGCTCAGACACAGTTGTAGGCCAGGGAAATACAAGTGCATGGAAGATGTGTGGCCTGGACAAAGCTACAACTTTATGTCTAATATTTGAAATTGCAAAGAAGGACAGCCCAGATGCTACTGCTCAACAACCCTCAAGCTATCAATTCTACTTCCAATTTTTGACTTAGTATGCCAAGCTTATGATTTTTTGAGTGGTCAGTTACCTGATATTTTTTTTCTTGGAAAAGATGGATGGACCTCTGACTTATTAATGGTAATTTGCTACAGCTATCAGCACAGTAGTGGTCAAATGAGACTTCGTGTAACAACCCTCTCAAGAAGATGGGTTGCTGGACCTGGAAGTGCTCAGGCAAGCTCTGCTGCCCTCTTATATGTGAAGCATTGTTGTTCCATCTGTTTTTCTTGGACTAGTTAATCCTATTAGAGCTTAAAACAAGCAGGGATGCTCTTTAATATAATAAAAGACAATCTCATTAATAATCAGGGCTCATTTATGAAATAAAAAAGTAACTAGTATATTTCTGGGTGTTTGACTAGAAAGAGGAAAGTCCTGGGTGGCCAAGAATTTTAGACATCAATCTAAGAGACATAATATACTTAATATTCTTACCATGCCATTATTACTAAATTTGTAATTTTTTCATTTGTGTACATGTTGCTTTATTAAAGAGAATATTAATTGTATTTATGAAAAATCTGAGTCCAAAAAGTATTTCTGATCTTATACTTCTCCTATGTATTGTTTTCCTGCCAGCCGTTCCTATAGAACTGGGATATATGTGGGAGAAGAATAGAAGTGAAGAAATTATGTTATGAACTTATTTTATGTGCCACACCTATCTGCCTTCTTGCGTGATGAGCTGTTATATCTCAAATCCATGAATAGTAGGAAAACAGGTTGCCTTAACAAAACTGTGGCTTACTGAGCTATTCTGACCATACCATACCTGTCCCTCTGTCGCACAAAAATAAAATAAAATAATAAAAAAAACTGCTTTCAGGTGACATGGGGAAATGGGTTTTCCTATTCTTTTTCTCTGAATATAGTAGTTCTCCTTTTCATATTTGTTACCGGGAGCTTGAAATTCCCATATGCTTTTAGTGAATTGCGGTGATACTCTCTCTTTATATATTAGCAACAAAGTGCCATCTTGACTTGATCTAGCAATGAAAGGTTATCACATGGTATTATAGGAGATCAGTGTGTTGACAGGCAGTATGTCATGCAGAATAAAATACTGTCAAGCTTCTCAACCTATCTGCCTTCTTGCGTGATGAGCTGTGATATCTCAAATCCATGAATAGTAGGAAAACAGATTGCCTTAATAAAACTGTGGCCTACTGAGCTATTCTGACCTTACCATACCTGTCTCTCTGTCACAAAAAAATAAAATAAAATAATAAAAAAAACTGCATTCAGGTGACATGGGGAAATGGGTTTTCCTAATCTTTTTCTCTGAATATAGTAGTTCTCCTTTTCATATTTGTTACCGGGAGCTCGAAATTCCCATACATGTTTAATGAATTGTGGTGATACTCTCTCTTTATATATTAGCAACAAAGTGCCATCTTGACTTGATCTAGTGATGAAAGGTGATCACATGGTATTATAGGAGATTAGTGCGTTGACAGGCAGTATGTCATGCAGAATAAAATACTGTCAAGCTTCTCAACCTCTTGTCCCTAAATATATATTTTATTAACAATATCTCCTGTGATCTTCCAGAACAACATGGGCTTCTCAATTATGCTTTTTAATATTGTGTGTGAAAATGCTTAAGGATAGAAGGCCGTGCACATGTTATTTCAGGTTACTAAAAGTTTGGTCAGGTAATGGGCGTGTTGACCACACAAATATATCTATTGGTGCTTTAAATCATATTCAATATTTGGTTTACTGTTTGCTCTTTCCACAAATTAATGGAATAGAAATGCTAAGGGGCTCATTCTTTCATCTAATGAAGGGTATGGATCATTTTTTCCCCGCCCTTTTCTTCCAAGTGATTGTGAATTTTTATTTGTAACTCAATCTATTTTTATATGCTTTAGGATTTGATTGCTGGATTTGACCAAGAAGCAGCTGCTGTAGCTATGGCACGCCTAGTGTCTTTCAAAATGGAAAATGAGGTAACTATAAAATCTTTGATGGCTTTTGAATATTTTTGGATATGAAATAGTGAGACCCAAAGCATGTGCAAGCATTCTTTTTACCATATATGTTGGTATCTGAATATATTGGATTTGCTCTCATTCTAGTAACTGAGGATTTCTTTTACAAGTTTTAAAGGAGTGTGTAATGATTTATGCTGAGAATTTCTCATAGTTTTTTCTTCTAGGATCCCCTTAGCATCAGAAATTTTAAGCTCTCTGTTGTGCAGAAAGACGCGCACGACTACATTTAGAAAGAAACAGTGATTGATCAAGTCTAGTGAGTGGCTTATGAAACACTAAAATATTAGAATAAGAACCACTCTTTATTTGTTTTTGTAAGTACCACTTATTTGATGGTTTGTGAAGATAAGAATGAGTTAATTGAGAATATGCCACTTCCCAGTTTTAGGGAACCTTCAAACCGTTTTTTTTTTTTTCATGAGGAAGTTATTTTAGCTTCTTCCCTTCTGTTGCTAGCATAATAGAGTGGAACTTTCTTGCTGATTAGTTTCAAAGGGAAATTTTTTTTCATGGAAGACTACATCCCTAGAGACAGATAATGTTTGATTTTCAAGATAAAAAAAAATGTTGATTTTCTAGATCAAAAACTTTTCCATCTTTTCTGAGGATGTGGATAAAATAGGAAAAAGCATTTTCATGCTCGGGGGTCAAATTTTGAGTGATTGTATGCAAGAGTGCTGACATATAAGAGAATTCCAAAAACTCGTGTGAATATGAAGGTTTTGCATGAAAACGAGCTTCTTATGGACTATGTCCAGATAATAAGGGTGCGTGCACGATTAATAATATAAATTGCTGTAACTGCACGCTCCCTCCCTCCCAAAAGGAAGAGGTAAATTGGCTTGGAATCTTCAAGGCATGAGCAACATTTAAAACATGTCAGATGCTTTCACTCCACCACACCATTTTGTTGTGGAGGGTCAACACAGTTTTGAAAGAACCTTCCATCTTTGAAAGTCAGGGTTTCTTTTTTCATGAAATTGTTTTAGCTTTTGTTTTGTTGCTAGCATATTTTAAGGGGTGATAAAAACAGTTGACTGGAAGATACTGATACATGCCTAAGTTATGACAGGTGGAAAAAGGGTCAATTTGTTATATAGGCTTGCCTTATTAAAAGAGTAATATGTATTTGAAATTTTAACCATTCTGCCATTGCATTATTTGATGATACGTGGCAAGCAGGCTGAGTTTGATCCCATAAGATGGCTAGACAAAGCTTTGATACATATATGTGCTCGATTTGGAGACTATCAGAAGGATAGTCCATCTTCTTTCAGCCTATCTTCTCGGCTTTCAATATTTCCTCAATTTATGTTTCATCTACGACGTTCTCAGTTTGTCCAGGTAATATTATGAATTCAAGGTTTATCTGCTAAGCACTTACCCTTAAAAAAATTCACCAGTTAGGTCCATTGAAATCCTCATATGCTCCAGTTAATATTATTCTACAGGTCTTCAACAACAGCCCAGACGAGACAGCATACTTCAGAGTGATATTGAATCGTGAAAATGTTGCCAATTCAGCTGTGATGATACAGCCTTCATTGATATCTTATTCGTTTCATTCAGGACCAGAACCAGCACTTCTTGACGTGGCTGCCATTGCAGCTGATAGAATTCTGCTTCTGGACTCTTATTTCACTGTTGTCATTTTTCATGGGGCAACTATTGCTCAATGGCGGAAAGCTGGGTATCATAATCAACCTGAACATCAGGTACTTTGTTAAGATAACATATAAACCAAATGAAAAAACATGTCTTTTAGTTGAAGTCCAATGTCAGCCCCCTCCAATTTCTTGAAACTGACATATAATCAAGGTCATTCCTAACAGTGAGAGAACCTAAATCCTTGATGTAATTAACATAATCAACTATGTTTGTGAACTTCAGAAAATGAACTTTACTCCCATGACATCAGCATGATGATCACTTTCTTGACTAGATCACTGTGATTAGCAAACACTTGCTTTGGTCTCTCAAAGTTTATGAAGTGACATGTAAATGTTTAGTAGCCATTTCCTATGCTGGTTTTTATTTTTATTTTTATTTTTTTAAAAAATTGCAGTTCCACCTCTTCATATCACATTTTGTTCTTGCAATAATTGAGAACCACTAAATTACCTCATGGTTGCTCATCAAAATCAGCTTTGTTTTCTTAACTACTGATAGGATAAAGCTTAGTTTGTCAGTCTTAGCTCTAATGTTAGAGGTGCAAAGAAGCACCGTTAAGCTATAAAAATTGTCCTAGATGACAAACCACCTTACCATACATTCAAACAAGTGCATCAGATATTACCTGCAGATGGTCTCATGATTCATCATGGGTATGTGTATGAAATTAGTTTTTCAACTGAATATATGTACTCCTGGAAAAATATCTTCAGAGTTTGGTTTTCGGTTTGCGATTGCAAAATTTTGTCCTAATGGTTCTGGAATCTTGGTTCATTTTGTCCTAACAACTGAATATATGGTTCTGGAATCTTGTGGCAGTGGTGACCCTAATGCTGCCATGGTCTCTCTGTTTGTGGGGGGGG
>Ga0307515_10004693_pt1 | contig 28016 bp, 9 predicted proteins | sample 17_EM_MG_FD_194513 | JGI IMG/M metagenome (GOLD analysis project Ga0307515, IMG submission 194513) | Populus trichocarpa ectomycorrhiza microbial communities from riparian zone in the Pacific Northwest, United States - 17_EM | ecosystem: Host-associated > Plants > Roots > Unclassified | place... | reverse complement strand
CAATTGTCAGCTTCAAATTTAACTGTTATTTTCATTTTAGTTCTTAGTTCTGAATTTGTGCATTTTGAACCTTAATTGACTAACAAACTTTCAATTTTTTCAATTTGACCCTTGATTTGGTCAATTTTTGCCCTTACATTCACGCACCTTTTTCAATTTGGTCTTTAGTTTTGGATTTCTTCAATCAAGTCCCTAATTATCCATCAAACTTCAATATTTATGCAATTAAGCCTCTGACTTGACCAACTTAACTCTTAAAAATTGCAATTCGACTCCAAACTTTAATTTCTTCCAATTAAAGCCTAAATTGACTTCAAAAAATCAGTTCTTCTTGAAATCAAGCCATCAATAAAACCAATTAGACCTTGAAAAATTCCAATTAAGTCCTTAAACATCTAATTTTGAATTGCCTTCCTCCAATTAAATTTTCCTTTGCCAATATGGCCTTCATCAGTCAAAAATACACTGTCAAATTTTCCAATCTTGTATATTTTAATCTTTCTCAACCGGTTTTCAACAATTTCCTTAGTGTTCTAGTATATTCTTCTCATTAATATATTTTTTATTTTCTTTCAAAAAAATTTCAATTTTTTTGTATTTTCTTTTTCTTTCTTTTTTCTGATTTTTTTTATATGAAGACCCAAAAATGGGTAACAACAATTAGCACAGATCTCGAGAAGTTCACTCAATTACCGTATTTTATGCAAGTCGCCCTTTTGTTTCTCAAGGGACACCTTCTCCCAGTAAAGACAAGCCACCTAAGCATGAAGATCCCAACAGTCCTCCTATATGGGACATGCAAAATCTTTTAGAGAAGGTAAAACAGCTCTCATCTGCTGATGGCAGGAGATTTTTAAAATCTTTGAATATAATACACAGCTTTGGGGGGCTATTGATGGATTTATTTTTATTTTTTTCTGAGTCCTCCTTTCTGAACTAATGAATAAATTTTAGAGTGATAACCTATTATCTCTAGGCTCAGCCAGGTGTTGAGGCCAGATATGTGTAGGTCTAGTAAACCGCTAGACCCACCATCCCCAAGCGATTAACCCAGATATGCATGGGTCTCGCGAATCGCCAGAACCACCATCCCTAGGCTCAACCAAACGCTAAGCCTAAACATGTATGGGTTTGGTGAACCGCCACACCCACCTTCTCTGGGCTCAACCAAGCACTGAGCCCAGGCATGTGTGGGTCTGGTGAACCGTCAGATGCACAGTCAGAGATATTTTACACTAACGAGTTATGAATATTTTACTCTGATGAATCAAAGATACTTTATCCTGACAAGACAAAAATATCAGGCGGATATGTAAAGCTTTTTTCCCTTCAATGAAAAGGAGGGGACCTCAAAAGCTATAAAAATGGACCAAGGTAATCTCCTCAAAGCAGGTTTGATTTTTCTCCACTACAAATGATATATATCTATTTCTAAGGTTTTCTTCTAAAAGAATAATTATTTTTTTTCTCATATGAGATTGACTTAATCATCAAAGAGTTTCAAAACTCTAAAGATGAGATTTTTACGAGTATGGAGCATAATCTATCAGTCATTTTACCAAGAAAAGATAGATTAGATTGTTAAAATCAGGGGATTAATAATTTTATTCCAGGCCTCGGCTTGGCCTTCAAGCTCATCGGATAAAATTCAAATTTCATCAAAAAGTAAGACCATTAAATAAGATTCCAGAAATGGTTCTTATTGTATTTTCTTACAGTCAAGGTGAACTGGGCCAAACATTTTAAAGAGCAAAACTAAACAGGATAATACAATATAACTATTATATAACTTATCTATTTAAATATAAATTTTTCTCCAACACAATTGATGTGGTACAATATAGTCAAAGTCACTTTGCGTGTTTATTTTTTGATGGCCAGAAATTTAGGTTTATATCGTTGCAGGTCAGATAATTCTAGACAAGTACATTGCTGGTTTGGCTCAAATGTCAATTAAAATGAAAGCCATGGATCTGGCTAGTGACCTATGAATGTAGAAATTTGAACAACGATATTTCAACAACTTATCTCACTCCTCTTAGCTAACCAGCAGTTTCAGATTTTGAAAAACAATAGCACAGTAAATTAAAAATATATATTAATGAAATAATATAAATTTAAAAAAATTAATAAAATAATACAATTTTAACCTTTCATGATTCTAAATCATGATTTAAAATCACAACATGCCGTGAAATTAAATCTTAGCCTTCTTAATATTGTGTTTTATAAAAAACATTATATTTTATAAACGTGATATTTTATTTAATATTGAGTTTTTCAATCATAATTTCTTTATATATCACGTTTTGAAACATGAAAAACATAAATTTTATTATTTTACCTAAAGTTTTTGTAGTTAAGTTTTTTCATCAAATTTTCAAATTTTCTTAGCTAGTAGACCAAAATAAGGATGCAGGTCATGTATACCATTTCAAGTTTAAATTAAAAATAACAAGAGAAAAAAACTTAAAAATGGTTTGTGCATAGCATATGATATATAAGTACTAATTTAACAATAATCTAATCAAGAGAATCTCTCTAAAAAATTAAAGTAAAAAAGATATAAAGTGGGGCTCGATGACGTGATCACTTGTGTTAAATAATTGAAGTCAAGTCAATCCCACGTTTAACTAACTAGCTAGGTTACCAGAACAATATTAATTTATTTATTTTCATATACTCCTTTATAAATATTACCATTGATGATGACACGAATTGAGTAAGCAAGCCACCTGCTAACACAATATATATCAGTGGTGATTATGAGCTAAGATTAATGGGCATCTCTCTATCTCTCATATAACGGTGCCACTACACTAGCTAGCACTACGTCAAAAATATTCTGTTAGAAGGTCCTTGTACTTCTCATTTCTAATCATGATCGTTACTCCTCCAAATTCTATTCCTAATCATGATTCTGGCCAGCAATTGACGGCACAACCACCTCTTTTATCCTCCACTCCCCCTGTCACCACCTTGTATGCTGTTGTGGTTGGTTGTAGTTGGGGGAAAAACTCTATATATATAAACTTGAATTTACCTTCCATTTCTCTAATATTACTTTAAAACCCATGTTGAAAATAAATTCATCGCCTTTCAAATGACGTGGGTTGTGACGAACACCCTCCAATTCAATTCTAGAAAAAGGCACAGATGGTGCAAGAATGTCAAATAAAATAAAGAACGTATACAAGAGAGTACTCCCGAATGTGCATGGTACGAATTAGGAGGTATAAGATTCTTAAGTTTGCATGAGACGCTATGTAAAGAAACATTTCTTTTGTCAAAAAAAGGTATTGGTGTAACTTGTGATGAAATATATGTATTTGGGAACTCATATATAGATTATACAAGCTATAAATAATTTGTTTATTGAAGGAAAACTTTACTTTGGATATGAGAAATAATTTTTTTTAATAACACGCTAATCTTGGATAAATTGTCTAATAAAACTTGACTAAAAAAATTTTGATTTTGATATAAAAAATTTGGTAAAAAATATATTTATCCTAATGAAAATAAAAATAATAATCATATAACATATATATAATACATTCAAAATGGGAATTAGTCTCTTAACAAGGCCCAGTGCTAGCGCTTCATTGCAGGCTGAATGAAAAGCCAATTATTGTATTAAAAAGATGTGAGTTTTATTATTATTTTTATTCATTTTATAAAATATTTAATATAAGGATAAAAAACTTGACTAATATATCAGATCAGATTAATCAACCACCATATTTGTTAAAAGGTACAAAAAACATTGGTGTGACTTATTTGACCTGGTGGCCAAGAGCGAACTGGTCATCTGATTAAAAAAGAATTAACGCCGTTATTATTTTAACCTCAACCTAGTCCTAAGTTAAATATGAAATAATAAATTGTTAAATGATTAAATCATAAAAAATATTTTAGGTAGTGAAATGAAAAGACAACATATTGTACTAACCCAGGTTAACACATTAAATCTATAACCCGGGCAATGGACATAGCCATAGCAACAATAAGCTAACTCGGTTGGACAATTTATGTCTTTATTTTTCCTTCCCTTATACTCTTCTTGGTTAGGCCTTGTTTAATGTCTTGCAAGTTCTAAAAATTAAAAGAAGACTCTTATTTGTTCAACAATTCTGCCGTGAAAATTGTCTTCTTTGAATTTCACTATTATGTTTTCTATGTTAAGGAATTCATGACCAAGGAGGTTCTGCTTTTCGGTTAGAGTAAAGATGGCCTTTACATCCTTGTAGAGTCTTCTGCCACGTTTATGCTCCAAGCTTTTTTGTCTGCTAGTTTATCCACCTCTGCTGATATTTGGCATCGTTGACTCGATCACCCAAGCTCCCGGGTTCTAAGTTTCTTAGCATCAAATAAAAAGGTCACTTGTACGTCTCATCCTTTAAATTTTCAGTGTCCAGCATGTCCGTTAAGAAAATCATCGCGTTTGTCATTAGAACCTATAGGTCACAAAACATATGCTCCTCTTGAACTAGTTTTTAGTGATGTTTCGGGCTCTGCCCCTATTTTATCTTCTGATGGTTTCTGTTATTTTGCGATCTTTATGGATGCACACACAAAATTTATTTGGTTTTATCCTCTTAGTGTCAAATCTAATGTGTTTAATGTGTTTCATCAATTTTAAGTTTTGGTTGAACGACAATTCTCTCGCAAAATAAAATCAGTACAAATTGATATTATTTCATTAAATTCCTTCTTGAAAATTGTTGGTATTCATCATCGCATCATATGTACACATACGCATGAACAAAATGGTATTGTTGAGCGTCGTCACCATCATATTGTCGGAACTGGTCTTTCCCTGCTTGGTCACTATAAGGCACCTCTAAAATTCTAGAATTATGCATTTGAAACCTCTGTCTATCTTATTAATCATATGCCAACATCGATCTTATGAAACAAATCCCCATTTGAAACTCTGTTTCATCAACCACCTGATTATGGTTTCCTGTGTACTTTTGGATGTCTCTGTTTTCCGTTCCTCCGACCATATAATGCTCATAAGTTAGATTGTCGCTCTCCTCCTTGTGCGTTTCTAGGTTATAGTTCATGTCATCTAGGTTACCGTTATCTTGACTTGTCTTCTAATCGTATTTACATCTCTCATCATATCCGCTTCCATGAAAATTCCTTTCCATTTCTTGAGTCTGATCATGTTCCTGCCACAACCCATTCTAACCCACAGTCGGCCTTTATCTCTCACCTTCATACCTTAACATATTTCCCATCACACAACCCATCACAAACACCAACCCTCCCGACACACACCTCGGTCCCCTTATCACCATTTGCAACTATGTCTCTTGATCATTTTGCAGGTTCAGGTTCTACTGCTTCGGACATCATAACATCTGATTCTCCTCCTTCTGCTACGCCACCAGCTACCCCGTCAGGCCCTGCACCTCCTTCACAGGTCCCTGCACAGTCACCACCGGGCTTAGATCTCTGTATTGATCTTTCCAGCTACTCCATTCCACAACAGTAACCGTCCATCAGGCCTTCTGACTCTCCTGCTACAGTGGTTTCCCGACAGCACCCCCTGGTGCTGCATCCCCGATAGCACAAGTCTGTCAACTTGAGCTCGGTGTCTGCCTCTCCACTGCCTCCCACCTCACGGGTAACCTATTCCTCTGCTCGTGAACCTTTATCTTTCAAAGAAGCTGACCGTTTTCTGTGTTGGCATTCTGCTATGAAATCTGAAATTACAACTTTACATGCCGATGGTACTTGGTCCTTGGTTCCATATGAGCCTTCTATGAATGTTGTTGGTTGTTGATGGGTTTACAAAATCAAGTGTCGAGTTGATGGTACTGTTGAACGCCACAAGGCACGCTTGGTTGCGCGAGGGTTCACTCAACAAGAAGGTATTGACTACTCAGAAACCTTCAGTCCTGTTGTTAAACCAACTACTGTCCGTCTAGTCCTCGCCATTGTTGTCTCTAATTGTTGGTAGATTCGCCAACTTGATGTTCATAATGCCTTTCTCAATGGTTCACTTCAGGAGGTTGTTTATATGCAACAACCCACAAGGTTTGTCGACCCTGTCCTGCCAACTCATGTGTGTCGCCTTTACAAGTCTCTTTATGGTTTAAAACAAGCTCTGCGAGCTTGGTACAAATGACTGGGTGACTTTCTTCTATCAATTGGCTTCCGCGCTTCCAAGGTTGATACTTTCTTATTCATTCTGGATGTGAATCATGATATCTGTTATTTGCTTGTCTATGTGGATGACATTCTACTCACTGGTAGTAACTCCACTTTGATTCAACGCCTTATTACCCTGCTGAGTTCAGAATTCAAACTCCGAAATCTGGGTACTGCTCACTATTTCTTGGGGATTAAGGTCACTCCCGCCAATGTGGGTCTCATGCTTAATCAGCACAAATATGCTCTTGATATCCTGAGTCATGCTGGTATGTCATCCTGCAAGCCTATTGATACATCGGTTTTTGCCTCCAAGAGTGGCCTCCTGACTAGTGAGCCATTCTCAAACCCCACTTGTTTTTGAAAAATTATTGATGCTCTTTAGTATCTCACATTTACTAGACCAAACATATGTTATGTTGTCAATAAGGTTTGTCAATTTATGCATGCTCCTACTGAGAGTCATTAGGCGGCTGTCAAACATATACTACTATACTTGAAAGGTACGTCTTCCTTCAGTCTTCACCTTACTCGTGGTTTCTCATTATCCCTTCATGGTTTTACTGATGCTGATTAGGCGGGGAGTTTTGATGATCGGAAGTCTACGGGTGGCTACATTGTCTTTCTCGGCACCACTCTCATTTCATGGAAATCTGGCAAGCAACACATTGTTGCTTACTCCTCCACTAAAGCAGAATATAATGCATTAGCTGATGGTACTGTTGAGGTTCTTTGGCTTCGTTATCTTCCAACATATTTGTGTTTTTCTCCCAGTTCTGTTACCACCATTTGGTGCAACAATTTGGGTGCTACGTATTTGTCTGCTAATTCTATTTTTCATGCACGTACAAAGCATGTTGAGGTTGATTATCACTTTGTTCGTGATAGAGTGGTTAAAAACGAGATACAGATTCGCTTTATATCTTTCAAAGACCAATTAGTTGATGTTCTTACTAAACCACTTCCCCACTTTGCTTTTGCTTCTTTACGGTCCAAGCTTCATGTGGTTCACCCACCTTCAGCTTGAGGGGGTGTATTATGAGATGTGTTGTAATATAGAAAATATTGTACTTTCCTTATATATATTTATCCTGTGTAGTGTGCTATACAGTAACTACTGTATGTTGCCCTAGTCATATATATAGAAGAGATGGTTATTGATTATGTTTGCCCTTCAATCAATTACAGCTTGTGCTTCAACTGCGATGCAAAGTGTTTTTTGAAATCAATTTTTAATTAAAAATACATTAAAAAAATGTTTTTTTTACAAATTTTAACTTTTATTTTTTATATCAACCCATTATAATCATAAAAAACACTTATAAAATATTAATTTATTATTTTTTTAGAAAAAAATATAGTTTAAAATATATTTTAAAAAATAAGTTAAACCACATTATCAAACACACATTAAAACTATACTAGAAAACAACTAGGTAGGTAATGATGTGGCCCTGTCATAGGAAAAATAAAGCAAAATGTGCATAAAAAATAAAATAGACGTGGGCCTTATAGTTTAATTTCATGATAAATTAGAATCTGACAATAGTGAAAAGAGCATGATTTATAAAAAGAGAGAATCAAATCTTGCAGAAAAAAATGCAATCTTATTGTTTTCCCATTCTCTTCTTTGGAGTTATTAATTAATTTAATAGCACTCCATTAAACTCTCTGATCTTATCCATTAATCATTTATAATTAAGTAATTAGTTTTGTAAATTTTATATCCTATCGTTTTGCATGCAACCTAATTGGTATTCGCTTTTCTTAAGAAAAAAAAAGATTAAATCCAACCATCTAATTATAATTATATAAAAAAAAAACTATATATGCATGTGCATGTATCTTGATTTACCATTAATGCAGATTTAATGGTAAATCTGTTTAGTATTATTAATATTTTATATGTTCACTTCATCTTGTACAAGATTTGGAATATAAGACATTAAATTTTACAAATTGGATTGTTCCTTACGAACTACAACAAATAAATATATAAAAAAATAGGAAAAAGGAAATATTTGTCTTCGATTATCACGTTATTCCCAACTTGGTCCCCGAACAAAAACAATATCACGTTATTCCCAACTATTGGTCCCCGAACAAAAACAATCCACATTGAATCCTTCATTTATCAAACATTATACAATTCCCCACCACCATTAATATTTATGAAAGCAAAACGTTCTTTTTAGACAAATAGGTCCTCGTTTGCTATGATTTTAAAGGTAAAGATTTGAATAAGAGGGTTAACTTGTAATGTCCAATAGATGAGTGATCCAAATGGGCGTTTTTGTTTGTTTGGGGACCCAATTGAATTTGGGTGATAGTTGATTAATAATTATTATGTCCTTTGCCCAAAAAAAAAAGCTATTTTTTGTAAAATATTATTTTCAAATAAGTTTTCATGAACATATAACATAAGAATGATGCAATTATATTGTATAACTTTGTGGTTTTTCTTTTTGTTTATTGTTGAATTCTCATTCGTTATATCTATCTATTTTTCTTTCTTTTTTTTTCTTGAAGCAACCTTATAATCAAATAAATTCATTTTGTCAAATCCTAAGGATCAAAATGGTTTAATTTTTTGTTCTTGATCAAATAATGAACTATTATATAGTTTTTTTTAGATAATCATCAAAAATATATTGAAAAGATTATAAAGCCAAAAGTCAAAGCTATTACATGGTTCGAAAGGAAACAATTTTATTTTTTGTAAAGAAGATAGTATAATATAATTAATTATTAAGAAGTCTAGAGTGTGGCTAATTCTTATAAATTAGGGCTCCCTGCATGACTAGAGTCCTTGTATGGTAGAGGCTAGCTATATTTGTACTAATTACACAACAACTTATGATTAATTAATAGTAAGTGAGGGTTGAAGTCTTAAGCCGGGATCGTGGAGGTTAACGTTCGTGTGAAAAACATCTTGGGATAATCGAGGGGGAATGTCCCTTTGACATTGAAGAAAGGAACATAAAAGCAGATTTATTTTTCTTGTCAATTGCCATTGTTAATTAATGATAGTCGTAGGTGTCGCAGGCAAGGGTACTGTAAGGCCCCAGTTTGCCAGCTAAAGAGTTTGATTGAAGAAGATGATTTAACATCAACAACCACCGACTTAATTGATGAAGCTTCTATTATTAAAGAAGAGTAGTACAGTTCTCCTAAGCCATGGCTTGATAAAGCAGCTTTATAGAAGGGGCCGGCCATGATCATCAGGTAATTATTATTCAATGATTTGTTCTCGTAAGAAGATAATATAGGGACCCTGATTAAAGACGAAAGAGAACTTGACAAGAAGGCTCTCTTGTTTATTTCCTTGCTTAATTAAACCTGTTTAAGAATCAGTAATTAAAGTGAAACCTAAGAAAAAAGTGTGTGTGTGTGTGTGTGTGTGTGTGTGTATATATATATTCAATTATCCTATATTCTCATAACCTTACCTGTGAATGTCCTAGAAAATCAAATTTTCAAATTACAAGAACTCTAAAAGTCAGCACAAACTGTATGGATTTTTGTATTGTGGACCAAAAAATATTTTATTGCTGACTCACAATGTGAATTCTTCTTCTTATTTAGAAAATTTTGTTCATCAAACTTTTTGTAGGTGACTTCATCATTTTATGGAACAATTTAAGGCCAATTTGTTGAAAAATAGCAAGATTCAAAGAAATGGGACTAGAATGAAAAAGGTTGAGTAAAGAGGTGGTAGTTTTGAAATTGTATAAAAAAATTTCACTTTGTCCTTCTACTTTTCAAATTATAAACTTCCAGTCCTTTAATATTGAAAAAATTCAAATTTGGTCCAACACTTTATTTCCTTATTTTTTTAGTTCTTGACTTGAGAGAGGAGAGAGAAAGTGTCTAAATTGTGGTGGTAATGAGAGAAAGTCTCGACTGATACTGATTTTAAACATTAAAAAAAAGTTGATTTTGGAGTCAACTCAGTTTAGCTTAGATGTTATTTTCCCTATCTGATATAATAGATCTGAGCTTGAAAAGTTTTTTTTTTCAAGTTGATTTTGTGTTTTTGAATGGATTTTTAGGTACTTTAAAGCCATGAATGAATTTATCAAGATATATAGGGTAGTTTGTAAGTATTTTAGGTTAAAAATAGGTTAAGAATTGATTTTTGAAGGAAAAAAAACTCAAGGCTTATATTTCTATCAATTATGGTCGCTAGAAATTGGGTCAATAGACGACACACCATCTACGTTATTTTTTAAAAATAAAAGGTTGTAGAACACATCATCCTCCCTTTAATATAAAAAAAAACTATTAAGAATAGTGGATAACGTGTTGTTTGGCCTCTATTATTGGAGGAAAAAAAGACTTAGCCGCGAGCCTTTTTTATGAGTCAGGAATATGGGTAGGTCCATATTTTTGGCCTATTTGTTTTTTTATTTTTTTATTTAATGTATTCTTGTCCTTTTAACTTAAAAAAATAATATCATTTTATCCTTAGTTTTTTAAAAGGTCTCTTAAAAAAAACTCCTTTTGTTATTAATTTTTTTAAAAAATAGGGTTGCTTTCTATTTCAGTCTCACACGTTACTCCAATTTTTATTTTTTTTTGAAACAAATGTTGTTTAATATATAAAAAGGTATTACGCACCTGGTTGGCGTATAATTAAATAAAAAAAGTCATTTAAAAAATAAAAAGTAGTTAGGTCCAATGAAATGCATACCTAGAACGCTAGTTTGGCAAGTTAACCTGAGTTAATTCGAGTATTGTTTTTTGTTTTTTTTTTATTTTCAATTCTTTCCTTTAACATTGAATTGATTGAAAATTGAGCACTATAATTTATTTTAATTTGTTTTTTTATATGTCTATCTAGGTATCGTGACTCAAGTCATAGATTAGCTAATTAACTCGGATTTACCCAATCAATACAATTTGTTGCCTCTCAATAATGTTATGAAAAAAACGTTGTTAATACGTGTTAGATTTTGAATTCATGATAAGTTTTTTTCTCTTAGGAAACATATTAACTATGCCTAAATTTTATTTTTATTTTTTGCATTAAAAAATATAGATTAATCCAACCCACTTTCTTTTGTGTTTTTTTAATTATCTGATTTAATAAAAATTTAATTCTAATAAATAAATTTATTAAACACAACTGAGTTCATTATCCAAGTTGCAAGATCATATATCTTGATATGCATCTATCTTTTAATTTCTCAATTTAATTTTTAATTATCGTCAATTATTTCTTTTTTTGCATATATTATAACAGATTATTTTTTATTTATTTAATTAAATTAATTAAATCTATGCATAGGTTTTTGATTTGTGATTATAATTTTTCTTGGTGTCAAAAAAAGTATTGTAAACATTTGCATATTAATTTTTTTGCATTGAAAAAAAAATCCAATCTGCTGTGGAGTACTTGTTAGACATTTTTTATAGAAAAAATTAAAATTATATATATATTTTCTATAAAAGAGATTATATATTAAAGGATAAGTTAATTATTATGAACATTAACTCTCTTTGTGAACATGATTGCATTGCCTATAGGTTAGTATTATTAATATTATATATGATTTTAATTAGGAAGTTCAACGGACTTGTGAGTGTTGTTTAGTTGAAGGTTTAACATACTTTAGTTAGCTAATGAAAACCACTCTTTTCCATTAGACATACAATAAAAAGACATAGGCAAAGCCTCTGAATACGCCCTATAATCCTACATAGTGAGATACATAATACAATGGGACAGCTAGCTTTGTCATTTTGTGATACATTTGTCTTATTAATTTATCAAAGATCTATTGATTTAATGTATATAAAACTAATATGCATTCCGGAACAAAAATGATCACACCATTTGAAAAAAATTTAGAAGTAATACAAGTGTTAAAATATATCTAAATTCCAAAATTTAAGTTGGAAATACTTTTATATTATTGTTTGATAAATAATTTCAAGTAAAACGTTTTAGACTTGAAACTTGTATATAATTTTAAATTTTAATTAAAGAATAAAATGGTGTGATCAAAATTCATAATCAAAACTTTGATACTATTATAAAACGATTAGTTTAATTCAAGAGTTTAAATCAACAAAAAATTAATTTCGTAGGTAATTTTGTAGGTAACTAATTCCAATCTAACAAAAATAATAAACATTTTGTTAAGGAAAATTAAAGCCTACATGCATGCATGGTCCATCTTGATAAATCAACAAAAAAATGAATTTCGAAGCTCATAGATAATTGTATGGCTGGGGTTGTTTCAAATCTTCAATGCACCACCTACCATTAATTGTTTAAATAAATGTTGGTTGTATTTTTTCTGTTTCTTTTTCTTGTCCAATCCACATTTTTTGAGCTTCACACAAAAATAGATAAATAAATTTGAAGAACATGTTTCCAATCTTTAATCACGATCTTGAATTAAAATAGCGTGACTACAAGAGCACCTTGTCAATTTGAGAGCTAGAAACAATAATTGTCACCTTACTATATGCGAGGTGACTCATAATTTTCTTAATTATTGAAAGAAAAGCACTACATTGGGACTAAAGCTATCCATGTCGTAATTATTAAAATGTCAAATGAAGGGTTTGATATATATATATATATATATATATGAACATGTTAAACTTGTTAATTTTGTGTACATTTCTTACGAAGAAAATCATATCCTCAAGATTACTGACAATGCCATTTCAACTTGCTGATATACGTATCTAGAAGAGCAAGATAAATGTGTATGCCTGTTCGTGAGCAAAAATCCATGTCATGAAGCTGCTAGATTTCTTCCTTTACGGCAATCATCTCCATTTGCGAATATGATTGATCTTTTTTGTTGAAAAAATTTAACTTTTGTCATATTTCACGGGTACTTTTCTTGAAAAGTAGCTTTCACTGGGTTCCTTTTTTCACCACCAAATATATAAGAAATTAAGATTACCAAGTCTTTTCGTAAAAGAATAATTGGATTAATTAATAGAGTGCTAGCTAGCTAGCTAGCTAGCAGCCATATATTCACTGCATTTCTCCCCTGTGATTTCTCTAAAGAGAATCTGTGAAATAATATCAATTTGTACGTAGTGAGATGGGGAAGAAATTGATTATTGTGGCCACATGCATAACGTTTAATTAAATTTCTCTTAATGTGGAACGTGCGTTTTGCAGGTGGCTGCAGATGGCATTCCTATTGAAAGGTTTTTGAAGCAATGAATTTTGCCTTGTGATTGATAAAAAAAAAAAAAGTGCTTAAAAAGCTAAGCTCGTGAGCTATATATATAAATATATAATCCCGTTGCTTATGGAGTAATAGTCTTTAAATCATCATGAGTTTGTCTTTTCTTTCAATTGGATGGCTTTCATGGATACTTTTGTTTTTGATGAATTGAAATAATAACTTTTTTATATTAAAAAAAAAATATATATATATATATATATATATATATATATATATAGAGAGAGAGAGAGAGAGAGAGAGAGAGAGAGAGAGATAAACAAAACATATATTAAACAGAAAATATTACGATTTTTATACGCATATAATAAATTTTATTCTATTTATGTTAGAATCGAAACTTAAGATATATTGATACACTGAAATTCATGCTAGTATTATCTATTATGAAGGTCTGCTGCATGCCTAGTGGTTACATATCGACTTACTTCTGAGAAGTATTGCTGAGCTAAAATTGTTGACATTGAAGTAAACAAGTTGGTTAATTAATTGCATCCACAAGATTCCAAGTAAATAATTTTGTTGGTCCCATGACAGGGCAGTGACGTTGAAAAGGAGGTAATATTATCTTTACCAAGATGCAAGTGTCTGTCTGTGTTTGGTCATGGCTAATTTTTTTTTATTTTTTTACTTGCTTTTGTTCTTCTTATAGGAATATGATATCAAATCATGCCGTAAAATTCCACTTAATTTCTGTAACAACGTATTTGAATGTGATTGATACCATTGAACTAGGGTTCTGGCTTGACCTGGGACAGGTTCTTAAGTTTTTGTCATGATGTTCCTTCAATTCAAAACAAGAAAATAGATTTTGATGGTTAAATTCAGAGGCTTTTTGAGTATTATCAAAGGGTTGTTGGTATATGGTTGACTAGAAACAAGCACATATAGCAGGTTTTTGTTTTTAGTTATGAAAATGATGACCACATACATCACCGTCTACTGATAATAAAATCCATCCTCAAAGTTGTCATTTTGATCAATTGATTTTGTTCATATTCATCGATCACAAGTCGATCGAGTTAAATAATCGCCTACAAAATCCAGAACATATACTAGGAAGATGAATTTGATCAGACACAAGAACTTGAAGTCCACATTTCTTGTAAGGTATCCCTTCTCGGCTTGATATTTACTTTCATGTCTCGTTTCAAGATTTGGGTGTTTGTGGTGTCGTGTATATGAGTCTGTAATCATAGTTATAATATCCGATCCGACCCTGCGAATTAATAAGAGGTTTGATCCGAGCAAGATGAAGGGAAAAAAAATTGTTTTTTTTTTATTAAATCAAGTCTTATAACTGTAAGTCCAATTCCTTGAATGTTCTGACTGGTTTTTTTCTTTAAAAATTAAGATGAATATGAATAGCTCCTCCTCGTCACAGTACTTATCTCATATTGAAGCTAAGATCAGAAGAAAGAATTGAAGATGTCATAAGAAATGACCTACAATGTTAAGACTTCGAATCCAAGCTTTTTGACAAAGATAATTGATAAGTGGGATAGTTATTTTTTATGAGATAACCCATAGTTTTGAGTCCTAATAAGAGAAAAAGAGAGAAAAAAAAGGTGGTGTGGTATGCGCTTAACAATTCTAGGCCCATTGTGAAAAAGGAGCACAAACACACGGATTTAACCCATGATGGAAGCCTATTTTTTGCAAGATTCAGCGTATATCACTGCTCTAGCTTTCAGAATCAGATCCATCCTCAAAGAGGGCTTCGTTTCATGTTCACTGATAGAGTGCCCAAATCAGCCTGGTTTTCTTGATGGATCTGCATTTCTAGGTCTAAATCTGACAGCAAAAGAATCACTCCATTTTCATCCTTGCTCGCTTCACTCGTCATTCATATCCTTGATGGGCACAGGAATAGTTTCATTCCTAAATAGTTGGCCTGCTTCACGGTACGGGCCGCACCAAACAAAAACAAACATCTCAAAAAAAAAAATGTCAAGATTATGGGGAACTTTTTTTTAACGCTGGTAGGTAAATTCTAAAAACTTATGATCCGTTGTCTTGCGTTTGCCTCTGTACCACACACAGTAATTTTGACAAGTTTAAAGGAAAGTCGAATCAGTAGAAAAAATATTATCTAGGTTTAAATATAAATTTTAAAATAATATAATTTTAAAAAAATATATAGAAACAGTGACTTATTAGATCAATTCAGGTTTCGCGGCATAACTTGTCAAACCTGCAAACTAGATCATGGACCTTACTGGATTTAAATTTTTTTAGACTATTTTTTATTTAATTATATGATAACAAAAATAGTTATTAGTAAAATCGAGCACTGGCTCAAAGTCGGGATGTTTCTTTGAGACTTTAATAATTTTATAAAAAGTAAATCAAAATAAATTATAAAACTCGATCGCTTATCGATCAAAGTTAAACACTTAAACTCCGTGACATGGATCATGGGTACAATTGGGTTCAATAATTTTTTATATATATTTTTATTGAATTATATTACAACAAAAATAGATGCTCATAAAATCAAAAACTAACCAAATATGGGTGTTTGGATACAATTATAGGTTTTTCATAATTGAAACACCAAAAATATTTAATCGGTTCAAAAATTCAAAATTAATTCGAATTCAAAAAACTTTTCAAGCTCAAATCTAACCTCTCAAGTGATGGGAAGGCTAGAGAACATCCTAGTGGAACTCCTCTCATTAAATGAAGTAATTGACACCAAGATCGATTTTTTTGTAGCTGAAATCTATATCTACCAATATTCTTTTTCTCTCATTTATCAAATCAAGAACTGAAATATAAGAAAAATAAAATTTTAAATCAAAAATGAATTTTTAAAATTTTAAGGGATCAAAAATTTATCATTTAAAAAAGTATGAAGATGAAAGTCAACATTTTGCACCACCTATGAAATGGCCACCCATTTTCCTGATCACATACTTTCACCCCACACCTTGTAAGATTTCTGGTTGCTTGATTCTACAATTCAACCAAACTGCCAGTATGTCAACATTAGCATCTTTTCCGAGTCTTAGTGCACTGAATTCTCTTTTCTCCTTCCAGTTGTTGGCCCATGACTGCCGATCCAAGTATGAGTTGACAAAAATCTATTCTCAATTCCAACATCCAATTTTTCATATGTGAGTAATCATGTTTGGCAAAGACTTGTTTAATATTTTTCTTGAGAATCTACACTGTAATGATCAGTGGACAATGGCAACATATATATATATATATGCTAATCTTTTCTATATATATGATAGAATATGCTAATCTTTTTTGAGACTAAAAACTTAATTATAACATAAGAGAGAGATTTCAAGCACACTGTAGTGATTCACACTAAATATCAACTAAACTATCTTTCTTACAAGTAGCAGTCCTGCTGCTAGAGAGACTCCAAGAATCTGAAAAGTCAACAGAAGATGCTGATGATGAGAACCCATTTCCACATTTGGCTACAGCTCTCACATTCTCAATTAACTCTTCAGTGCTAGCCTCTTCGGACAAAATCTCTACTAGCTGCTCTGGACTAATCACAAGCTTCACTTTCCAAAACCCATCATTACTTTTGTTGTAATTATTTTTGTTGTTGTTGCTGCTGCTGCTGTGCCTAGAGAAAACTTCAGTGTATGACCTCTTTAACATGCCTTGATAATCTAAGGACATCCTATAAGGTGCAACAATATTTGATGTAGCAGCAGCAGCTGGTATACTTTTTGATCTAACATGACCTTCTCTCACTATTTGGCCACCAATTTTTGAGTTGTTGAGTGGGAGTAAATAGTAAGACTGACCTCCATGAAGCTCTTCTTGTAGAGAAAGTGGTCTCCAAAAAAGATCATGGCTTGGAAAAATAGCATGGCCTGGAAACTCGTTGGTGATGGATCCTGTTGTTATTGGTGTGGTAAACTCTAAGATTCCACCATTAGATGTTATCACCTTTATCACTCCTTCTGCCACTCCTAGGCCTCCAAATATGCAATTTCCCATGCCTAAAAAAACAAGAAGAAGAACAAATAGCTTTTCGAAATGGATTTAGTTTCAAGGTAAATGAAACTTCTATGGTTTAATGAAAATAAAGAAAAAAAAATTATTCTATTTGAACAAGAAAAGATAGTTGAAAGAAAACATGACCCTTCTCTTATAGCTCTAGCTTGGTGGTGGGAATTGAAGCCTAAAGGAGGGAAAGTGTGAAGACAAAGAGAAAGACAATCGTCGGTAGGATTATTCTTTGGGAGTTCCTCAGTCAATCCCACTAAAGAAACAAAAAGAACAGATTGAAAAAGAAGGAGAAAATGTCACCACCATCACCGGCGTTACTATTAGAAATTTATTGACGTGTAATTTACAGTTCAACTATACGTTCATACACGGAAAGAAATGATTTTTTTAAGTTTTTGGTATGATGGATTGTATGCCATGTTCACATTACTAGCAATGTGACAATTTCCTTTTGATCTTAGAGAGGGGGCCCTTTCAGTCAACGTTCATAAAGGGTCAATGGAGGAAAGCCAAGGGAACTATCATCTTTTGTACTTTCTCTTTATCAAAACTTGGTCCCATAAGAGAGATTTTCGTCACCAAAGTGAAGGGATGCATCTCCTTCAACAAGGGACATCCATCATCGCCTGGGATGTATCGATCCCAGGCCAGATTCAAGGGACAGTTCAGTGATCTTCAAGGAAAACAAGGAATTCTTTATACATACAGGCACGCACACACTCTCACACAAACAGTGATGTGGGGGGTCCTTTTGGAATAGCGAGCAAAGCACTTTCAGCCACTTTCCCCAGGACATTAGGATGGTGTCTTCAAATTCTATTTTCCGTTCAATTTAGTGGAATTTAGTGTATTCACATAAGACCAAAAGAGATTCGAATTAAAGGAAAATATAAGTGTCTGGTAAAAAAAAATAAAAAGAAACAAAGACATATAAGGGGAACACTACTGAAATCCAGGAAAGTCGAAACTCGAAAGAGCTTCACTCTTCCATTAATTATTTTAGAAATTCTCGAGTTTGTAATTGAAGAATTCTTAAATATTTTCTTCTGGGATTTAGCTAAGTAGTATCGGGAACACTTGTTGTTAAATGATTAATATGGTAAATTAGCATTCAACATAAGGTTAGGATTTTAAATTTCAATAATTGTTTGTTCATTCACGAGTCAGTCGAAATAAGAGAACATTAAATATACATTTTTCAATATATTTAATACATAATTTGAGTTTAAGAAGCATAATTAATAATCCTTAACAAGTGTTCTTCCCTAATTTTCTTGAAATCTAAAATTATCCTTAAAACATAATTAAAGGATAATTTTAGGCACAAAATATGTTATAAAATCACGGATGTCCTTAGAACATATAACAATAATTTAATTATTAAAACACATCAAAAAAATCCGGAAAAAAAAGGATACTCTATTTAAGATTGACGAAGTTAAATTCAGAATAACGTAATTATTACATTATTTTAATCATAATTTAGTAGCTTTTCTTTTTTAAAATTACACAAGAAATCATTTGAAACCTTTCATTTTTTTTTTTCTTCTTTTGTTTGATTTTGAATGCCATCTAAGAATATACAGGAAGACCATCCACACAGATGGTTTTAACTTCAACGAATTGATAGAGACTGTACAGCACTAACTAGGACGTGATTGAAGCATAAAAGATACTGAAAATCTTGGAACTTTTTGAACAGAGAAGGTTCACTCCTGCTGGCCCTCTCTTTCAATTCAAGACAAAGAAGTCCCTGTGGCCTGTGATTGAGGTAGAAAAAGATTTTGCTCAGTATTATTGTAGTAGTTATCTTTTAAAATTTTAAAAAAAATATATATTGAAATAATATTTATTATTATTTTTTAAAATTTATTTTTGATATTAACACCTTAAAATAATCTGAAAACACAAAAAAAAAATATTTTAAAGCAAATAAAAAACAAAAAAATATTTTTTTTGAAAAATATTTTGAATCAAAGCACCAACAAAAAATAACATTATTGTAGGGTTTATCACATATAATCACCTTTTGAGCTGGGAAATCTGTCACATATTTCCATGTCAAGCAATATATAATCTACAGTTCTATCTTACTAATGTGATACGAACAAGGAAATATATATATGTCAACTTGCTCAACTTTGTGTCTCTCTTGACTAATTAATTTTGTTTGAAATTCAGTTTAATTCCCATTATTTTCTTCAGCTGAAAAGAAAATTGATTTCACTTTCCATTTTTTCCCACTATACCTTTACACAGGAATCAATTTCTTTTATGACTAGCTACATGATATACATTTATTAATTTCCTACACTCAACAAAACACTACGTACTCACTTTCTTCAAGGATGGTTTCAAGCCCTGGCTGCCACCTTGATGAAGAGTTGACTCCACACAGAGCAACACTTTGCATGCCCAAGAAGCATATCTCTTCTACTGCTATCTTCTTCTTGGATAGCAATTCTTGAAGCTGTTGCTTTGTTAGAATCATTTTAACTCTCTTTGAACCACTTGTGTTATCCATGCTTACTAAAGTAGGAGAATGATCGCCAGCAACTCTAAAAGGCCTGCCCAGGTTCCATATGGGAAAACAATGATGATCATTATTTCCATAGCCCTTGATGAATATAGACCTCGTATAATCCAAAATCTCTCCATTAGTCTTCATGACCCTTAAAACATCTTCATGCCTAGTTGTGGTTGACTGAGAGCAAGACTTTCTCTTGGTGAGTTGGTGCAAAGCAAAGCAATTGCCCATTGTTCTTCAAAGAGGTGGTGTAATGGAGAGGACAGAGATAAAACTTTGTGTGATGGGGAAGAGAGCGAGAAGTTTTAAGGGGAGATGTGAAATATTGTTACGTCAAACGTTTTGTAGATGAAAAGGTTGTTCATTTGTTAAGGATTTGTAAGTGGGCATGTTACTTTCTGTTTTGAAAGGGTGTTAATTTGGATAGACAAACTGGAAACTAGTAGCGTAATGCATGGAAGTATGGGACTAAAGAAAATCGTTGTATGAAATGTGTATAATACAAAAAGGGGGAGAATTTTGTCACCAAGCTTGCAATGCAAGCGATGGTCGGAGGAACGTGCGTCTTTTGGCTTTGCTCATTTGACATCCCTCCATATTTACATCAAACCTTGTTCAATACAGTTTCACATTAATTTGTGGCTAATAAATTGTGTGTGTGTGTGTGAAAGGATTTAGGAAACACTAGCAATGGGAGGTTAGGAAATTGTACAAAAGGGGAGAAGTGGTAATCAGTAAAGCTAGCGAGTTGAGAAATCATGTTTTGCCTACGCTCATAAAGCTAATAAGCATTGAGGAGAGAGTATTTTCGTTATTTTCAATTTCATCTCTTTAATTTTGAGAATATATTTTTTAAAATGAAAAAGAAATCGGTAAAAATAATTGTAAGGATTATGAGAATATAATACTTTATATAGAGGAAATGTGTTTTTTGTTACGGCTTGCTGAGATTTGTTGTTGACGAACTCGCATAAAAACTTCAATGAATTTGTTGGTTTTTTGGTCTAATTGTAGTTGGAATTATAATTGGAATTATAATACATTGTTTTAAAACACTGACATATTATATAGATAATTGGATGTTCAGTGGGTGTTTGTTTTTGTGTTCAAAAAATATTTTTAAAAATTCTTGAATTTTTTTTGTTTTAAATTAATTTGTTTATGATTTTGGATCATTTTAATATGTTGATATTAAAAATAAATTTTAAAAAATAAAAAATAAATATTATTTAAATGCATTTTCAAGTAAAAATTACTTTGAAAAATAACTGTTATCCTAATCTAAAACATACTTTAATAAAAAGACACTAAAAAACTTGAACTTGTATATTTTGAGATGAACATATGCTCTTCTTATATCATTAAGTATAACTCTAAAAGGCGTGAGTTTTTTCGACTGTGCAAGACTTCAATGCTCATCCTCTCACATATTATTATGGATGGGCTATGCAAAATTTTTTATTTTTTCAATTTGATCCTCAAATTTTTTTTTCAACAATTTAGTTCTAATTAAAAACCAATTGATTTTGATTTTTTATATAAAAAAAATAGAATCGAAAGAAAAGGAAACGAAATGAAAAGAGGCTTAAACATGAGTGACATGCCATAAGTTTCACAAAACATGCATTTTGGTCTTTAAACTTTAAAAGTCACACAAATTATACAATTTCAGTACCTCGGTATTTTTTCAATTTGATTTTGGTACAAAAATTCTTTTTTGTTAATTTTTTAGTTCCTAGTTGAGAGAGTAAAGAGAGGGGTTGTTGGATTTTGGTATTAGAGAGAGAAAAGTGTTGTTGACACCAATTTAAGCCACCAAAACAGATAATACCTGTGTCAAATAGTTTCATTGATAAGGGAAGCTCATATTAGATGGTTTTGACCTTTAAAGTTCATGAAAAACATATTTGAGCTCAGGTTATTTTAAATTTTAGGGCGGTTTTATGAGTTTTTTAGGCTATAAATAGGTTAAACGTGATTCCTATAGTTTTTTTCTAAGTGTTTTTTTGTTAAAAATAGGTTGAAAATAAGTTTTTAGGTGAAAACAATTTGAGATGAGCGACATGTTTGCTCCAATTGTAAACAAAAAAATAATTAAGGGTCCAATCACACAGGTCCAGACAAAATAGGTCAAGCAGGCTAACCTAGCTTACCTGGCCCAACAGCAGGGCCTTTGCTTCCTTTTTTTCTAGATTATTTTTCTAATTTTTTTTAAATTAATGATTCTTTTTTTTTGTCTAATTTTTTAAATTGGTATTTAAATTAGTACCCCTTCTCTATTTTATTTTATTTGGAGAGTCTCTTTTAAATCATGATTATTTTTTTAGTTATGCATTTAAATTTAAAGAGTTTTTATGATTTAGCTATAATTTATTTATATTTTATATGGTTGAAATTTATTTTTGAAAATAAAAAAAAAAATCAGATAATATTTCTAATAAGTAAAGTCTTGCATGATTTTTTCCCCTTTTATTTTATTAGATCAATTTAATTTGCATCTCTATTTCTATTATCATTTTCTTAAATAAAAAAATTAATGTAATAAACAAATTTAGCTAACACAACCGGGTAAATATCTTGTCTTTCAAGATTAAATATATTGATCTATACTTATCTCTCAATTTTTCAAGTTTTATTTTCAAGTATTATTAATGATTTTTTATTTATTCGCAGACATAGTTCTTGATTTATTTAATTATATATATTCATAAAAAAAATTAAAATTAAATTTTTTAAATTATATAAATATATATATAAAAAAAATTGTATACATAATTTTTCTTAGAAAATAAAAATATATAATCCTTCATGAGTTAAAATCCAGAATTCGTAATATACATTAAGATTTTGACGTTTTCAATCCCATCCAAAATGGGTCAGGAGATGATCACAGACGAATTCTATTTTCACTTTGGTGGGAGTTGGGTCTTTTAAATTTCATCAATCACAAGTCCTGAATGAATATTTTCTCCTGACACCTCTCACATGAAATAATTGGATAGAGTTTTTAGGTAATAAATAAATTTGTCTTCTTGCCTATATTATAAATTTATAAAAACAATTCTTTTTTATAAGATTTAAACATCAAAATATAAAATCCTTACTAATAATTCAATGATTACAAAAGAATTAATGTAATCTTTGAAAGCCATATCCAGATTTTCCTAAAAGAATTAATTTTGATTATTAATTATGTTTTCAGATAAAAATAATATAATTACAAAAGTAATTACTCAATTAATATTAAAATTAATTGCTCTAGCTGATTCGAGTTTTCTCCAATACAACATGATTGATGATGGCTGCGAACCTTACTGTTAATTGCCAATGGCCCAACAATAATTCAATGATTAACATTATGATGACATAATTTATTTATTTATTTGATTAATGTGGGTGTCAGACCAGTTTGTGCATAACTCGATTAATCTTACGGATTCTGAAATTAACAATTATATAAACTTTTAGTGGTTTAAAGGTTTGTAGTACTTGAAATTATAATTTTTATGAACAAACTTAGAATTTGATATATTAAATTATACTATAATGATATTTCTTTTTTTTTATTAACACGATTGCTGCTGTCATGGTACCAGATCAGATGGTCTTTAAATTTTGGATTTCTAATCCATCATCCCCTGGATTTTTCCAGTAATATTAGTTATAGTATTATATTAGTTATATTTATTATTTTTTTCAAAATAAATATAAAAAATAACTAATAAAATATTAACTTCACGAGCATTTTCTGATTTTTTTCTTAATAAAAGACAATATACAAGTACATCTGTTCTTACGTACAGGATTAAAAAAAAAAAAAAATATATTGGTGATGAAAGCTGTCGTGTACACTAAACAATTTCCAGTTTAGTTATCCCTTTCTTCATAAATGGAGACGTCAGCCATTAATTTCTTGCTGTCCCATCTCCATTATTGGTGGACCATGAACATTCAAGAACTTTGCTGACTAATCAATCGGTGAAATTAATGAGGCTAAAAATCAGAGGGATAGCCTGGATATTTAGGGTTGTAGTGGTAATTGTATTTTAAAATAGTTTTTTTTAGAAATATATTAAAATAATATTTTTTTATTTTTTAAAAATTATTTTTAACATAAATCCATTAAAATAATTCAAAATCATTAAAAAATTAATTTTAAAAAATTTAAAAATCTTCAAAAACACTTTTTAAACATAAAAACAAACCTATTCAAAATTATTTACACTCAACAATGAAATCAGAAACTTGCTCCTGTCAAACAGTTCCAAAGCCAGCCCTTTTTCATGTTCCTTTACATAAAAAATTTACAAGTTTCTTTAAATTTGTATTATCAATGAAAAGTCTAATGGGCCTTGAACTAAAGATTGAATTATGTCATTTATCCAATATGTCATATATGGAATATTCTAAAGTTAAACTAAAGATTTATTTTATAAAATATAATTTTAGTTTATGGTTAAAACAAAATTAAAAAAATAAAAACCAAAATTAACATCAATTAAAAAAATAAATGTTTTTCAGTTTAATTGTTAACATACATGAAAAACTTCAATTTAATCTTTATAGTTTAAAATTATGCATATTAAATCTTTATTGTTTAAATTTTTTTTATTTTGATCTAAAACTTTATTCTTATTATGTTCATATCGAGGGAGGAAAGAGAGTTGCCAGGAAAGGGAAATAAAAAAAAAGGTATTTGGCCAATCACATTCCAGCAATTAAAAGTCCGATTGTTGTAATTTATTCTTAAGACCTCGTTTATTTGCAGGAAAGTAATTTTCTTTTGGAAAGTGGTTTTTTTGGAAAGTAAATTCTGAAAAAGTAAATTATTTTTAAATATTTGGTAGTGTTATGAAAAATAAATAGGAAAACGTTTTCCAGTGTTTAATTATGTTATGAAAAATGAGCTGGAAAATAACTTATTAATGTTTTTTTTTTCAAGTTTATTAAAATAATAAGAAACAAATCTTACAATTTAAAAGGTTGAATGAGAATGGAATTGAAAAAAAATCTAATTTCATAAATTATCTCAAATAAAAAAATAATCAAAATAATAGAGATAAAATCTAACAGTTAAAAAAAATTAAAAAATAATGAAATTAAAATAATTATAATAATTATAATTTCATAAATTATTTTAAATAAAATAAGTAACAATCAAAAGAATGAGGATCAAATTTAATAGATAAAAAATTTCAATTAAAAAAATGATAAGAGAAAAGTAAATAACAATCATAAAAATAAGGACCAAAGTTAATATAAAAATCAAATTAAATCACATTTTAAGGGATGAAATTGAAAGAAAAAAAATTCGAACAAAATATATAGTAATCAAAAGTTTGAGGACCAAATTTGACATAATCAGCAAATAATATGATATTTTTAAATTTTTTACAACCTCTAGAAAGTTTTTTCCGCCCAAAATAAAAGGAAAACACTTTCCTGAAAATCAAGCCAAATATTTTTTACAGGAAAGTGTTTTCCGTTGACCGGAAAATGTTTTTTGTTGACTAACTTTTCTAATGGCAAACAAACACATGTAAGTTTAGAAAGTGATTTCCTGAAAATCACTTTCCAGGAAACAATCACACCCTAAATTACTTTCCTTTTAAATTTTAGATAGAGATGTTGCATGGTGTATTTATAAAAATAAAAATCACACTTACTTATCGTCTAGAATTAACCTCAAAGTTAAATTAAAAAAAATGTATAAAATAAAAATGTTAACCGGGATAAAATAATTACATTCACATCCATTATTAATTACTTTTTACAAGGAAGATTAGCTTTTTGCTTCGGTTTTTAATTAGTATTAAAAACTCTTTTTTAATTTAGCAGTTAATATGTTTTTCAAAGTATTTTATTAAACAAAAGTTATCTTTCCATTCTTTAATTAAAAAAAATTATTATAATAGAAAATACATCCACAACATAAAAGTATTATTTTTTCTTATATTATAATTAACTTGAAATACTATTTAGAAGCTATACTGGATAGTTTTCCTTATCCAAGGTGTCTCTTCTATCTTCTTTTGTGAAGAGATACCATATAAATAAAAGTCAGATATTATAGTAGTCAACCCAATTAATGCTAGTATTCTGTCATTCTCAAAATAAATAATTTTCCTGTATTATGCAAGTTGAACTCTGTCCTCGTCCATGGAAAGGACTTTTGACTGTATTAATCTTGATTATGCAAAAAACAGTAAAATTATAATTATATATGCACGTAAACACATCCATGTTATAGCTAGTTTCGAACATTTCAAGATTCATCAAAACATGGCAATGCTACTGCAAGCAAGAAGAGTATTGACACAAACTCTGCCTAGATATAACTCAAAATCACCTCAAACCTTTGTTAAGTTACTAGGATCGACGCATGGCTTGCACGATAATGTGACGAAAAGAAAGTTGTTCAATCCGAATGAGACGTCAGGAAAGGTCATCACTTGCAATGGTAAGTATTGCAACCTTGTGTGTGATCTCATGATTCGAATTTGCTTCATTGATTCATTTATGTCATCGGTTGTTATGGTGATCAAGCTGCCATTATCCGTGGTCCGAGACAACCTTTTCTTATGGAAACGATTCGAGTCGATCCCCCAAAGAAGATGGAGGTCAGAATCAAGATCCTCTACACTTCAATCTGCCATACCGATCTAGGCGCTTGGAAAGGCGAGGTAACATGACACCAAACAACCTTAATCTTAATCCACTTTGGTTGAATTTATGTTCCTGTAGAACTAATCACAACAAAATTTCTAAAGAATGAAGCTCAGCAAGCGTTTCCGCGAATTCTAGGACATGAAGCTGTTGGGGGTAAGACATGTTCCTAGTGTTGTTTGATCATTCAATGTTGTGTTTTCTATATTTGATATCCATTTTAATGGGATGTGGATAAATCTTGCAGCCTGGTTGAGAGTGTAGGTGAAGGTGTCACAGACGTGAAAGCAGGAGACCATGTGATTCCAATCTTCAATGGAGAATGTGGCCATTGTTCCTACTGCAAAACTAAGACTAGTAATCACTGTCAAACTTATCGTGTGAACCCATTCAAGAGTGTGATGGAACATGATGGAAAGTGTAGGTTCTCAACCAAGGATGGAGAACCCATATTCCATTTTCTCAACACATCAACTTTCACTGAGTATAACGTGCTTGATTCTGCCTGTGTTGTCAAGATTGATCCTAATGCTCCCCTCAAGAAGATGACCTTGTTAAGCTGTGGCATCTCTACTGGTAAGATACCAAGATTATTAATCTTATAGCCAAATTACCACCCCCCACCTCCCTCCATTTCCGTTCAGTCCCGTCCAATCTTGTCCAGTCTCATCTACTCTTTGAATACAACCTAAGTAGCATTCATTTGCATTTTAGTTTTAATTTTTCTTTTTTGTAAGACAACAAAATTCTTGAGGCTCACTTTGGAGATGTATTTTCGGATCTTGGACATCTGAAAATGATGGTGAACCTGATCAGGAATGGGAGCTGCATGGAACACTGCCAATGTGCAACCTGGATCAAGTGTAGTAATTTTTGGTTTGGGGGCGGTGGGGCTTGCTGTAAGTTCATTTCCATTCATCTGCTTCTATTTCTATTTTAGCCCCACATGAAATATTGCTGGGGCATGCAAGTCTGGCAAATTTTTGGCCATGTTTACTTCAGATTCTGGTGTCATTTCAAAATAATTCACCTTCTAATTTATTTGAGAATTAAATTTACTTTCAAAGAGTTCTGTCCATGATTAAACTTTACTTAAAACTTAAAAGGAAGGAATGAGTATGGGTAAAGTTAGTTAACTCAAGTTAATTTAATTTTTTAAAATATAAAATAATATTATTTTTATAAAAATAAAAATAAAATGGATTTTGACCGAATTTTACTTGGTTCTACTTAATTTTTGATTAGGTTACATTGAATTAATTCTTTTTTCTATATTTTATAAAATCTCAACCGATCCAAGATTCGAGTCCGGGTTTAATAATGAAGTTTCTATACATTATCTCATTAATTCTTTTTATTAACTAATCAAACTTAAAACATGTTTTCATTCAATTCTCACAGGCTTCAGAAGGAGCAAGAGCCAGAGGAGCATCTAAAATAATAGGTGTTGATACCAATCC
>Ga0307515_10004692_pt1 | contig 28025 bp, 12 predicted proteins | sample 17_EM_MG_FD_194513 | JGI IMG/M metagenome (GOLD analysis project Ga0307515, IMG submission 194513) | Populus trichocarpa ectomycorrhiza microbial communities from riparian zone in the Pacific Northwest, United States - 17_EM | ecosystem: Host-associated > Plants > Roots > Unclassified | place... | reverse complement strand
CCTACTATTTATATACAATACCCCCTTTCCACCTTCTTCCCCTCTTTATACCACAACGTAGTTATTTAGTCTACTTTATTATAGCACTGTAACACCTAAATAGGCTAGCTATTTTTTTTTAAGATTATATTATAGCTTCCTAGGTCCGTAATAAGGAAGGGAATAGTATATTACCTTTGTCTATTAATATAAAGGTAAATCCGTAAAATACTTATAATAGGTAGCCCTATATATTTATTATACCTATAAATAGGAATTAGTTTAGGCGGTTCTTTAAGGGGTATATTTAAAAAGTTAGCTAGCTTTATAGCGTACTAGGTATCTATTAAGTTAAAGGTATTTACTTTAGAGTTAGCTAAAGTAGAGGTTAAAACTTAATATTTATTACGGAATAAAGTATAAGGAATAGTATAGCTTCTTCTACTAACTAGCTAACCTAGATTAATATATAATATATTAATCCCTTTTAACCCTAGAGAGAAATCTTTCTCTAAAGTTCCTCTTTTTCTAACTTTACACTATCCTCCTAAATTAATAGAATTTTATCCCTTTTTATATTTATTAGGTAGTTTTTTATAATATAGCCCTTTTAGCTATAAGAAAAGTAGGCGCCTTAATCGCTAAGGGCCTATATATAGGGGCTGCTATATATAGGCTAAGCATTTACTAGACCTATAATAGGACTAGCCGTATAGCTAGCTACTATAGGAGTTACTAATCGTGCTAGGGCACTATAGGCGGTTCTTGCGTTACTTATAATTTAATTTAAAGGGTTTCTAGCTTTATACTATTTAGCGTATACCTTAATTTAATAAAGGCCTTGGTTAATAGCTAAGCACTAATCTATAAGTTCCTTTAGCGTCTATATAGTAGTAAAAACTAGCAGTATAGCCCGTTATAGGTCTAGGGTAAACTTATTAAATAGGTCTAGTATTAAATCTTCCTAAGAAATTTAAACCTAGCCAGCTAGGTATAAAAAGTGGGTCTAAAAGGTTAAAAAGGTCTCCGTTATTTTTATATTTAGGCCTTTATAATTAAGGCAGGCGTTTTATACCTTAAAGGTGTCCTAATAAATAGAAGATAAGTAGTTAATTATTTCTTCTTTAAAGGTAAAAGGGTTTATTAAGTCCTTAGTATATTGCGGGCGTAAGTATATCTAGATATCCCTATTAGTACTGTTAAAGACATAGGCCATTTAGGTCCAAGGGGTAGAAAAGTAGTTAGTATTAACTTTAAGCTTATTCTATAGTTAGAGCTTTTAGTTATTAAATATAGGGTCTATTCTATATATAAGTAATAGGGGGTCTATAACCTTTTATAGGCCGTAATAGTACTATATAGGGCTTAATAGGTCCGCTAAGGCGCTAAAATAGGGCTTTAAAGACCGTAGAAAGTCTCTAGGTGTTTAATAATTTATTACTAAATATGGAAATAAGGGTGTTTTTAGCTTTAAGTAGCTCTCACAGTTATTTAATCTTAGTATTAGCTGCTACTAGCTCTGCCTAAGGGTTTAAAATATTAACTGTTTTATTATCTAAGGTATTTAAAGGTCCTATAACTACTTTATTAGCTACTATATTTCTTAGCATAGTAGTAAGGGTATTAAATAATTTTGGGTAAATTCTTTAAAGGTTCTAGTCTATACTTATCCTATTCTTAAGGTTTATATTTATTTTTTATTTTTTTTAGTTTTGGTTTTTATTCTAGTTCTTATTCTAGTTTTTAATCTTTAGATATATTTAAGTTCCTTCTTAAAAAGAAAGGGTAGATAAGCTTTAGATAATATTAGTAACTTAGTTAATTAAGGTATAAGCATAGTATAAGGGACGCGCAAGCCTATATAATTAGACTGTCTATAAATAAGGATCTAAAACTAGAGAAAGGAAAGGAGAAGAAGAGCAGCGCCGCTTAATATTTTATAAGATCTTCGCATCACATAACCGCAATATACGGCAATCTGTGGCAACTTGCCAGTGCGAAGTTCTACTAAGTTCTGCCGGCAAAGTTCTGCCAAGTTCTGCCATTTTCTGCCAGTGCCGTAACAATAGGCGGCGTCGTAGTTACTGTCTTAGGTGGTATATTATTTAACTTTATTAATACTATAACCTTAGTAGTAAGTGTATAACGAAGCCTTATAGTAAATATTATGGTGGACTTGTTATTAAGCTAGGTATATAGGTAAATAGAAAGTTAAATAATAATTATAACTGGGTAGAGTAGGTTACTTAATAGATTAACTTTAATTATATTTTAAGATTTACTATAAAGAAGAGAACTATTTAAGTAGGGACTATAGTCCTTTAAATATATAATACTGCGCCTAAGAAATATAGTGGCTGGGACTCGCCCGTAGCTCAATAATACAACAACATCACTTATCTTAACAGTATCAGCTGCAAATGGCAGCTTCCTCAACGAATGCTGGCCCGTACGGGCCTGCTAGACGACCAATCACGAACTAGTTCCGTCCCGCATGAGCTTGGCGCCCGAGCGTGTCGCCTATGCAGCCCACATGCTACCCGTTTCGCTATATGCACGTTTTACTACGTGCTTGTTTTGCTATGTGCTTGTTTCGCTATATATCCGTTTGGTTATGTGTCACGGCTCCAAGAGCTCGACGGCTAACATGAAGGAGCGCTTCCATCCGTTAAGGCTTCGCTGCGGACGCCGAGCCACTCTCCATCCAAGAGCACGTGCGGCCTAGCTTCGTCGACATTTGAGGGATATTTGCCTTCAGCTCGAAAAATCCATCTACATGGAATGTCACGGAGTTATCTATGAAATCCATAGGAGGCATTTTAATGAATGAGTTTGGTGAGAACTGCTCGATTCAATGCTATATGAGACAAGAAATCCTTATTCGGTTCCTGAGAAGGCGTGGAATGAGGCGGAGGAGGACATACACCGGTCCTCTTTGAGCCTACATGCTAGCCACATCACCGTGGACGGCAGCCGCTTTCGCAAGACGGTCGGCGAGTTCATTATGCTCCCTGGGAATACGCCAGAACCCAATCTAGACGTTCTTAGTCTCGTATCCAGTCAACATACTGTTGGGTGTGACAACCTACCTTCACATTCTTAGCCTCGTGTTTTGTTACTACGCCATCGAGAGCGAGAAACAGATCCAGATTTGCCGGTTTGGTACCTTTAGACGTGCGCCAGTTGTTCCTCTACAAGCTCAGTCAGAAGAGCTCTAAAAGCCCTTATCAGGATAGTTGGAATATACCCTCCATGTTGGCAGCCATTCGGTCATCCCCTTAACAACATACTCGGAATCGGTCGCGATGATCCAAGCTTTAGACTCGCCCTTGGACTTGCCCGTTGGCTCCTTGGTATTGACCCCGTCGGCCTCAGCGAGGAATTCCAGACCTAACTTTGCCGCATAGAGTTCCGCTCGCTGATTTGACCGCAGTGGGAAGTTGTCCGCCGAGTCCGCGATAGGCATGGACAATTGGCTGCCATCATTATTGCCGTATGCTACACCAACTCCCGCTTTTGCTTCAGGTCGTCCGTTGTTCATACACGCACCATCAGTGAAGATGATGCGAAAGTGGTGGCAGGGATTAGCCGGTCGACGGCTTCGAGGAAGATCAAGGAGTTGATGGCTACATGCGCAGCAATATAACAGGAATTCATTGCACTGAGGACATTCTTGAAGGAGTTCTGGTACAGACCAATCTGTGGTTGTAGGACAGAGGATAAGCTTTCTATTGTGGATGTTCCCTTCTCCGTCATCCATCATGGTGAGGATATTCAGAACGAATTAAAACTATGCTCCAGATCATGAGTTGAGTTGTAGGATCGAGCTATCGCTGTTACTGGCGCACGGACCAAGGTATCAGGCAACCAGACCCCTTCAAGGCGGAGCACGTGGGGCTCCGCCAGGGATAGCACATGCAACCTTGGCGTTAGGCGCCGGCGCTCGGCAGATCTCTCGAGGTCTGAGTTAACTGAGATAACCGTAACAGTGAGTTGATTTTGGTGTGAGAGAGTTCCAGGGCCCGAGCTTACCACTAAAGTTAGGACCATAAGCTCTTAGACTCTTGGTGGAGAATTCGTTGGTGATAAGGAGAAGTATGCCGCACGTGCGCCACCGGGGTCTGATTTATGAGATAAGTAGGATTATTGTGGTTGGCACAGCGCGTAATTCTAGGCAGCCACTTAAACATAGCCTTATTTGCACCGCCACAATTTCTCCGACTCATCTTTAGTTTGTTCTGTCACTTTATAGTCGATGGACCTTTAGTCGACGGATCTTAGGTCAACAGACTACTTTGCACAGCCCAAACCACTTTCTATTGAATTACATCCTCTTGTTCTTCTCTCCTTGGCCTGACCCGCTTTAGGGACTCCTATACGAGCTCCTTGTACGAGCCTACACTTAGTCCCCCTTATTGAGTGCACTGAGATATCCCTTAATCCGTTGATTTGGGTTCTACGGTTATCGGTAAGGGACCAGCCAATCTGAGAACCTGGTTTAATCCAAGTGCCCAATCAAATCCGGTAGCGGATTCTCTAAGGAACGGGTTAAGGCATAATTACTGTTGTCTTTCCGACTATTTTGGACAATAACATTTTCAATTTTGGTTTTCGAAATGTGTAATCAGGATGAAATCGCCATGAATGCCGCTGGCCGCACCTCCTCCCACAGGTTCCGGGACCTTCGATCTGCCTCTCTTGCCCGGAAACGGGAAATTGCGAAGCAGAAGAAATACTACCATTTTCGTGGCCTCTCGCCGTCCGATCTGCACACCCCACATTACCTCCCTGTCTGTGCTTCTCCGTCATGCCCTACCCAGGACACTCCTGATGACTGCTGGCTATCAGTCTTCCCGGCAAATCTCTCCACTGCTCCACTCCGGGCCTTCACGAAGCGGGAGTTCTACGAGGAAGCGCAGCGCTGGCCTCGGCCACCCACGTACCATCATACGTACCAGAAAGACAAAGGCAAGGATCCGAAGCGTGGGGAAACCTGCAAGTGGGATAAGATGCAGTATGAGAAGAAGCAGTTACGACGGGAGATGCGGTCGAAGGGCTGGCGAAATGAGGTTGACAGTTTTGAGGAGAGGCCTTGTGACTGTGGGTGTGACTTCTGGCATTGGTTTTACTTGGAAATTCTCCGGGAGGAACTGAAGTTTGAGGATCACGATACAGAGCCTGAAGGATTGGAAGTGGGTTTATCTGGTGAAAATATGGCGGGCAGATCAACTGAGGTTGTTGCAACCCCACAAGTGGAAGAGGATAAGGACTGGGATATTGTTTCGTGTGCTTCGTCTATATCCTGGATAGAATCGGTAGTCACAAGGTAGAGGTTGTTGCAAGGGAAGAAACTTTATCTGCCAGAAACAGGATTCCAAGAGCAACACCATGCGATCGTTGCCCACATGAGTTTCATTTAGCGGAGGCCATATCGGCTCGAGCTAGTCTCGCCATCCGCTCCACTCAGATCCAAGAAAAAACTCATTCAGCGTCTATGAAATCAATCTCCGGCCACTCATCACTACAGTAACTCCTCCCTACTCTCGCTCACTGTTCTCACTATATACCTCCAGCCAAAACGAATATTAGCATGGTCTACCCAGATTATTTATAACCGTATTTTTCTCCAGCCAACTTTTTTCCTTAGTGTACCAAGGATTTAAGAAACTAGACGCGCAGCGAGGTTGCTTAACATGACGTTTCTAACACTGCCGTAGACGCCTGCGTTAATAGCCATGCTTCATTGCAAACAGCATTACTAGATATCACAAAGCTCTAATGCCTAGTTCGACTGCTTGCCTATATATACATAACACCTGTATATTTTTTGGGGAAGCTTTATAGAGACCTAGTTAGCCTCACAAGGGGTGGTCCAAAGGGTCAAATGAATAAAATGTTTTTTTCGTTATTCCAATGCCACAGTGATATACCCGGCGCTTCAGCAGGCCATGCACAGGTTGAACGGAGCACACGACCCGACATTCAAGCCTATTTCCGATAGGTCATCGGTGATTACGGGTATTTTTCGTATGCATTAGGACGGTGATATCGGCATTGGTCATTTTTTAGCTTCTCTTGGATGTTCTAGGGAATTTCTCGAATATTTCAATTCGAATGAAATTCTACCTACAGCGAGCTGCACAATTAGAGACGTGGTTTCAACGGTTTTATTGCTAACTAACGGCATTACAAAAAAAAAAAACCTGGGAAACCAATCTTACTACCAACCCTTTAGCCCTTTAGCATAACTTCTCATAAGGATTTAAAAAAAGAAGCCTCATGTTGAATGAGCAAGCACGGATAAGATATTGAATAAATTAATCCATGAACCCGCATGATCGATGCCCAGTATACCATCCTTAAAGAGAGGAGAGTAGAAATAATAGAAAGGAACGACAGGAAAGCCATGCGATTTAGACAAAGTCAAACAGCAGAATTGCAAACCTCATTTACAATGCCTCAACTACTATGCTTTAGCTCTTTGGTGCGTCACTCAGGGAACAAGTAGCACAGTTGAGCCACTTTTTGCACATATATGAGGTATGAGGGTTGGCTGTCTTTTCAACTGATCTCTCCAGACAATACTCTAACTGCCAGACAGGGTCATAAGCCATACCGTGGTCCCTCCGCAGATGCCGCCCAAGGTCGACCAGCATGAATCGTGATACCCTACCATTTTCGCACCCTCCGATCCCACATTCATATTCCCCATGGGATTGCTGAACGTGTGTTTCTTCCTGCAACTTTGGAACTGCTGCGAAGCAATGGTTATAAGGGCATCTAACGTTCTCGTGTTCCTCTTTCAGATGCTTGATAAGCTTGTCCTTTCTAGCGAACCCAGTAACGCTTGATGGGCAGGACTTAATAGGGCACTTGTGATCGCGTGCATCACCGTGGGCAGTCAAGATATGACGATCAAGGTCGAATTGTCTACCGAAAGGTTTCGTGTAGGTGCATAGTGGATATTTGCAAACGAGAGGAGTGACGTGAATGTTGAAGAGGTGAATCCTTAGAGAGCCGGGTGATTTGAAGGTGGCTCTTGAGGAGCATTTGGGCCAGGGGCACTTGCTGGCACCGATCCACTGGGCTTCAGTCTCGCTCCAGTGGTAGTCTAGATGTTGTTTCACCTCAATTGCGATACTTGGGAGGCCTGTCGAGCAAGCAGGCCAGGGGCAACGCCACAAGTTGAAGCTTGGCGGAGGGGCCCCACATCTTGCACCACTGAACGCCTCGTTAGCGTTCATTAAAAAAAAAGCCTACCCGGATTCGCCGGGCTCGGTTGGTGCGTCGAGGTCGAAGCCTGACGCGTCTGTGATCGGCGGCTGATTTGGTGCTTCGTCAGAGTCTGAACGCCCCAGCTGGGAAGGGCGCAGGGCGTTCGCAGTGTCGGACGGCAGAATCGTCTGGTCAAGAGCCTCGCAGTCGACAGGATCGAAGTTGCCAGTAGCCGTGTCCAGCATACGGAAATCACTGAAGTGTATGTTGAATGAATTTGAATCGTTGCCGCCGAGCCCAGTGTCGACGTCCTCGCGCAAGAAGTTCTCGAAAGAAAAGTCGAATTCTGATGACATTCTGTGTCGTATGGGGTTGGTACTGGACTGGGGCAGTATGTGAGACGTGAGAGTTATGTGATGAAAAAGTAGGTGCCCTTCAGAGAAGGGGATGCTAGAGCTCATATGCTTTCTCTGCAAAATGCAATAGCCTGGGCCCTAAGAGGGCGATAAGTCAAGGAGGCTTTGCAGACCGACCTATGGCATATGAGTGCAACAATACCCTTGTCTCAGCCTGGCGCTTTTTTGCTGATACGCATTTCAATAATGAGCCACGTGAAGATGATTGGGCCTCCAGGTATAACCAGGCAACAATCCTAGCGCAAATCGCATCCCACCCTCGTTATCGATACTACCCTTTTCGAGAGTATTGCGAAAATTCAAGCTACTGTACCCGCTACATCATCCTAGCATCCTCTTCAACAAAGTATCAGCAGTATCCTTAATGCCATTCAAACACTCCTTAGATGGATTTATAGAGCGTGGAAAAGCAAAATTGAAAGACTTCTCTAGCAGCGCGTCTCCACCTCCGCCTGTTCCAGCCTCGACCAAACCCCCGGCGATCCCGCAATCCAGTAAACCTCCGCTCCTCGCCTCCATAACATCCTCAGCAATCTCTTTATACTGGCGGCCCGCCTTCGATCCCTCAGTTCCGGTGACAGAACATTTCAAGCAGGAACTTGGCGCTCACGGCTGGGGCAACAATGAATCCCAAAACTACACCTCCGATCCGCGCAACTGCTTTCACACAGCGGACGGCAAACTCGTAATCCGTGCCATTGCGGACTCTTCCTCGCCCCAGGATAAATATACTAGTGCGCGGCTTGTGAGCCATCAGAAACTCTCCCGACAGCGTGGCTGCCTCACCGCTGTCTTACAGCCACCGTGCGCATCGGGCATCTGGCCTGCTTTCTGGCTGCTCCCTGCAGAGCCATTCTCTTGGCCAACGGATGGTGAAGTGGATATCTTCGAGAGCTGGAATGGCGATTGTATAAACAGAAGCTGTTTGCATTGGGGTCATTATAATGGAGAGGACTGGAACAAGCACCGCACCCGAGAGACTTCCCTGCCAAATATGCCGCACCAGCCACACGTCTATGCTTTTGCTTGGAATCAACCCGAGAATGGGATCGGTGGTAGAATGATGTGGTATATTGATGGCGCTCCAGTAATGAGGGCGGAAATCCCGCCTGGTACGCGGAGAATGGAAGATTGGCGAATCATCATGAATGTTGCAATGGGGGGAAATGTTTGTGGGGGTTCCCTACCAAGAGATGGTTGTTATGATCTAGTTGTGAGCGAAATTAGGATGTGTGGGGAGCCTATGGGTGGATGGGATGGATTTGATAGGGATTGGCCAAGAACTCAAGAGGGTAAACCCATGTAACGGTTACTCTGATGCATCTTTAATGCTGGACTGTTTTGGCGACCGGAAACAGAGGTATTGGCTACTATGTCTTGTGTCTGAATCGTCTATTCCTTTAACTGGTCTTTATCCTCACTTTTCATTTGACAGTGCTGTTTCTGATCCATTCTCATTAAATTCGCTACAATTGGTTCTCGATTAATGCTCTGCGTTTTTGTCACGATAACTTTCCGTTGCTTCCAGTTCATAAATCACTCTATGGATAAAAGGCTGAACTACAAGGACCACATCGTAGCTGCCAAGAATTACGAATGCTTGGTTGAGGAATCCACTTGATGTCTTAAACCAAAGCTGATATGCAGACGAATGCAATTTCCCTTTTTTAGCTCCAGACCTAATTATTGTTAGCCAGATTCCCTACCCTCTCTAGGCACGCTCTAGTGAGGGGCTTCACACCGATCAGCAAAGGCTACAATAGAATATTATAGAATATTCAGTGAATAAGAACTATATATACCTGATAGCAAAAGCTGCTCCACATATTTGGGTTTGCATCTTGCTTCGCGTGATTCTGTTTGCTGATGACTTATTCATTTGGGGGGCATCCTTCCTACACAATGCTTTGTTACATTGTTAACATATTTTCGGGAATAAATCTTACTTGTTTTACAGAAGAATATCTCTGTACAATTTTTAAACGAAGTCTTTATTCAAATACGTTGTATATGCATACTACCTTTTTCTAAAAAGCCAGGTTTTTTTTAAAAATGTATTGTAAGCATTAATGTCAAGGGTTCGTTGCTGGCATATTTTTTATACGTATGTATATATGTATGTATATTCTATTATGGCCATGCACTATTTAGGGTATAGGCCGTTATAGAGCGCTAACTAGATACTTTCTGCCATTAATATACCTACTCTAATTTAGAAGCCAACTATAAGAACTATATATCTATTATCTAACACTATACTTAACTAAGGAAATAAAGGAAAGTAATGAGTTACTATTAGAAGAAAGTTAGATTTTAGAGGCGAGCCTAAGTAAGTAGTTTCCGACGCCTCGTGTCCGTAGGGCTATTCTAGCGTTATGCGCTTTTTGATTGGTGACGTACTAGTAAAGGCATATATAGAGGAGACTTACGGTATATTTGGTTAGATAATTAGAGGAGGAATTCTTAAGAGTTTTTACTTATTAATGTCGGCTTTTAAACTTTCTATATTTTATATACTTAGGTATAAACGTCCGGTTTCCTTTGCAAATTTAATTATAGCCTTAACTACGCTAATATCTAGCTTCTAGTGTTTAATTGGGCCGTTAATATTTTTGCCTCCTTCTTATTTATATAAGTAGCCTTTTAATACATATAATAGATCCTTAAATTAATCTCTATACTACTTTCTTAGTTTAATCCTTTACTATACCCACCTCCTATAAGAGAAGAGGAAGTGCTATATTAATTCTATAAGCCTATAGTTATATAACGCTATCTCTAATATATTAATTTTATAAAGATATTCCTTTAGAAATAACTTGCCGGTCTATAGCTGTATAAAAATAGCAGCTTTAAAGCTAATTAGCTACTAGTATAATTCTATAGCCTTTCTAAGGTAGAGTATTACGTTAATTTTCCTTATAAACTTGCCCGTATTAGATCTTTCCGCTAAAAGCAATCCTATTATTATCTTAGCTTTTTTTAAAGCTTGCGTTATAAGGTACTGTTACGGAGTAAGTATAAGCGACAATAATATATAGCAAGATAGATATTATTAAGCTATATACATAAACTGTATAAGGAGGTTAAGACATTATATAAGGAAAGAAGGTAGGAAAACGGGAAGAAAGGATATATATTATTAACTTAGTTGCTTAGTTAATACGTGCACGGAGCAGAATAAGATTTAGGATGTAGTCCTAGTAGAACTTGGCGGAATTTAGTAGAACTTAGCAGAATATAGTAGAATTTAGTGGAATTTAGCGGAATATAGCAGAATATGGCAGATTGCCGTTAGATTGCTATAGGTCGCGGCAAATTATAGTCTTATAGATGGTGGAAATAGGTGGAAATATATAAGGTATTACGGGGGTATCTTATAACAGTACCCCCCCTTTAAATTTGAGCTTCTGCGAGATGGGGCTATAGTAGTTCTAGGTAGAGTTTGTAAAAGTCTTTTATAGCTTTTATAAGTCCTATAGAGTTAACGGGTTCCTATAAGGACTTAGTAAAGCCTCTCTATTTTATAAGATATATATATTAGTGTTTCCGTTTATTATACTTAATATTATTAATTTTTTTAATAAAGTACTTATTCCTACTATCAATTTTAACTAGTAGGGGAGGGTCCTATATTTATCTAGGTAGGGCGTTTAATATTGGGGTAGTAGGATAGAGGACTAACGTATAGAATATAGGGTGGATTTTAACCGTATTAGGGAGCTTTAATTAGTAGGAGTAAGAGGAGATAACCTTCTTAACCTTATAAGGGCCAACGTTCTTCTAATTAGGTTTTTTAATAGGTCGTTTTATGTTTAGATTTCTTATATCTAGCTAGATAAAGTTATTAATTTAGTAGGCTGGTACTAGGGTTTATTTCTTATTTACTGCGGCTTTATAGATAGATTAGGTCTATATTATTTTATTAATAAGAAACTATTATAGTTCCTCTATCTTCTTTATAAATTTGTTTATTTTTATAACTTATAATGCGTAATAAGCGGGGTAAGGAATATTACTAAAGGGTTTAAAACCTATTTATAAATATTAGCTATAGTTAGCTAAAAACGGGGATTTAAATATAAGGGGACTTTATAGATAGGGGGCTATAAGGACACGATTGTAGAATAGGATAGATTAGTAAGAGAGATAAATCCTTAAAGAGGTAAGGCCTTTAGGATTGTAGAGACTATATACTACGGGTATATGCCTCTAGTACGTAACCGGCGACTATTTAAGGGGCGTCCAGGGGTTGTCCTAAGGGCAATTTAAAGTGTCTACAATAATATCCCTTATAAATAGATAACTTTTATACAGAAGACGCGCATAACTAGATTAGGCCTATTTATAGTAGTTTAGCTAAGTAGTAGCTTGCGGGTAATCTTATCTTATTTAGGGTTAGTAGTAAATATAATAAATATGCTTAAACAGCTGTATTTATAAGCAATAGCTATTAAATCCTAATAGCACTAGCTAATAAAGCGAGCTCCGCTAAGGAAGCTTAATAGAAGGACTATACAGTAGCCTAATAATTTAGGGTCCAGATTGGCGCGGGTAAGAGCGTTTATAATGCCGTTATATAGCTCTATATAAAGGGTAGGTTAGTAAAAGCAGATCTAGTTAAGCTTATTCTAATTATATAGTGCCTATATATCTACAGTATACTGCTAAAATAGCTAGTTGTAGGTAAAAGGGACTAACCTAGAGTTAATATAGATGTATAGATAGAACTAAAAGTACGCCTATTAGGTTAAACGGTCTTACTAATAGGCTTAATTAAAGTTGCGTAGCTAGAGACCCTAGTGCCAGCCAGTATTACTATAGGGGAAGAGTAGTATATAGTGGAGCGGCATATATACGGCATGCGTTAAGTTAATATAGTAGTAAAGCAGCTGCTTATTAGGCGCATAACGCTCTATAAGCACAATATTGCAAAAGCTAGCATTACTATACTCGTTTAGTATAATAACGGCCACCTTATTACTTATTAGGAGGTTCTTATAGCGCTAATTAGTACTAGCCTTTAAGATAAGCTGCATTTATAGGTTTAAGATAATTTATAACGGGTTTATTATAGGTTAAGCTTAAAGCTATTCCTCTATAGTCTAATAAAGGGCAATAAAAGGATTCCGTATCTTAAATAGTATAGTAATAAGGCATTATAGAATGGTTATATCTAGCTAGGTATTAGGATGGGCCCGTAACTAAATATCCGTAATATAACTAGGGTTATAAAAGTATAGCTAGGCATACCGCGAAGTAACGTTAGTAGGAGGCTCTAGCGGGCCCTATAGGTAGTAAAGCTTACCGTGTATTTAAAAGCAATTTAGGCCGCTATAGGCTATACTATAGTTAGTAACGGTATAGTTTACGGACGTAAAAGCCAATGCTATATTATATACGCGGAGCCGCTCCCTAAACTGCCTAGTAGAAGTACTACGGGACTTTAAAAGATTGTATAAATATTCTAGTAGAGGCTAGAATAGAGGAAGGTTTATATTGCCGTGCTTATAGTAGGCTTTAAAGTGTAGATTACTAGGCTATAATATACTAATATATTTATTAATCCAATATAGGGCTATGTAAAAGTTATAGGTAATATCTATAGGACTAATATCTAGCTGCTCCGTAATATACCGGACTATAGTAATAGAACTACAATCTAGCTGCTCCGCGATAGGGCAGATTATAGTAGGTTACGGCTAGATTAATATGGGGGGTTACAGCTAAATTAATATGGGGGGTTGCGGCTGAATTAACACGGGCGGTCGCGGCTAGATCGATATAGGTGGTATAGGGGGAAAAGCAGCGGCGGAAGCAGTAGCGGAAGTAGTAGCGGCTGTAGTTTGGTTTATAGACTACGGAAGGTCCGCTAAAGGTTATCGGGACTATCTATTTCTTTTCTCCTATATATATAGAGTTAGAAAGGTAGTAGATTAAAAAAAGAGTATAAAGGATTAACCCTATAAGATATATAGGTCTTATACGGAGCTCTATAACGGTTTGTTATAAAGTTAGCAAAAGAGCGATACTATTTATAGGTAGTATAAGATATACAATCGGAAGGCATTTAGGTGGTCGATAGGGAGTAGCAGCTGGGGTAGAAGGTAGAGAGTAGTAAGGGGTAGGAATAAAGGTCGTGAGGTTAGAAATTTAATGGGGTAGCACGTAAGGAAAGCACGTTCCCTTATTAGGTGACCCGGACGAAATCTAATAAATTTCTACTTTTAGCGAGACCTAATTACAGTATATGTTAGAAGACAAGAAGATAGAAGAAGAAGAAGAAGATAAAAGAAGAAGAAGAAAAAGAAGAAGAAAAGAAGAAGATAACCCTACTTATCGCGCGGATATAGACCGCCTACGTGCCCTATACATCGTGCCCTCCATAGGGCCTCAATATTCCACCTCTTACGACCTAGCAACTAGCTTCGCGTTCTTATTGCGTAGATACGATCGTTTAGCTATAATGTGTATAGAAAGCTTGATAAAGCTCTAGTGACAAAGTCGTACGCAAGTAGGCTACGTGGCCGATTTAGAAATTACGCGAAGAATATTTAATATATATAGATTAGTTAAATTAAGCTAAATATTAAGCCCCTCTGCAGCCTTAATTATATATATAAGATTCGTGCCTAATACGCGTAAAATCTACCTACACTATGTATCAAAAACTTCTATATTTTGCATATAAAGTCTATAGATAAGACTACCCATTTTGTATTTAAATTTAGCTCTATATATACCAAAATCTACCTAATATATATATAAACTTAATCTAAATTTTTTAGATATATATCGTAGAGTGCCCAGACCGTAGGGTTTGCGGGAGTCACTATACTACTAGAAAACGAGTTAAGATAGGGTAAATAGCAGGGAGAAGTCGGCTTTAACTTACTATGTAACTGATAATAGGGACGTTATATCAACAATAAGGCGCGTTTAACGTGGAAATAGGCTATCTCACGGTTTTATACGTGGGTTTGGGTGCAAAATTTAGGGATCTACATGCTAAGGATTCTTTGTTATTGTCAAAACGAATTAGAATCCTTGGCATGCCGATCCCCTTTTTTTGCGCCCAAACTTACGTGTAATGCCGTGAGAACTCCATTTTCCACGTTAACGTCGCGTTATTGTTGATCATTCTTGCCGTCAGTAAGTTAAAGCCGACGTCGCCCTACTACCTGCCCTATCTTAACGTATATCTTAGTATTGTAGTGCCTTGTATTAACCCCACTCGACGTACGGATATAGTCCGTTTCTTTAAACTAGGCTAGCGTCTAGGAGCTATCGCGAAATATTTATACGTTAGTAATGTTACGGACGCTTTAAGTACAATGTTACGACTACTTAGGGAAGAGTTAGAAGAGGCTAGTTGGTTAATGCAAGCACGGTCCAGGATAGAGCCGATAGAGCTATGTGACGAGGAATAGTAACTAAGGTCACGTGACGTAATCTATATAATCTGTAGGATCTGTATAATCCGCGATAGAGTAGATAGAGTATATATATATTATATATAAGAAGGATTTTATAGGAGTATGGTTGTGTATTTAAGGACCCTTAGTCCCTACCTAGATAGTTTCTTCCTTATAGTGATTTTTAGAATATAATTAGAGTTAATTTATTAGGCAACCACTCTACTAGTTATTATTACGTTATTGACTTTTGTACTTATATTTCCTATATACCTAGCCTAATAATAAGCCTATTATAGTTCTTGCTATAAGGTTCCGTTATATAATTACTACCTAGTTATAGTATTAAATATAGAAAGTTAAATAATATGCTACTAAAAGCAGCTACTATAATGCTATTAATGGCGGCAACTACTTTAAGGTTAGGAGGGGACACTAATATAGCGGATACTAACTTTTAGCAACCTGTAACGGTTAAATAGTTATAAGAGATAGTTGACTAGTTGATAGAAAATAATGTAGTGTTAGAAAATAGGATTAATGGGATAGGCGTAGTAAAGGTTAAGTTACTATTAATTAAAAGATACTTAGGAGAGAGATTAAAGCTTAAAGGATTCCTTATGTAAATGCACTTTAAGGTTACGTAAGAAGGAGCTAAGCTGGTAATACCTATAGATCAAATAGCGTACGTAGGATTGTTCTTAATAGGAAGGGCACTTAAGTGGTTTAAATTCTACCTTATAGAAATCTAGGTAAATGGAATAACGACTATAAACTAAGAGGTGCGGTTTATATTCTTAAGCTGGAATAGATTTATAGAGTAACTTACGCAAATATTTAGAGACCTGGAGGTAGTAACTATAGCGGAAAGAAAACTCTAAGATATTATGTAATGGACCTTAGTAATTAAGTATATAACGTAGTTTTAGACGTTAGTAATATAAGTTAAGTAGAATAATAAGGCGTTTATGGCATAGTATAAGTAAGGACTTAAGGCTAAAGTCTAGGACGTAATTATCCTAATAGAAGATATGGAAACCCTATAGGATTTAATAGATTAAGCGATTAAGATTAATAATTAGATCTACTAAAGGGAATAGGCTAAGAGAGGCTAGGATAGAGTTTTATAGTTATATAAGGCGTAGAGTACGCAACAACTAAAGCTAAATTAGAAACTATAGTATGGCGCAGAGCTAATGGACTTAAGTAGTACTAAAGAAGCCTATAAGAGATGGAGTAAGAAACTATAAAAACCTAGAGGTTAAGGATCTAGTGATTATAGGACTAAGGAGTAGAGGCTAAATTAGGGATCTTAGTAGTAGAAGATGTTTAGGCGGACTTTATAATAAAGTTAATAGTTTAAAAATAGAGCTTATATAAATTGCGGGAAATAAGGTTATTTTATAAGGGATTATAAAGATAGTTAGAGTTACTATGTAATAAAGGGAACCTAACTAGCAGAAGGTATATACGTATAAAGGGATAATAGTATACTGCGAGGAATAAAGGAATGTTTAATTAAAAGTTTTGCGTTTTGTTATAATAACGTATACTAAGTTTATAAAGACGCTAAGTATAGCGTAAGCTATTGGCTATAAAAGCTAAAATCTACGGAATATAGAGGAACTAATAAACTAGTTTATAGATCGGATATTAAGGACGATAAATTTAACGAAGGCGAAACATTTTATAATAATAAGGTAATAAAGGCAGCTTACTAGGAGTATATAGACCTTAGAGATGGTATATAAGAGGTAGAGGATAATTCCACTACGGAATAGGGAATATTAGTAGGGATTAAGACCCTACTAGATATAATATCTATTGCTTTATAAGACGTAAGAGAAGTAGGACAATAAACTATTTCGGCACTTAATAAAGGTAAAAGGCCAAAGACTTAAGATTTTTAAGAAGAGATGTAAGATACTTAAGATTCCTAAGACAGAATAAGATAAGCTTAAGGACCTATAACGGACAAAAACCAATAGAGTAGAGTAGTAGCTTAGTTTAAAGATATACGAATAAGCTTGGGATAGAGTTTCCTATAGGTATAAGACTCTTAAGACGAGATAAGTAAGATTTAAGACTCTTAAGATAAGATAAAAATACTAAATAAGCCTAGTTAGACTAAGGTAGGAGTAAAGCTTAAGATAGAAGCAAGCTTAGGATTAAGAATTCTATAGAACCAAGACTTTAAAATACAAATAAGGACTATTAATAAGATTAGAGAATCTATAGTATAAATAGTAACTAAACTAGGAGACAGATATATAGACCTAGAAGACTTACTAGGAGAATATAGTATTTAGCCTAAAGATTAAAAAGTTAATACTAAGATTAAGAAGTAAGATAACTTTAAGGATCTACTTATAAGACGCGAAAAGAAAGAAACTATAGAGGAATTTAGAGTAAGAATTACCTTATAGCAAGAATAGAAACTAGATAAGAGATCTAGTATATTAGGATGTATAAGGGATAGAGCGCTAGTATAAAGAATTATTAATAGGCCTAGGGCAGGCATACTAAGAGCTAAGTGGCTTACTAAACTAGAGTAAGAAGAGGATTTAGGAATCCTAACTAGGTTTAAGGAACGATATACTAAAGGCTGTTATAACGTAGTAATAAAAAGATACTTCCTTATGGATAAGCCGTATATACTCTAGTAGCTATACTAAAAGTAGTATAGGTAAAGGCATAATAATAAGTGGGAAGATTTCTATATATAGCTAGATGAAAAAGTTATTTAAGACCACCCAATTATAGAAAAGGCTATAAATTATATTAAAGGAGCCTTAATTATAATATTAAAAGATTTAGAGGAGTGTTTAGAGGACTAAAGAAATAAGAAACGTATTTTAGTACCTGTAAATAAAGTTATAACGTTTAGATTAATATAAGAAAGGTTTAAACTTAAGGATAAAGATAAGCTAAGAGTTAACCTAAGACATTAAGTATATTATATATTGGCATAGATTGTATATATAGATAATATATATAATATATATATAGCACCTAAGAATAAGTACCGGAAATATCCTATAAGAATATATTAGTTAGTAGAAGAATAAAGATATAGAAATGCTAAGTATATATATAGTTAGTATCTAATAGAAGTTTAGGAGTTAGGAGACTTAATACTTTAGCTAGAAAGATTCCTTATAGAAGAATACCTAGATAGATAATAGTAGTGGGAATGCCTAGAGAATATATATTTATAGTATATTAAGGATAAAAAGCGAACTAAGTATTAGCCTAAGTTAGACTAAGTATAAACAGGATTAAATAGCTAATAGTTAGGAAAAGTAGAGGCCTATAAAACTAGAGGGAGCTAGTAATAGAGCCTTAGACCTTTAAAGGAATTTAAGAACAATACCTAAATTTATAAGTTAAGTAGTAAGATTAATAGTTTAAGGCGTTAATAGATAGTGAAGTAATAAGGAACTATATCTTGCTAGTAGCAGTTAAAAGGATAGGTTTACTATATAGGAAAAAGGAGTACTCTTACCTATTAGTAATAATTTTAGGAGATCTAATAACCTATAGAGGAGGGATTATTAATCTTAAAATAGGACCTATTTAGTTAACTATTAAAGGGAGATAAATTAAGATGTCTTTTAATATATTACTATTAGGAAATAATAAGGTAGTACTAGAAATGCCTTAGTTATAGGAATATAATTTAAGGATTAATTAGATTATAGGTTAAGTTAATATTAGAAATACTTAATGCCGTAAGATGTAATAATAAGCTAAGATAGTATAGTATTAAGTTAGAGTAATATATAAAGAGACTAAGTAAGGCTTAAGTTATGTACTAAAAAGATACTATAAGTATAGTAAGAAACTATGGTTACTAGAGAGTAAGAAGCTGTTAGAGTATATAATATAGGACTATAAGATAGAATTGGAACTAGGAATAAGTTTAAGGTTCTTTTTAATCTATAAGCTTACTAAAGAAGAAGGTAGAGTATTAAAAGAGTTTATCTAAGAAAATCTATAAAAGGGATATATTAGACTATTACAGTTATTAGTAGGTTATCCAGTACTATTTATACTAAAGAAAAATGGTAAATTAAGGCTATATATTAACTATAAATAGTTAAATAGCATTACTAGAAAGGATAGGTATCTTTTACCCTTAATTAGCGAAATTTAAGATAGGATAGGTAATATATAAATCTTTATAAAGATAGATCTAAGATAGGCGTACTATTAGATTAGGATTAAGGAAGGTAATAAATAAAAGGCAGCCTTTAGGTTAAAGGAAGAACTATATAAACTATTAGTTATATAATTTAGGCTTATAAACGCACTAGTAACGTTTTAGAAGCATATTAATAATATATTAGGAGAATACTTAGATGAATTTGTTATAGTATACTTTAATAATATTATAATCTACTTAATAACTAAGGAAGAATATAAGGGACACGTTAAATGGGTTTTAAAGAGACTATAAGAAAAATAGATACTAGTAGTAATTAAGAAATATAAGTTCTTTATAAGGAAGATAAATTTTATTAAATTTATTATTAAACTAGGCTAACTTAGTATAGATCTAAAGAAGATTAAGGCTATAGTAAATTGGTAAGAACTAGAGAACGTTACGTAATTAAGATTATTTTTAGGGTTTTATAATTACTATAGAAGGTTTATAGCGCAATGGTTAAAGGATATTAAACTATTTATATAATTAATAAAGAAAGAGGAACTATAGGTATGGGGAAAGGAATAAAAGGAACTCTTTAAAAAAGTTAAAGAGTTATTTACCTAGGAGCTAGTTTTAAAGATCTATTAACTAGGGTTAGAGACGGTTATAGAAATAGATATATTAGACTATATACTAGGGGCGTACTTTATATAGAAATATTAAAATAAATAGCACCTAATGGCATACTATAATTGGAAGATAATACTACTAGAGTTAAACTATAATATTTATAATAAGGAGTTATTAGGTATAGTTATAGTACTAAAGAAATAGAGAGCATTCTTATAAGGCATAGAGAAATTATTTATAGTTAAGATGGATTATAAGAACTTAATAGGATTTTTAATAATAAAGGAACTTAACTAAAAATAGGTTAGATAGGTAAAGATGCTTATAAAATACTATTTTAAGATTTAGTATACTAAGGGTATAGATAATATACGAGTAGACGCTCTAAGTTAAAAGGCTAAACTATAAAATAATAAGAAGCTATTAGGGGCTTTACTGTAAAAAGATATAGACAGATTAATTAGATATAATTATCCGAAGATTATAATAACTTAAGAAAAACTAGATAGAGTTTACGAGTTACCGAAAAGCTTTTAGGTATAAAGAATTCTAAAAGTATAATTAAAAGATTTATAAATGGATATATATAAAAGTTAAGAAGTAAAGTATATCCTAAAAAGCATAGCGGAGTAATTTATAGAAGAATTCTATAAAGAACTAACTTAAGGATATAATGGAGCTATAGGTCTAGTATTAAGACTCTAAGAGGAGTATATTATTAATAGAATTTAGGGCTTAGCGTAAAAAGTTATAAAAGAATATCTAGATTACTAAAGAAATAAACTAATAAGGTATAAGCTATATAGAGGGCTATAACCTATTAAAACACTAGAGAGACTATGGGAGGTTATATTATAGGACTTTATTATTAAGTTACTAAAGTTAAAAAATCCTATTACCGGATAAGACGCGATCTTAATAATAGTAGACAAGCTTATAAAGTGGGGATACTTTATAGCATATACAGAAGAAATATTAGTAGAAGATATCGTTAAAATCTATATTAAAGAAGTGTTCGTAAGATATGGAGTATTAAGTAAAATTATATTAGATAGGGATTTAAGATTTATAGCAGTATTTTAGAAGGTATTCTTAGCGGAGTAAGGAGTTAGAGCAGTAACTTTTACTATATATTACCCGCAGATAGACGGTTAAACGGAAAGATTAAATTAGATACTAGAGTAGTATCTAAGACATTATATTAATTATATATAGAATAATTGGGTATCGCTATTACTAGTTATATAGTTTATATATAATATAACACCTTAAGAAGGAATAGGTATATTACTATTTAAGGCAAATTATGGATATAAGCTAAGAATATCGTTATTACTATAGTAAGCGAAGAAAATAAGTAGTATAGCGAAAGAAAGAATAAAGACGTTAATAAATCTTTATATAAACCTTATGGAATTAGTAAAAAAAGTATAAAAGAGAATAAAAAAGTACTATAATGCTAAGAGATCTAAGGGACTAGATCTTAAGGAGGGAGATAAAGTGTGGCTACTATATAAAAATTTTAAGAGTTAATAACTAAGTAAGAAGTTAAACTATATTAGACTAGGACCTTTCGAAATTATATAAAGAATTTTACTAGTTACGTTTAAGTTAAACCTATTAGCTAAAATAAAAATCTACCTTATATAGTATATTATAATACTAGAGCCAGTATATAGGAATATTAAGCCATTGGTTTATAAAGCAGATATATATAGAGGATAAAAAGAAGATAAATAGTAAGTTTTAAAGATTGTTAGTTATAAGGATATTAATAATAAAATATAGTATAAAGTTAAGTAGATAGGCTATACTAAGACTACCTAAGAGCTATTAGAGAATTTAAAAAACGCTATAGGAAAGGTATAGGAGTATTAGAAGAGATTAGGTTAGGCAGTATTAATAAAGAAGGATCGCTAAAGAATAAGTCACCTAAGGGGAACCTAAGAAGAGTAGTTACCGAGCTACTTAGATTTATTTCCTTCTCTATTAGAGGAGAATCTATTCTTTTATTACTAAGTTCCTATAGACCCTATTTTATAAGTTTCCACTCCTTAAAATAGACCTTTTTATATACCTTTTTAAGACGGATTAACTAAGCGGATACTATAAGATAAGACTTAAAGGTATATTACTAAGTATTAGCAGCCTCTTATTTAGCATTATAAGAATAGCGCAGTTCCGCTAGAGTAATAGATAGTTTATTATTTAGCTACGTAGTAGTAGATTAAATATAAGATCCTAAGATAAATTAATTAGGGAACTAGACGACTATTAAGAGTAATAGGTTATATATATTTAGTATTAGAGACGGAGCGAACGTTATAGGATAAATAAATATTTGCTTTAGTGCACTCTAAGTAAAAAGACGGTTATTGTAAAGATAGGTTTACTAATATAATATAAACTAACCCCTTTTTTAAATAGCGAGAACACGGAGATAGTATAATCTTACTAAGAGATAAAATCGTAGTAATAGTGCGAATATAACGAGCAGTTAAAGAAGAAGAAATTACTTTAGGTATAATAAGCAATAATATTAACTAAATTAATTAAACGGATATTATACCTCTAGTAAATAACTTAGAGATATTAGGAATCTTTAAGGATAAAGATAAAAAGGAGGGAGATAGTGTTACGGACGCTTTAAGTATAATATTATAACTACTTAGGGAAGAGTTAGAAGAAGCTAGTTAGTTAATATAAGTATAGTTTAGGATAGAGTTAATAGAGCTATATAACGAGGAATAGTAACTAAGGTCACGTGATATAATCTATATAATCTGTAGGATCTATATAATCCGTAATAGAGTAGATAGAGTATATGTATATTATATATAAGAAGGATTTTATAGGAGTACGGTTATATATTTAAGGACCCTTAATCCCTACCTAGATAGTTTCTTCCTTATAGTAATTCTTAGAATATAATTAGAGTTAATCTATTAGGCAACCACTCCACTAGTTATTATTACGTTGTTAACTTTTATACTTGCATTTCCTATACACCTAGCCTAATAACGAGCCTATTGTAGTTCTTACTATAAGGTTCCGTTATATATAAAGTAACTATATATAATACGGAATAGAACCTTATATAATATAGCCTATTACTTAGACCTTATATATAGAAGATAGGTCGTCTAGTAGCGTTAATAAAGGCGGATAGGGTAGCCCTTCTTAAACTCCTACTTAATAAGGGCTAAAGGTACCTAAATAAGCTTTAATATTAGCTATATTATAAACATAGTATTAAAGTTAGCCTTAATACAATTAGCCGTCTTTTAAAGAAGGAAGGGTAGTTAAGGAAGGCAATTAAACGTATAGTATAGGGCCGTAACTTATAACTAAGAGAGCTCTATTATAATAATATAAGGCGGTTTTCTATAGATATTGTTATCTTTTTTAATAAGGCTATCTTTAATAAAAGGACTGGCTAGTGGATAAGAGGGCGTGCTCTAATTAGCTAGGAGCCTCGCTATAAAGGCGATCTTTAAAGAGGAACTACGTAGAGTATCTACGCGGCAATAATAATTAACGGCTAGGTCTACTATAAAGCTTATAAGGGCTACTTTAAGATTAATAATTTTATTGCCTAGCTATATAAGCGCCTATTTTCTATACTTTATTAGCAATATCTAGATTAAACTATAGTTATTATAATAGATAATTTTAGGGTTTATATTAATAAGCAGATTCTAGCTGCTATTAAAGAGGAGGGCCATATTATTTGTCTATCTCTTCAAACACGTGCATTTTTTGTCAATTTTTTGATTGGTGGCTGCGGCTCAGGGGCCTGCAAATGGCGGGCTTGTTTTCCAGCTTTTGTAAGCAGTTTTTACTATAAAAAGCAGGAAAAATAGCCCTAAATTTACAAGCCCATGGTCTAACTAGCGAAAGTGCGTACTTATAAGAAGTAGGGCATAAGCTATATATGTATATATAAGGTGAAAAAGCGAACGCTTGGGTGGGCGGGTGAATTAACAGCAGCTTTAATTGACGAGAACTAGCATATTCGAATTCAATTAGATAATGTTGTTACTGCTTAAAGTTCTTTATATAGAGACTTCAAGCCGTGCGCTATAAGACACATAACTCCCTATAGACCCTATCATCTATCTCTTCAAACACGTGCATTTTTTGTCAATTTTTTAATTGGTGGCTGCGGCTCAGGGGCCTATAAATGGCGGGCTTATTTTCCAGCTTTTATAAGCAGTTTTTACTGTAAAAAGCAGAAAAAATAGCCCTAAATTTACAAGCCCATGGTCTAAGGAGAGCAAAGCGTGACCGCAGCCAAATAGGGAGAAAAAATGTGTGTAGAGAGATGTGTTTTAGGTATTAGCTTTACACACAAGGCTGAGTTAAAGAGAACGCTGGCGGGGTACCTAGTTAAAACCTCTGTAAAAGGCGGAAGGCGTCGGCCTATGAGGTTAAGCAATAAAGGCGGAAAGCATCTAACGTCCAGCGGCCTAAGCGTTGGACCTCTTCGTTAGAGAAGCCGTGGTCTAGGGTATATTAGGCCGCGCCCCTGCGGAAGCTATAACCTATATACTATACGGCTGGAATACTATAGAGGTTTAGCCTCAATTTAAGTATCTTCCGCGTGTATAAGGCGGAGAATGCCACACCACTAGATGCGGTAAATAGCGGCGCGGAGGGAGCTTAGGGGTCTAGAAGAAAAAGCCTTTATAGTGCTACTACAGGGCAAACCGCGTTAAAGGTGGCGGCTACTATAATTTAAACGCCCTACTTATCCTTATTGGTCTTACTCCATTTAAGACGGAAGGTAAGGTGATCTCCAGAGGGGCTGAACTATACGTCTAAGTAAGTAGCTTTAGTTACAGCAAATAACGGTTTAGACCGTTATTTATTAGTATAGGAGATTTCGCCTATATAGAGGCACCCTACGAAGGCGAGGCAGAAGGCGGTATTAGTATTTACCCCTAGGATCGAGTTACTGCTAGTCGCAATCTAAGTGAGGATGCTACGTAAGATTAGTAACTTCGGGGTAGCTTCTTTTAGGTTAGGGTTAAGAGAAGTTGCCCCATCTAGTATGCGACAAAGTAATGTATTCTTAAATACTGCAACTAGGAGAATACGGTCAACGTATATAAAGCGGATCGCGGCAAGGTATAAGCGTAAGGTTTTTAAAGCTACCCTACCTATATGCGGAGAACTATTACCATATATCCTCTATGCTACCTATTCCATAAGATTAGGTAACTAGGCTAGGTATAGCGCCACAGCCCTTATAGCGCAGAAGAACTCCCATGACTTTATACCTAAGGCGTATGTCTTGCGGGTATTAGGCTTAATATTGTGCTATAAGAGGCTTAAAACCAAGTAAGATTAGCCTAATTGGGTAATAAAAGCAGGTGGTGGGCCTAGTAGGTTAATAAGCGAGCCTAAAGATAAGCCGTTAGCACTAAGAGATTAATCTAAGGACAGAGATTTTTAACTATAGCCCAGTTAAAGCGGGAGAGTGCGTTAGCTAGTGTATTATTTTTAGATAAAATCCAGGAAGATTACAACTGGATATTAAATGCGGCAGCCTAAACCAAGATTTATTAGAGGAGCAAATTGGCAGGGCCTTTAAGCACTATATTTTGTAGGCCTACAAGGGCGACTATATTGTCCGTATAGACGTAAACAGATAAATATTGCCAGGCAGGGCTCCATTTCATAAATGCGTTAGTAATAGCGAGTACTTTAAGCACATTAATATAGGCATAGAGGTACTTAGGGGCAGGAGATGCTGTAAAGAGGTTATCTTATAGCAGTATAGAGGCATAAGGGCGCCATTAACTACAAGAAATAGAATGGGTCTCGGCGGAGGAGTAGCCTGGGTAGCTATAGAAGAAGCCAGCATAACCGTATTTGGATAAGGCATCCGTAAAAAGATAAATCTAGGGGCGAGTAACGTCTTCCTAAAAGAAGCGAACCCTATTTTAAAGCGCTAGGGCTTCGCTCCACCAAGCTAAGTCGGAGATTACCGCTAGCGGGATAGGCAAAGTGCGGCAATTTATAAGAGAGAAAGCTGTAATAAGGTCCCATAGCGATCTTAAGTAAGATCGCCCTAACTAAATAACTTTTACGGCCTAGGCAAGGCTACCTCTAAGTTACTAGCACTATTTAAGAGAGACTTAGGGCCTAAGAATAAAGGAGGCAAGTAGATCTTATAGTGCTATCTGCTTAGCAGGGCTAAGGGATAAAAAGAAGGTATTAGTATTAATCTAATAACCTAGTACGTCTGATACCGTGCCATAGGAGTCTTTAGTGGCGTTAGGAGGAAAACTAAGTAGTGCAATTATAAAGTTATACACGCAAACCACCGGCGCGTCGCTAGTACCTAGGCGTAAGATAAATATAAAGTTATCTAGATAATAAACTAGTGCGAAGAAAGCAATAATTAGATAGAGGCGGCGTTTAAGGACCTAATATAGGGCCTCTGTAAAGAGGTTAAAGAGAAAAGGCGCAGTAGCTAGACCAAAGGGGAGGCAGCATTTAGTATATACTATCTTCTCCCACTTAAAACCCAGTAGGCGTTAGTCGGTAATAGCAACCGGGATATTCCAAAAAGCGTCTTTAAGATTGCGTTTAAGGATAACGGCTTCTCTTCCAGCGAGAAGGATAAGCGCTAGAATGTCGTCTACGGTGCTATAGGTAAGGGTAGAGTAGGCCTCTAGGATGGCAGCGTTAACAGAGAGGCCTTGGCAAGGCTTGGGCGAAAAGAGATTATAAATACGGCGGAAGGTTCTATCCGGCTTAGGTATAAGTCCTAAGGGGGAGCAGCAGATCGCTTTAGGTAAATAAATAGTAATATGGCCGATGGGCAGATCGGTAGCAATCTTCGCAGTAATTTCCCTAGGGTTAGCACCGGATGGGAGTTAATTTAAACACATACGTGCTAGTAGTAAGGCAGTAACTCCAATCCGCGCGCCATATATTAGAATACCCTTAATTAAGGGGCCAAGATCTCTGGGGTATAGGAGTAGCTTATCCCTCTAGGCTAGCGCGTTTAATGGTAACGGCGAAGTATAAAGTAGATACCTTAGGGTAAACACCTTAAATCTTGGCGTTAAGTTTAAGCGCGGAAGGGGTATAAATTATTACGGAAACCCCTTACAGTCTTTCTTAACGTAATTCCCTCTACATACTTTACAAAAATATTAATAAAAGCATAGCAATTTAAAGCACAGACGGCCCGCGTTCCAATTACCGCATATCTAGCCCTATAGGGATAAGGTAGATATGTCTGCCTAAGGGCGTTTAGATAACGAACTACTATAAAAAGACAATGGGGCCAGGCGCAGGGTGGCGAAGTTATAGTTAGCTGCTTGCAGTTTAATAGGAATAGTTTAGTTAGCAGGGTTAGTTTAACTAAGCCTTATAGCTCTTTAATAGACAACTATAGCTAAATTAAGGACGCTGTTCCAGATAAACTGTGTAGAAAAACCCATAATAGCTTAGTAGAATTTTGCCATTGTAATAGCTAAGGGGGTTAATGTAGCCCAGAGGGTTTAGACAATAATACCGTAGTTAGTAAAACCCTTAAGCCAAATGCCTATAGAGGAGAAGTCGTTTCTAGAGCCCTTACTGGAGGCAATAACTCTTCCGTCTGCCGTTAACTCCATCTAATTAGAGTTAATTCTAGACGGGTCATTGCATAGCTTTACAAGGTTCTCTAAAACAAATATACCCTTCCAGATTGCGGCAACTTCAGAGACTAGAATCCCAGAAAGAAGCAAGTCTAGGCTCTTTATAGTAGGAGGGAGAGAAGACTTATCAAAGTTAGTCTCTACCGCATTAATTATAGTAGGGTTCTTCTTAATGGCGGCAAGCTAAGCCTAGTATATTTCTTCCGTGGCTAACTTTGCCTAAGCTATAGAAGCAGTAAGTGCTTTAAGGGTAGCCTAGTTTAAAGCCGCCTTATAAGCGCGCTCCTGCTTACAGTCTTTCAGCTCTTGTTCGTGAATATCCTATAGGCGCTTTTTAGCTGCAGCCACGGCTGCGGCGGAGGGCGTAGGGGCCATAGTAATGGAGGGGCAACGCGTCTGTGAGCCTTCGCTATCAAAAACACGCGAATGAGAGCGTGTACTGTGTGCAGGAGCGTCTTCAAAAGAATTTATCATAAGGAGTAGACGGGATAAATATCAGATAGCGGAGAGGAGCAACGGCAACGGCCTAAATTTAAGGCTTTAAGGGAGGAGATTCGACGGT
>Ga0307515_10004691_pt1 | contig 28027 bp, 26 predicted proteins | sample 17_EM_MG_FD_194513 | JGI IMG/M metagenome (GOLD analysis project Ga0307515, IMG submission 194513) | Populus trichocarpa ectomycorrhiza microbial communities from riparian zone in the Pacific Northwest, United States - 17_EM | ecosystem: Host-associated > Plants > Roots > Unclassified | place... | reverse complement strand
GTTTTGCATTCAGCCTGTTCGGGAGCTTCTGGGAGCTTCTGGAAGGATCGGCGTGGCTGTTCAGAACAGCTGAGTCATCGAGTTATGACTTCCGAACCATTTTACATTTTGCTGAAGTAGCAACTCCAGTGTTGAGGTCTATTGTATCTTCACATCAATAATCGGTAGTACTGTGATGTGAACTTTGGCCTTTTGACAGTCAATGAACTGGTTTCGACGACCAGGTGTCAGTGTAATCAATACAGCAAGCATTCTCTGCTATATGAAGGTCAATTTCGGGACTTCCAAAATATCATGAAATATGCACTTTCTCAATTATCTCTGCTAAACCTGGTCTCATGGCCGACACCTCATTGATTCTAGTGTTGCCCTCCTGTTGAAGTCTTTGATTTTTCCTGATGTCTATGCCCTCATTCTCTTGAAATTGCTGATTGTGCTCATGGGCTTCCCAAGACTTGGTGCGGCCTTTTACACCTAGACTGCGCATGAATGCACCTAAAGCCAGGTGTATGACGTGTGCCATGCATGGTACGTGGTTACTCAAAGCAGGCCACTGGATTGCAGAGGCCTCGAGTGTTGTTTGCAACTCGCATGTCATTGAGTAATTTGAGGAAGCTTTATCAGTCATAATACCAAGCAAACGGCAGTCGGTAAGCTCAAAACAATCAAGCATGTCCTTCCAATGTACGGCTGGCCTTGCTCCAGTATGTTGGCCTTTCACCTATCATTCTTCATTAGCTTTCAGAATGGGAAAAGCACTGGCGATCAACCTCATCGACAGCAGGTTGAACTTCCCGCAATGCCCAGATTCGATTCATATAGTAAGCAATGACCGACGATATGGCTAGTTTGTTCGGAGATGTACATCCCTCCAAAGCTAAACTCACTTTATTACGTGACGTCAATTGCTTCCTAATTGCATCCACAGTCAATTCATATTCCTTCCGGCAAATGTTGCTAAGAGTTGTAGCAGACGGCAGCACTAGGTCATCGCATAATGCCTTATATGACCGTCGTAGCTCCAGATTGGATATAGCGTTCCATGGAATGTCAGCCGAAACAAATCCTAACATGATGTGGCGATTCCGGGTGTCTTGGTAAAATTCGGAAGTTTCACAGTCCCTCGCTGCCAGTTTAGAACATTTTGTCTGTCATTTCGGTCAATATGGATCAACCTGGATGTCAAATTTGATCTTCCTCTGCGAACATACTTTTGGGATTCCTCGACTTTCTTGCCTCATCAGGATGGCAAAAGCGGTTTCATCAACTGTCGAACTAGTCAATTCTGCAACCTCAGACTCTGTTAATTTGTTTCACTTTGCGATATGAGCTTTTGCCACCAAGTGTTTCCCCATTGAGCTGGTCCAATGATCTGATGGTTGGCGAAGCACTTGATGAATAACGATACATATGATGCCTGGGCTGCTGGTCTCCTCCATTCTGCAGTGTCAATGGAATCGCCACGAAGGTGCATGTCTAGAATCATACCAAGCAATTGGCCGCTTCGAGCCTACATTCATTGAAGCACACCAAGCATTGAAGACGATTTCTAAAGTCAGGTCGCTCAAATCACGAATAAAGACGCGTTGATTTTTGGAAGAGATCACAACCTCCAGGAATAAGGTGTTCAAGCATTTTGAATCGGACATGGCCTGAGGAATTAGAAATCTGGGCAATCCGACTCGAAAGACTGCCAAACATAACAATACAGTGAAGCAGCCTGCGGGTTCTTCAATATTGACTCCACAGCTACAAGCAAAAAATTCAGATCTGTGAGACGTTGCATGCATATTTTTGAAGTAGTATACAGGGACATATTGAAAAGACTGACCGCATAAGACTCAATTCTGTAACAATGCAATCCAGTTTGTTGCTGTGTGGCTTACTCAGCCCCCACAAAAATGGGTGACACTTGGTGCGCGCTCAATTATAGGAGGCGGATGCAATATCGTCACTAGCATTTTTGCTTGTAAAGGTGGCCGATAAGTTGATTATGGGTTCACACCCTTCCGTTGGCCTTAGATTGTCCAAGATGCAAGACTAAAAATTGTTGACGCTCAGTTGACGCTCATTGTTAGGAGGTGGTAACAATATCGTCACTAGCATTATTGCCCATAATGGCGGGCGATACATCGATTATGGGTTAATGTCAATGCACAGCGCTTTGAGTGTCTGCGATGCAAGACCAACAATCGATGACGCTCTGTTGACGCTCATTGTTTGGAGGTGGTTGCGATATCGACTGTGCCAATTTTTCCCATAAAGGTGGCCAAAACTTCGATTATAGCTTAATATTCTCACACAGATGTTGGTTTATCCAAGATACAAGAACAAAAATCGTTGACTCTCCGTTGAAGCTCATTTTCAAGTGATAGTAGCGATGTCGACACTAGCATTTTTGGTCTTAAAGGTGGCCAATACTTTGATTATGTGTTACAGCGACCAAGTCTTCTGTTTGAATATCAGACTGACAAGACCAAAAATCGTTAATGCATCGTTGACGCTCGTTCCCAGGATTGGTCAACGAGCGTGTCACTATTCTCTTTGCCTATACAAACCGCTAATACAATCACTTTGGAAGGATGTGACTATACACCTGTTTGTTTGCAGAAAATGTAAGACTGAAAATCGTTGACACTCCGTTGACGCTGAACTTAATGACATACTGACAGTCAGTGGGTGCTCAACAATTGTATGAAAAATGCATATAGTCGTCATTGGCAACCAATAAATCGTTTCTATGTATAAACATTTGCATGCAAATGCTTCCAAGCCTCTCAATCTCTGATCTACCACTAGACAGATTATCTGAGTGATAATTGACATTGGCCTATCATGTGCCAGCGCTCTCGGCAGGCAATTAACCGCATATGAATCTGTACACTAGTTTTTGATATAATTAGCCCGACTACCTCACCTTTCCCCATCCAGCTCATTCTCCGCAATTTTCATGACCTACCATAATCAATTTTCAAAATCTCGACTATGTGCACCAGGTCTGTGCAGCAAGTTATGCTGTTGTGCTTCCATGATTGTACGCCGCATGACAGTCGTCATTCAGTCAGCTTGGTGATGCGCCTTGACCGCTGTATCTATGACACATATGACATCACTGACTTATATTTCGTTAGTGAGTTTCGTCTGAAATTGAGTTTCAATTGTCTCACTGAATAGTGCCGGGCAGGACGATATCACGTTCATTGGACGTCAGTCAACAAGATTTGATGTCCAGAACATTGGGAAGGCCTATCCGACCCTTGCACATGCATAGACGAATTATCATGTCTCACAATTTGGTCACTGAAATCAAGTAAATGCTGATGCGTAGCCGAATATGTACAGGTATTGCATTTCACATTGATACATCGTGACAAATGCCATTTTGCCTATTCATTCCTCCGGCGACGCAGGAGCCGTCACCATGTGCTTGTTGGAATCCAATATCTATATCGTAATTAGCTTGCGATGGGATATGCAGGGGTTAAAGCTTACAGGTTCAACATGCTCGGATTGCTGAAATTCTGACCAATCGGGCATTGCGGCAGGCAGGAGGGACGGAATGCATTCATGCGTCTGCGGTTTCTGCAAACCTAGCCTCATATGACTACTCCCTGGTCAAGAAGTCACTTGCGGCATTCGCAATTTTCCGGGGACAGTATCAAGAGTCATCAAAGGCTCACCTAATGTCGTCGGCACAGATGACGCTGCATCATCTGCCGTTGAAGGTTAATCGGCAGCCGGAACCTTCAATTCAGTCTTCCCGTATTTCCTATCCCACTCACAGAAGTAGTCGGCCGCGTCTCCCCAGCCTGGTTGCATCAATTTGTCAAGCTTCATCTGCTTCTGCCGAAAACGCTCCTTGCGATACTGTTCTGTTTCAGAGATAGTGCCCATCACCCATCCGGGTTCGTCATCATCGCTAAGCTTGCTCCCCACTGGATCCGCTTCATCATCATCCTCATCTTCCCCATTCTCCCCAATGTCGGAACTTGCAAGATTGCTCAGACTATCTCCTCTGGCGTTCAACATCTCCTCAAATGTTGTTTCAGGCTTGGTGGTTGTCAATCCCACCTTTTCAGCATTTCTCATATCGTCCTGCTTTTGTTTAATTGCTGTCTCTGCGTCTTCAACTCACTTTCTTGCCACAGCGGTCTCAGTCTCCACATAATCCTCGATACATTTCTCCTTCTCTTCGTTACTTCAGAAATGTGTTTCCCGTCATTTCCCCGCCGCAAGCTTCTTTTTGGATCGCAAGCTACACCACGCTCCATGGGCTCCGACCCTGGCTGCCTCCACATGGCTTTTGCCCTGATTCGCTTGATGATGTCGTCTTGTGGAACGCTTTGTCGATTTCCCATATTTGCCTGCTGGAAGTGGCGAAAGGTTCTTTTTCGAAACATTGACCATTGTATTTTGTGTTGACTTTGTGGATGGACGAGATAATGGATGTTGCAAGATATGGATCACATAGAGGCAAGCTGCGTCTTTTATGTCGAGGTTGATTCACTTAATTGACTTGAACAAAGCAAAATCTTCGTTTTGACTGTCACAACATTGGGAATAGCAATGCTAACCATACATCATGATCTGATGTTTAGCGTCTGTATCATGTAGGATCCCAGGGATTTCTTGAGACGAACATCAGCAGCCATTCAATCCGAAGAGGAATGTACTGTTTTTATCAGACAAACAGGAGATTTCGATGGTCATTCACCGTGATTCATCCCTGTAAAAACACCCACAACATTGGACAGACTTGGTGCAAATCGCAGGATGGTTGGTGACCCGTGCAACCGGCAGCTATGCGCAACAGGATTCATCATGTGTAGAGCGAGCAAGTTGGCTGTTACGCATGCCATTTTGACCTAAAGCTAACTATATATTCCTCAGGACTTCCCACGTCTTTGCGCTATCTTCTACCTCAGGACTTCCCACTTCATTTCGTTATCATCATCTCTTCACTTCAACTGCAGCAAATCCTGGCTCCACAAGCACCTCAGCAAGTTGAGCACGGAACAGAATCGAGCAGAGCGACAGGTGCTTCTTCCAATACGCCACCCGCTGAGACCCAACTACAACGCAGACACAACTTAGCTCACTGCGACTCTTCAAATGCAGCCACCGGAAACATGACCCTGGATGCACAGTTTAAACTCGTCCGTGAAACCGGAAGCAGCAAGAATAAAAAGCAGCACACAATCGGATGTGAGTATAGTTGAATCCAGGTAGACAACAGTCAATCAATGATATATCATGCAGCTGGTGTACGAAGAGAGCTGCGTGACCAATTTCTAGACGCTCGTATTGGGAAACCACCATGGTCAACCGAGGCATTTGTCCGCACAGTCCGCGAAATCGAACATCAGGGTGTTGTCAGCTCTGGGATTATCGCGGATGAATTTAGTGATGAGAATCTCTGAGAGCGCACCAGACAGGCTTAAACGACATTAGAGGATGCTACCGAAGTGTATATGGTTGAGGTAATGGCCGAATCTAAAATGTAGATGCAGCAACTTATTTCCTTGTAGGTTTTTAACATGTCTGCAACTATGGCAACGCAAGGAGGTCGGGTACAGCTAGAACAGTCTGACATGCGCCTGGCTTTGAATATGGCCAAAATGGCCAAAGAGGGGTTTTCGCGCGCCGCAATAGAGGAAACGCAATTTCTAATTAAGAAACCTTGGGTGGACGTTCAAAGAGATGAAGCTGGGAGTTGAGTTTGGAGGGCATAAATATGTGAAGGCTGCGATGGAAAGGCACCTGGCTATGCTTCGGCAAAATCAGACGGACAGCTGACTTTCTTGCTAAAATGGCGCAGCACAGAATCCCCAGACACGCTGGAGGCCCAAAGGCATGGGTGCACCTCCCCCAGAGCAACTCAGACAGCTGACAGCAGAACCTACGCCACGGCCACTCGACACGCCACTTGTTCCTCCCGGTAACAATGAGGCAGCTCATCTATCCGAAATCGAAAGTGTGCCAGCCACATATGTGTATATACATACTCCTCTTGCCAGTGCTCAAATTTTCAATCATGATGCATATGCCACCGATCGCAAGTGTGATACAGATTTTGTTCCAGATTTGCTGACTGCTGAAGGAACATCCACTGGTTGGTACACTCTCTGCTGTGTGGCAATGCAGCTGACATCCATTTTGCAGACGACAGCAGCCAATTGAGCGAACCTGACAGTGAAGATGAGCATTGATCAAATGAAACGAGATTTTCGAGTGTATTATTATTTACAATTACCGGACACTTTAAAGTATATTTTAAAGAATATATTTAGATCTATTATTAAAGAACAATGTTTTGATAAAAGAGAAAGTATATGAAGACAGTACAAAGGCTGCCAAAACACCATCAATGATATATTACGCCATAATAAATGATAACAAATTGTGGATACGCCCATGGCAAAATGAGCGTCAACTGAGTGTCAACAATTTTTGGTCTTGCATCATTGGTAATCTGCTTGTCGATCGGCTGAGACCATTCATCCATGCGGTATTGGCTGGTTTTATAGGCTAAAGAGCGAGCCTCATGCTCCCTGCCCCATTCTGAAATTGAGCGTCAACAGAGCGTCAATGATTTTTGGTCTTGTAAGTCGGGTAAGTCAAACACGGTATGGTAGATCCTATATATAATCAAAGTATTGGCCGCCTTTATGGGGAAAAAAGATAACGACATGCTCCGTGCCCCATCATGATAATGGGTGTCAACAGAGCGTCAATGATTTTTGGCCTTTCATCATTGGTAATCAAAGTGCGATGCATTCGTCATTGTGGATGTACGATGTTTTAACAGTTGTTCTAGGCTAAAATGGTCATGAACACTTCGTTGCATCATTGTACATGAATTTAGTTGTTACTGTCCGGGAGGCTGTTGTGGGAATGTTGCTTGCTTATCTGCCTAGAGAGGCTGCCAATTCCTCCTTAATATAGGTTTGCAATCATGCGCCACTTATATTACCCAAAATGTGAGACCTTAAATCATTGATGCTCATTTGACGCTCATTTTCACAGTGGGGCAGGGAGCGTGTCGCTTCTGCTTTTGCCTACAAAGGAGGCCAATATCTCAGTTATGACTAGCTGCAACCAATGCCCGCTCTGATTACCCAGGATGCGAGACATACAATTGTTGAGGCTCCATTGATGCTCATTTCCAGGATGGGGCAGGGAGCGTTTGTCTACATATTTCAATCACAAAGGTGGCCAGTTCATCCAAAAGGAACATCAATGTACCATGGTTAATATTTTACGATTAACAGTAAGATATCTGAATGTGACCATAAATAGAACAACGCGAAATGCAAAACCAGAGATTGGACCACAGGGGTCTCGTCAAACCCAGTGAATCCTGCGGGTTGACGGGTACGGGGCTGGGTTTGGACAGCCACGAAGCAGCCGGTCGGTGTTCTGGACGGTTCCGGAACCAAACTGAACAGTTTTTCCTGTCCAAACCAGGCCCGCTGGCAGGTCACCCAGACCTGTTGGTAACACTACCTGGGATGGGAGCTCCTCAATTCCCACTGGCGCTGCAATGATGCATTCCTCACTCTTCACTCACTCCTCTTCGGCGCACCGCCGCTTGTATCACACTCATCAAACCCTCATTTAGATGTGCAGCTAGCTAATATCTCAAGACACCTTAGTTAGATATCACAAATCGAGCCAAATGACATTGGCGTTCCATTTCAACCCCTCGCCAGGGAACCATAATCGGCAAATGCAAGGCACGCCTCTGGCTGCTTCGCGCCGTTGATGAATTGTGTGTTCCTGCTTTCGTTCGCCCTGGTTAGCTGGGTGAAGTAGTAGATGACATCATCACCATGTGTGATTCCTATCATTCTATCGCTTAGGCAGATTATTGTTTCGGTGTATCTGCATTTGTGTTTGAATCACTCCCCTTTGTCTGTGGTTTGCTTCATGTAGCAAGGCAAAAGATACAATGTCGCAGGAGATGACAGCTAGTATGATTCAGAGGTGACAATGAAGAATTATCCATGCATCATATTCGCTGTTGAGGGAAATCGATTGCGCAGGTATATCTGGAGAGTCTCAGATAATGCGTCCACTCTTCGGAATGATTATCCATAAGAACCCAGCCATTTCTCAGAGATTGTTTGTGATTCCCATGTTGGTTCGGCGACACTCCCAGGTGCACCCAACGTTCTCTCTGGCGCTCTGACCAGTTCCTAAACTTATCACTATCACTCCCATGTTACTCCTGTACCATTCATCAGAGATCCCACTTACTATGAAGGCCGGCCGGAATGCCCTCCTAAGGTCTGATACTCTCCTGAAATTGACGCTTCTAAGTTTATACTCCACATCCTCTCAGACACTCCTGGAGGCTTCCAGTGACTAAAATATATTTTGCTGATGTAACTTGGTGCTGTATTATCACAACAGTGAATCTGCAGGTCTCATAACCACAAGCCATTTCGTGTATCCCAGATCTGCTTGTCCCAATCACAAGAATCTCTCCATGATAATACAGCAAGTAATATTTATCTATGTCTATCTAATCTTATACATACGGTCAATCTGGCTGCAGACAGAACGTGAATGCAATTAGAGGAGCACCTGGCGACTCGAATCAGGCGAATTTGAGATGCACCTAGCATCTGTGGTTGAGCGAGTTTAGAACTGGACTTGGAAAGAGGCCGTAATCAAGGGAACTCAGAGATGCATTTGGAGGCCGCGATTGAGTGAACTCAGAGATGCAATTGGATCCTGTAACCTTGTGAGGTTGGAGATGCTGTTGGAGGCCATGATAGAGGAAGTGTGGAGATGCACTAGGAGGCCATAATCGAATGAGTTGGGAGATGCACTTGGATGTCATGATCTAGCGAGTTTGAAGTTGCACATGGACGCCAAGATTGTGCGAATGTGGAGGATATGATCGAGTGAGTTTGCAGTTGCTCCTGCCGGCCATCATTGAGCAAAATCGGAGGAGTATGTGCAGGTAGTCGATCCATAGGCAGTGGATCTGGAGGTGGTTGATCTGGAGTTGGTTGATCTGCAGGCAGCTTATCTGGAGGTGGTTGATCTGGAGGCAGTTGATCTGGAGGCAGTTGATCTGGAGGTGGTTGATCTGGAGGCAGTTGATCTGGAGGCCATTGATCTGGAGGCAGTTGATCTGGAGGCCATTGATCTGGAGGCAGTTGATCTGGAGGGTGTTGATTGGGAGGCGCAACGGGAGCTGAGACTGTATTCATTGGTTAACTTATAATTGTTGGAATGTAGTGAGTTGAGTACTAACAAGATCCACTGAGAGGTGAGCATTGAGAAACTTCCTGGGAGTGGGAGACAGTCGATATTGGGTTGATGCCGTACATGCTGTATGCTGCACTGGGAGTTAACTCATGATCATGGCATGGCGAGATAGACAGGGATGACTCAGTTTTGTGTTCTCAGGTGTTGTTAGAGTTGAGGATGAGAAAGAGAAAGATCAGAGGAGATGGAGGTAATCATCATGAGACTATGGAACGTCAGAGAATTACGTGCCTAGGTCGATTTACCATCCTGCACAAGGCAGATACGACTCCCAATTCGGCAGGTCAGCTCACCTATATACAGTATTCTACGTGCAATCAGGCTAGTGTTAGCAACGGATCCGGGTAACCCGCCAGCGGTCCGGTTTTTGCCCGGCAGTTCGGTTCAGTTCGGGTCGTTACCCGGCCAAAAACCCGAACTGCTATGTCTTGGCAGGTTTGTTACCCGGACCAAACCGAAACCCTGTGTCTCTCGGCCAGGTAGGAACCGGACCGCAGGTCCATTTTGCAGTTCCTACATTATTGGCTCCAATTAAGTATTTGAGTTATGATCGTATCATGACATGATGTATACGTAGATTGTGCAGTTTAAGCCGATCTTCCACCTCCCGCTTTCAGAATTGAGATCCGACTGATATTCGTTGAGTGGCTGTCAAATAAGTGTAGATTTTCACCAAAATTCGCGGTTGTTCGACAGCTACTCAATGAATATTGGTCGGGTCGCAAATCTGAAAGCGGGTGGTGAAAGAGCGGCTGAAACTGCACAATGTGCGTATACATCATGTCATGATACGAGCAGAACTCAAATACTTAATTCGAGCGAAACATCTGGGCTTGCAAAGGCCGGGTTTTGAGGTGGAAACTGGCCCAAATGCCAATGGTCCGGGTTTTTCATGTGGTAAAACCATTGCCACGGTTCGGTTCTGGTTCCAACGCTAACCTGGAACCGTGCTAGCGGGTTGGAATTGTTGCTAACACTGAATCAGGCAAGTAGTACTCCTGATTTGGCCCGTCCCCTCATATCCTTCATATTGTGCCCATCTTCAACCCCCATCTGTCTTGCCAGTTCACAATTCCACAAGCAGCACCAAACCCAAACTTAATCCATCCGTCTCTAACGCTCCATGCCATCATCATGAGTTCATGCTCAGTACAGCATCCACCCTGTACAGCATCCACCAAGTACAGCATCCACTAAATACAGTATCCACGCAAGATTGACTATCATCCCTTCATTCTCATGATCATGAGCTGACCGCTGTATGTAACTTCAGCTTCCGCCATGCCTCCCTAACAATTGACCACTACATGCCAGCTCCATTCGAGCTCAAAGGTGAAGTCAACTCATCACATCCCTACAGTTGCAAGTTAACTAACCAATGAACAGAGACTCAGCACCCAGTGTACCTCCCAATTGACCGCCTCCAGATCAACCACCTGCTGGTACTGCTGCAATTTTGCTCAATGGTTGCCTCCAAGGGTATCTCCGAAGTTGCTAGTCATGGCCTCGAAGTTCGCATGATCATTGCCACCAATTGCATCTCCAAAGTCGCTCCAATATTGCATACATGTTCACACGATTATGCTCCCAATTGCGTCTTCAATATCGCATGATCAAGGCCTCCAAGTGCATCTCCAAACTGGCACAATCATGGCCTCGCAGTGCATCTAGACACTCGTTCGATCACAGCCACCAAGTTTGCACAATTATTGCCTCCACAAGTGTATCTCCAAACTCACTCCGTCAGCATCTTCAGCCTCACCTCCAATTGCTCCAAAACACCGCATGCTGCCAGTCTGGACATACCATCAGTAGATGGATAACTATATTGATACATAGATACAAAGTTGAGAATAGAAACTGAATACATGAGTTTTAAAAATTGTTGAATGATATGTAGTAACTATGATTTCCAGGGGCACCAGCAGTGTTCCCAAAGATGATATTTTTTCCAAACTGCTCTTCAGTGAGTTGAGGTGCTCCCAGGCTTGTCGCCTGCATTCCCAAATGTTCCTGGGCTTGCCACTGTCACTCGAAGGTGTTCCGCCAGTGCACTGTGGCTTGTTCCTGGTGCACCCAAGTGCTCAGCTGGTCAATACCAGATTTCCTAGATCATTGCAGATGGTTCGCCAGCACATCCAGGTTCACCTGAATGCCACAGCATCAGTCCAGTCAACTCTGGGATTTCAGCACCATGGGATTCTTGTCCAACAACTCCCAAACACTCCCGGAGGCTCCCAGTGACAAAATACATTTTGCTCATTAGGCAGAAAAATGATATTGACTTTTTGAAGAGGTGGAAAAAGACTCAACAATGGGTATTACATCCTCTTGCTCAAGAATATGCAGTGGTGATTTAAACAATGTGCAAAGATCCTCATGGTTGGGCTGATTGATGGGTTCATCCGGGTTGACAACCAGACTAATAAGATGCATATCATACCCATCGGAGCAATTATTGAACTAGTACATTTGGTGCGATTGAATGCTGCATCCGACAGAAATGATGGTCTATGTCTTGTCAATACTCATGTGGATTTCGATACCTAATGGACTGTATAGTAGTTTCCATCCCTGAATCATGATGTACAGGAGTAAGATAGTTGTACAAATGTACTATTTCTTATAGACATTGTAATAATCACTCCCAGCAATTATGGCTACCGGTTCAAGGATATCCAGGATTGTCTTAGGGACTTGGTCAACAGTTCCAACGCCTGCAAAATTTGGACATCTGAATAGTTTGATTTAGTAGCAATGTGTTGACAGCTGTACACCCTTCAGGATATTCTTGAACTATGTTTCAGAACTGCTGGAGAATTGAGGAGCACCAGGGAAGTCGTCTTGGAGCAGGTGAATAGCACCCTGCATTGCATTCAGACCATCTGGGAGCATCTGGGAACCCCTGGAAGGATTGGTGTGGCCGTTCAGAGTTGCCGAGTTGTTCAGTTATGCCTTCCAAACCATTTTACATTTTGCTGATGTTGTTGGAATCGCCAGCACATATTCTCCATCTTGAGCACATTATAACAAATATTGTGTGTTCTTGTATGTCTTAACAATGGTTGATATCAATTTTCCCCACTGGCAGGCACTTCTTTTATTGCAGAATCTGATTCAGTGGAGTCCAGCTAATATGTATCACTGCAAAAGAAGAATTACATCATTGAAAGATGTTACCAAGGCCATTCATTTCACTATCCACATAATTAGTCTTGATATTATAAATTTCAGGCCAGATCCCTTGGCTGGCGTGGTATATTTTAAATTGCAATAAAGTTCCAGATGCCCAACGGAAGTAGGGCTATGACATTGTCAGTTGTAGTACAATAGTGCATGTTGAAGTTTTACAAATATACTGTCTAGAAGTAAATTGTGTTCATTTCAGAAGCCCAATCCACTAGCATTGGATCCCCAGTCCTCATCAACTGATTCGTGGCATAGCATTCCAAATTTGGCAAATTAGATAAGTACTGATGCATTTCTCAGCTATGAGAATTTGATATTTCTCCACACTCTGCATTCATGCATTTCTCTCAAATTATGTACATGCTGTGAAACGGAGTGGAAAGATGGCTCATCCTGATGATGCTGTACACATGACAGATGGCCTCAGCATGTATTCCTCTGTTTATTTGTAGCAGACAGAAGGTTGAAAATGTTTGCAGAGTCAATATTGGATCTGACAAACAGGGCAGGATGTAACAGTGCCATCGACATGTAGGTAAGACTAGTATACAAATGATTGTGCTTCCGCATCTGTCCAACATAATATTCATTATTGCTGTCAGTAACTGCCGCATTCATGTTCTGGATAAGTAGCCAATCTGAAATATTACTGGAAAAACTGTCCACTGGTTCCATTCACTGAAATGACTGCACTGCATGTCACTAAATATCTGAATATAGATATCCGAATAGTATTACACATTGTTTGATTGGTTTTCCGAGCTCCTGAATGCAAATCACCTTCCACCCACCTTCAGACTAAATCAGGTGAATGAATCATTCCTCCTTAAATCAATTCTGGTGATGCAGGGTGTTATTCCAAATCACCCTTTCTCGACAGTCTGTGACATAGTCCTTATGTGTGATAGCAAAGGCGGTTGCTGCTATATCAGTCTCAAATAGACATGCCAGAAATAACATACAATTGTGAGGTGTCATGTTGCCACGCAAGAAACATCTTCTGCACCAACAGTATTCATTTGTGTAAATTCTATTGTGAATATGCGTCTGGGAGCAGTTGCTGTACTCCTATATAGCAGCAATAGGTGTCAATTGTAAGGTTTGAATCATTCATAACAATTCTTGCATGGAACTGGTATCCGCCAATCGATTTTATAATCGAATGGCTCTTTCGACATCTGTCAAGCAGCATTTGGCCATACCATTGCCGCTGGTCAGATATAATTCAGGTATATCTGTCACTGCCTATATTCTCTAGTAGTAACCATTTCAGCCCCATTCACATCGACCACCCTTGCAGCATGAATTTCTTGAACGCGGTCTACAGTTCACTGTAAAGATTCTGTTACGAATTGTTTCTCCACTGTGGCCTTCATAGACAATGGCTATATCTCTTCTTGACAAACACCCTTTCTGTGTGACAATTGCTTTGGAATATTGTCTAGTGCTTTTGGGAATAGATTAGAGTGATTATGTTGACTCAACAGTGACCAGAATACACATAGTGGCTGTACAGGTAAAGGCAGCTAAGACTGCAGTTCGCCTGATAGGCATAAGGATGGTAAGTATAGTATTATGGTTGCAACTGTGGATGCGAGGGATAGTATATGTTGATGTGTATGTATGATTATCAGTAGAGATCTGAGGCTGGTGGCGACCAACATATATAAATCCGCCTCTACGTGGCCCTGCATCACGTGCCGCTGTTACATTATCCCCCTCTGGTGGCAATGGCCTCCTGGGCTGCCATAGCCAGTAGAAGTGAAAAAGAAAGGAAGCAAGCATTATACATTCATACAGCATACTGAGTCATACAAACTCAAAAGTGCTACTAAGGATTGGGACTTTACAGTATTCTATCAGTGGATCTCGCACAAGGGGAAATTCCACCTTCACTTGACTGCAATCTGCAGGTGGTAACAACCTGTGTGGATGCAATTGGTACTGGGCCGAGATTTGGAAAATTATAAGAGTGTGGCAAACTGAGCAAAAGCAAAGCGAAATATGGAATGGAACAATCATCTCACGTATGCAATCATGCAAACCCATCAGGCCCACCACTGATCAGTACAGCTCATTCGTGACGTTTGGGCTGAACCAGGGGATGGAGAAACTCCATCCCCAGCAGCTGGTGGTAATGACCAATGCCGATTCCATTTGTACAGGGATGAGATTGAATGAAGTTATAATGTATGCAGAAGAGAAGAGAGAACCAGATGAATGGAATGCCCAACAGATGCCTTTCATCTAGTCCTAAGTTCCGACACTCAATTGACCCATGTGCTCCACTCCTGAGCTTAGGACCTGAATTCCTCCTGCTCTCCACTCCCAAACTCATACAACATCCAACCTGCCTTCAAGTACTGCACATATACAGCATATCTCAGTGTCAGTCTTCGTTAGGATCAGTGTAGTGCAGCTTCCACTCATGATCTCGCATTGATGGGGGTTTCTGATACTGGCAATATTCTTAGCCATTGGTAATCATCAATCGTAGACGTCAATTACATCATATTCATCAATAACTAATACCCAAGCTGCTCTACGAAGGTTACAACTACCAAATTCGGGCACCCTTCCGCTGTATCACCTTCGCTTGCATGAGCAAAATGTCATTCGGTCCGGAAGCCATACGCAAACCTCCCAGACACTCCGGTAGCCCTCACCAGTGCTTCTAAGTACTTCCAGATGCTCCCAGCCCCCCCTGGAGCTTTGCAAAGTGCTCTCAGACTCTGCAAGAGCATTCTCACATGCTCCTGAAAGCACCTGCAGTGATGGAGGTGCATTCAGGATGCTACGAGATTGGACTATTGGGATAGTCAAATGTTGGAGCTGCTGAGACCTCTGCGCAGGTCTGTGGGAGACATTGAGAGCTGCTGAGACGTCTGCACAAGGTCTGTGGGAGACTTGTTGCCATATTCTCACACCGGTGGTTCTTAGGGTTCCATAACCACAAGGCATTTCATCGATCATATTGGTCTTTGGTACAGTCACAAGATTCGCTACGTCATAATATGGCATGTATTATTCAAGTTTCTATATATATACATACGGAGATGGACTCAGCGACAGGCAGTATATATTTGGGAGACCCCGGGGTAGATAAACATCATCTCATTATATGAAATACACACTCTATCGTTCCCAGCTGTTGGTCTTATGCACTCTTGCCGAGCTTTCGTAGATCCAGGCCATTTGTGTGGATCCTCACCCACTCTTGCAAAGCGTTCATAGATCCACGCAATTTGTGTCGTTCATCATGGCCGGGTATCCCTTCATATCCTCTCACCCTCTTCCTATGCTCCCATTGCTAAAACCGGTCTTTCCCACAAATTATCGCTTCGGATACCATACGATGTGTGGCGGAGTGTTCATGATGGGCTATCTCCACTGTTTCACCGCACCGTGATCGAGTGAACTTAGAGATGCACTCCGAGGCCGTGATTGAACGAGTTTGGATATACACTTGGAGGCTGTCATCGAGCGAGATTGAAGATGCACTTGGAGGCCATGAACTGTGCGGACTTGGAGGTCGTAATCGTGCAAGTTAAGAGTTACACTTGGAGGCTGTGATCGAGCGAGATTGGAACGCACTTGGATGCCATGATTGAGCGAGATTGAAGAAGTACTTGGAGGCGGTTAATCTGGAGGGGGTAGTTCGGGAGGGAGGCACGACTGGAGCAGAGACTCTATTCATTGGTTCACTCGTAATTGTGGGAATGTAGAGGATTGAGTACAACATGGTATGCCGAGAGATGAGCGACGGGCTGGGAGCGAGAAGAGAGTCGATCTTGGGATGATGCAAGTACGTGGTGTATGCAGTATGCAGTGTATGCAGATCTCAGTGTATGCTGTACTAGGTGTATGCTGGATTCGGTAAATGCTGTACTCAGTGTATGCTGTACTCAATGTATGCCGTACTCGGTGTTAACTCTTGATAATGGCATGGAGGGATAGAGAGCAATGACTTAACTTCGTGTTCTTAGGTGATGGTAGAGTTGAGGACGAAGAAGACAGAGATGACAGGGTACAGGGGAAACCATCATGAGAAACTGGGACTTAAGAGAATATTGTGTGCGATTCAATTTTCCATCCCCAATATGGCAGGTACGAGTCCCAATCCGGCTTGTAATTACACCGATATGAGGTCTCTCCAACCCAATCAGGCCTGTAATTTCACCGATATGAGGTCTTCCCAACCCAATCAGGTAAGTCATACCACTGATTACTCATATCCGCTCGTATCCTCCACATCGTTCTCGTCCTCATCCCCCATCTCTCTCTTTCTCGTGCACAACTCTACCATCATCGCAGAACATCAAGTTAAGTCATGCCTCTCTATCTCTCCATGTCATGATCATGAGTTAACACCAAGTACAAGCACACACCGAGTACAGCATACACCTAGTACAACATACACCAAGTTCAGCGTTCACCGAGTACAGCATACACTGTGTACAGCATCCAGCCATGATTGTTTGTCTTCCCTTCATTCCCAAATTACGAGTTGACCCCTAAATGTAGCTTCAGCTTGCGGCGTGCCTCCCTACACGATCGACCGCCACCAGCCAGCTCTCCATGACAGCTCAAAGGGAAAGTCACCTTGTCACATTCTCATGGTTGCGAGTTAACTAACTGATGAAAAGAGTCACAGCACCCGGCGCGCCGTCCATTGACCACTGCTCAGTACACGTCCAAACTTGCTCGATTACGGCCTCCAGGTTCGGACGATCATGGCCTGCAAGTGCATATTCAAACACGCTTGATTACGGCCTCCAAGTTCGCCCGATCATGGCCTCCAAGTGCCTCCCCAAACTCGCTCGATCATGGCCTCGAAGTGTATCTCCAAACTCGCTCAATTACGGCCTCAAAGGTTGCACGATCATGGCCTCTAAGTGCATCTACAAATTCGCTCGATCATGGCCTCCAAGTGTATCTTCAAACACGCTCTATTACCGCCTCCAAGTGCATCTCCAAACTCGCTTGATCACGGCCTCGGAGTGTATCTCTGAGTTCACTCCATCGTCATCTTCAGGCGCATCTCGAATTCCATTCAAGCACCGCCTGCAGTCAGTCGAGATATATCGTATGTAGATAGGTAGTTATATAGATCCATAGATACATAGATGAGAATACACACTGAATACACGAGTTTTAAAATCGTTGAATGATAAGTATTAGCTATGATTTCCAGGCGCACATGCAGCGTTACCAAAGAAGTTGTTATTTTTCCCAGACTGCCCTGCTGTGATTCGAGGTGCTCCCAGACATGTCACCGGTGCTCCGAGGCTTGTTGTCGGCGCACCTCAATCTGTCGCTGGCGCTCCCAGACTTGTTGCCGGCGCTCCCAGGTGCTCCCAGGTTCACCCAAAGTTCTCTCCGGTGCTCCAAGGTGTTCCCCAACTTATCACAATTACTCCCATGGTACTCTGGTACTAGTCATCAGAGATCTCAGTTACTCCGAAGGCCGGCCGGAATGCCCTCCTAGGGTCTGACACTCTCCTGAAATTGATGCATCTAAGTTTACACTCCTCATCCTCTCAGACACTCCTGGAGGCTCCCAGGGACTCAAATACATTTTGTTGATGTAGTGCATCTGCATGATCTGCAGAGTATAACTTGCAGGCGGTAGTCATTGGTACTCTGCCTAGACATGTACATACACCTTGACTGACTAATAGTCATTCCAGGTTGGCTTCAGTGAGAGTCCGGTCGACATCATGCTTGCTCTCTTGACATGCAGCTTTGTCCAATTGTGGTGGACTGGTGGGTAGACTTGTTGGTCAACTTCTCGGTTGACTTGTTTGTTGACTTGTTGGTAGACTTGTAGGTCAACTTATTAGTAGACTTGCTGGTACATGTCTCGGTAGGCTGCCTCCAGGTGGGCATTTGACTTGTTGGTTCACTTGTTGGTAGACTTGCCAGTGTGAGTCTTGGTAGGCTACCTCCAGGTGGGCTGTTGATTTGTTGGTAGGGCTTGACTGATCTGACACAGTTATCTCCCTATTTGAAATTTCTTCAGTCCATTCATATCTTCTCCATCATATCAATTGTTGATTAGCATTGTGGGTCAGTTGCGTTGTATCTTGGAACTCTGAATTCATAATGGAATTCAATGGTGATATGTTACATACATTGGTTCGGCTTTAGCTTCATCTCGGACTATGTTCATCTGGTTGTCCTTCCGTGTCGCCCTCTGGCCAGCGACTACCCAGACTTGTGCTGCCAGTTGACATACTGGAGTGTGAGATGTCGCAATGTGTTTAATCTCGACGTGATTGCCACTGCCCTTTGTGATTAATTCTGCCTGCTCACTTACTGTTGGATGGGACGTCCCGATGCGCTCAATCCCGAATTCATTGCTATGTTGTCTTGTCGTGACTTCGGGCAACAATGTGAGCATTTGCTCCTGGCATCGTCACAGCCATCAGTTGCTATATGTGACTCACTGGTGACTATTTGTTGGCGGTTGACAGCGCTAATTGCATTGGTGTGTGTGGTATATCATTGAGCCATATCTAACACAAATGGTTCACATTAGGTGATCATTTTCACCACGATTGGAGCAGAGAAGTGCTCTCTGAAAGGCGATTTGGATACTGCATATGCCAATTTCAGCATTTCTTGATTTGGCATTTTGTAAGGTTGCATTGCGCCAAGTGCCCCTGAAAGCCATTCAAATGATGAATTTATTGAGTTCCTGGTCTACCATGGTTTCTTGATCCACCATGGTTTCTTGATCCACCATGGTTTCTTGATCCTTCGAAATGCCTTTCAGTACACATCTGCCGCAGTGGGTTTGTCCAGTTGGGCTCCCAGATATCCTCCTATTTAATGTTCATGGGATATCCTTTGGCAGTGATATCCATTACTGTGTGATCGTGGTGATATCTCTTGGTAGTTATCTTGACTGTTTTTTGTGATGCCATGAACATAGACTAGTCAGTATGCTTGGTGGGCATTTTCAATCTCCTTCAGGATCCATTCGGTAGCTATCTGGCAGTCTTTCTTTCTCACATTTGGAACAGCTTTGGAAGCCAGATTGCACTGGCCCAGCATAGATCAGAATTGTTTGACATGTCAACTCACTTGTGTATTTGCAGGTCTTCTGGATGTCCATCATATGCTAGGTGAATTTAATGTCTTTGATCTCATGTTGTACTTGCTGGCTCTGCTCTGGCTGTGCATGTTGATTGATCTGTAGGTGTGTTTGCCATCAGTTGACTCCGTGCACTTATCACCATTCTCTGAGTACACTGGTCAATAAATCTGCAGGTGTGCTTGCCATCACTTGACACTGTTGACCAAACATTGTTCTCTGAGTCTACTAGTTGATTCATGTCCAGGTGCAATCGCCAGGGCTAGTCCTCTGAAGTGGTGAATGTATTGTATGGTGCTTTGTTCCTTCACTTCGGCGATTGTAATTCATTAGTGTAGGGGTTATTTGAGATTTCTATATGGTCATCCCGCTCTGTTTTTACAGTCGTCGCTCTGCCGGTGACCAATCTGAAATTGCTTTCAAGGGAACATCAATTGAAAGCACTTGATATGGAAGTTGATTTGCAGTCATCAATCATCATAATTGTTGGGTGGCACAGGATTGCTGTCAAAGTTAACATCATATTCCAGATAGTATTCTCGGTGATATAACTTCAAAATGAATTCTGCATTGTATTTGGTATTGGAATCTCTTCCATACAGCACTGGATGTGGGCTCTTGAATAGTAATCAGAATTGTGCTTGGTACGGCAAGGCCATCACAATCGATATCAGCATCCCACTACATAACAGCTAGTCTACGTGTTTATTGCAATAGTTTAATAGGTTGATTATTGTCCTACTCTGAGCATCTCCATGATGGGCATATCAACACTGGTATGTGCAATTGCCATATACTCAATGATCGATTCTGCAAATGAGTCATGTTTTGTATCTGGGTCACGATCCCATACCTGGGATTCCAATTGTTTCATATGTTTTGGACATTCCTATGTGCGCTCTGCGCTCTGATTTGGCACTTATGTTCAGGGTGTTCTCCAAACTTCTCCATCTACGTCAACCAAAGAAACAAGAAAGGATGGAAGCAGTGGAAGAGACAATCCAGCGAGCCTTGTCATTAACAGTTTCCCCACAATGGAAGCAAGCCCCGCCATCCTGCCACTCAAATTGTGCCTTGGCAAGCTGGTAGCAGTGATCCAACCGTTCGCAGGGAGGGGCTCTTCTGCCATGACTCCCACCACCGTTCCAGCTTGTTGTGTCCAGTGCTTTGTTTCCAATTCTCACCTGGGGACTCCAATTTATTGCTTTCTGAAGTCGCTTCCAGCAGCCCAGTGCATTCCCCAATCCTTAGGGCCAATGCTGATGTCCACTTCACTTGATAGAAGATCATCGGATCCTGGTGTTCCGATTATCTGTATACCAGGATTGGGACCAAAAAGCTGATTGTTGATGTTAATATTGTCAGCTTCTGAGACCTTGGATGGCAATACTGTAGTCATTGGTGTGATTTCCTCCACCCCACCATCACTAGGTGATCCCAGGAAAGTCAATTGATGGCGAGCCCAGTCCATTTCTGGATTGGTTTTGCAGAATGATGGTAAGCCCAATACTAGTTTGTCCGCCCTCATTGGCTCAATTTGCACCTCCGATCAGTATACACCTGTGTGATTGTGCAAGTACGGGACCATCATCTGTGTCTTCTTTCAGCTGTCCTTTGCATATTGCATCACTCCTTGATTCATGATGAGTGTGATGATTTGAGCCGCCAGATGTGACATCCTGAGTTGCTTGAGAAGCCTCGGTGTCCTAATGATGATGTGTGTGCCGGTGTTGATACCAGACCATACGTATTGGTTCCCGCCATTTCTGCCTTGTATTTGTACTTAGTGATCCGTTTGTGTCAAATCTGGTGTTTCAGTGCTCTATTGATATTGACTTAACATTCTTGCCCTTGGGCTCTCATTGTGTGGTCTGTTCTCATTGACTCTGAATTTGGGCTTTGGCCATAATTGACTCATTTGTTGTTGATGTAATTGCAGATGAAAATTATTGGTATGGTAGGTGCACTTCAATTGTCCATAATACTTGTACTCTGAGAGGTTATCATACTCATTGCAGTCATCATGGTCAGTCTGCAGAATGTTGTAGGTCTCTGCCCAAATATGCACCCAATGCTCCATGATATATCATGGCAATTAGTTATCTGCAATGGCATGAAAGTGTGACGGTCTGAATGGGTTTCCATCATAGGATGTCTTCTCTGAAACGGCACTATACTTCATTGGACGTTTGTGGTAGTAAGAGTGTTTCAATCATCTGGTGTCAATGCTGTGAGTACATTTCGCTGGTGCAGACATCATGGCGGGAAGAGTGTTGCATTTGAAAACAGATCCTTCTCTGTAGACATTCTTCAATTGAAAACTGTATCCCCAGCCATAAGCACTAGTAGAATATTTCTCCATGGGGGCCCCTTCGCAGTTGCTAGACCTGTAGGTGTACTTTCAAACTGACATAGGTGCACTTCGCTCAAATAGAAGGATTGTCATCATAACCGTGCTGACGGTGAAAGTATCTCTCAACTTTGCCTTTGGGTTTTGATATAATGGTATTTAGGGGTAAGATGAGTCTGTCCAATGTAGGTTTTTGTCCTGGTGATCACGCTCAATTGACTTGTAGAAATAGTATTTGAACTGAATTAGATTGTTGGTATTTGATTCCACTTATTGGAAAGGTCAGGATAGTCTTGTCCCATACTGGTGATCGTCATCTTCATTGCCAGTCATGCACCTTGTGCACCACTTGGTCTCTAAACTCAACTCAGGTGCCAATAGATAGCTCGATGTAATGATGAAATGATCAATGCTCCATGCTTCACAGTGATGATGCTTCGACAGCTACTCTGGAGGCAGTAATTTCAATTATTCACACTCTGGTGTCACCCGCCCAAAAGGGTTTTGACTTGTCTACTCATCATCCTGGGTGCGAAATTTATCCATTTACTGAAAGAGCAACAACAGTGTAACTGCATTTATGCCTGCATTCAACCTCATTGACTATGGATAGTCATTTTACAAATATGTTCGCAAACATGGATGCAACTGATAGCATACATAAATGATTTGGCAAGACTATTGCAAGAGATCTAAGGCTTGTGGCATGCCTACTGTATAGAACAGCTGCTACCCTGGGGAGTGGCCCCCTAGTGTGGTGGTATGGCCTTGCCACCACTATGCTGTTCTTTATGGGTTCGAATCCCGCCACTCCCCCCACCCGAGCGGACTCCCTGGCAATAACTGGTTGATGTCGCACGAACCGAGTTCCCTGTGTCAAACTCACCACAGGTTGAGCATTCGAGAAATTAGTAATGGGGGTGGGCTAGGTGGAGTTTCAATGGGCTTGTGCCCTCCACCGGGTAGCGGGAAGTGGGAGGGAATGACATTGCCTGAGTCAGAAGTAGGTGCTGCGTGGGCTACTTTGGGCGTAGTTTAGCTGACAGATGGACAGGAAGTTTCCGATGGACAGGGGTATAAAAAGATGTTAATTACATGCCATGACCACCAGTGGTTGGCCGGCTTATGGTAACTTAGCTGGGCACCCCTTCGGGGTAAATGCAAAATGATTACAAACAAACAAACAGCTGCTACCCGGCCCTGCGTCACGTGCTGCCGTTACAGTTCAGCTCTCATTCCCATTTCATTAGAGGGTGCTTCCAGCTCAGTTTTCCCTGCATCATTGGAGCAGACAAGAATTTGAATGCAGTTCACTGGCAGTATTCTGGTTATTGCATGGATTGCATTAGCTTGCCAGGAGCCCCATTTGAGAGAATTACACAGTTAAGAGACGCACTGGAGGCATAAATATCATGGTACCAATGTCAATCAATAGTCAAATTGATTGATTCTGTTTCTAGCTTTCAGGTATTAAGCGGTCAGAATAATATGTGCTTAAGTATTCACAGGAGCAGTCAGTGCAATTCATCAGGCTGCCAAACCTGGCAGACATTGCATAGAGGAAATTGCTTCAACAGGTTGTGGATTCGGTGCAGACCATGTGTTTGCAAAATGTCAATTTAAGTTACCTCCAGAAGATTCGACTAAACAAGTGGATGACTTTTGTTTTGAAGTTGTTGAAAAGTTGAATGTCCTATAGGCACAACTTTAAGCATTTCACACATCATGTGTGAGTTATGTGAGACTGCATCAAATATGTCTTGATCCAGATAATTCCTGACCATGGCTGTGAACTGTGGGTAACATTGTCAACAGAATTCATCATCTCCCCAGTTCCATTTGTTGATGGAACCAGTTATGTCAATATTTCTGACTGCAGACAGCACCATATATTTCACATTATACCATGCTTTGTCACTGGTTTTGGCACCATTCAGGTTACATGTGATCAACCCAATAAGAATCCTGGCCTGCAGTTCAGGTGCTTGGCAAAAATCTTTTGGAATATAACCAATTGTGACATACTGTAGTAAAGTATACTGATCACCCAAACAATTAGTCGAGTGAGTCTGGTCAGATACACAAATGACTGCAACAATTGTGGCCCAGGCAGAAAGTTGATTGAGTGTACTGCACCACCATTCGTCCGGATTCGGCTTGGCTTTTATATGCTGACACTCCCACTCAGGGTTTTGTACAGTTCCAATATTGAGGTGTGTAGGGAATGGGAGGTGCGCTATGAGAAACGATATACATTTGAAAATATCGCTGTAGCACAATGGTCCAAAGAGATATAAATCATTTTTCATCCTACTGTCATTGCTGAGCCCAAAATTGGCTTCAGAGAAAAGCTAGCTCTGGGCATCGGTAATTTGGATGGATGAGATGTTCGAGTCGTCCCATCCATGCCACAGAGTGTGTTCTATCCACATTATTGTTTGGTGGCAAAAAATTAAGGCTGGTGAACATTATGTATTGAGAGAGATGGATGCCATGGATTGCATACATTTGGATCCATGTGATCCTTGTTCGATATTACTGTTGCTTTACATTACATTGTTGACTCCATATTGACCAGTCCAACCACCGAAGTATGAGCCTTTGGGACTCTTGGAATAGAGATACACATTAAATTATACTTTTTGGGGTGTCTGGTGTCTGTGTTAGGAATATCTTCAGGGAATGGTGTGCTAGGTATATTGTCTACAGAAAGATCATGAGTTAAACAGCTCATCGAGGGCCATTCAGGTGCACCAACTGAAGTAAAACCATAATACTTCAGCTCGATTCCAACTTACAGGTAGTACTATGGCTCAGGTTAATAGTATGTTATATATCAATGATGAGTGATATTGCTAATAGGGAGCTTGAAGACTGTTCTTATGGAATGATGTCGTTGTAGATATAATGCATTGTACTGAATACTGTTAGTAACTGTTGCGGACCATCGCTTCTGGTCCAGGTCTCGGTTGGAACCACGCGCTTTCCAAATTGGCGAGCCGGGTCAACAACACACCCGAATGGTCAATCCGGGTCGAGTTCGATGGAAATCTCTGAACCCATCTGGATTTGGCAGGTTGTAAGTCAGTTGTCCAGCGGGTTCATCTGTAGATTCCAATAATGCTGTTGTATTTGCTGTTTGATAATAGTACCTTATAAAAATCATGTATTCAACATCCAGTAATCATTAGTTTGATGATTTGCAGTTTACAATATCGATCATTTTGGAATCCGTGATTTGCCTTTGATATTTAGTATTTGTGCCTATGAAAGCGGTCAATAGTTCTGTTATGAGCTCAGATATCCGCACGATGCCTTGCTTACCTAATATGTAAGAACAAAAATCGGTGACGCTTTTTTGACGTTCATTTTCATCTTGGGGTAATGACGATATCATATACTGTTTTGACTGAAAAGGCTACCATTATATTGTGTATGGATTATTGCCACCAAGCAACACTTGGATTACCCAAGATGCAAAACCAATAATCGTTGACACTCCACTGACGCTCAGTTCCAGGATGGGGCAGGGAGCATGTCGCTTTTGTGTTTGCCCCTAAAGGCAGCCAATACCTCTTTTATGGATGTCTGCAACCAGTCGCCACATAGATTACCCAAGATGCAAAGCCCAAAATTGTTGACGCTCGGTTTTCGCTCATTTTCATGATGGGGCAGGGAGAGTGTTGCTTTTGTTTTTGCCTCTAAAGGTGGCCAATACATCTTTTATGGATGTCTGCAACCTGTCACCACTTAGATTACCTAAGATGCAAAGCCAAAAATCATTGACACTCCATTGATGCTGATTTTTAGAATGGGGCAGTTACCGTGTCACTTTCTCTTTTGCATTTAAAAGCTGCCAATACATTGGTTATGCATAATGGCGACCAAATCAATTTTCATTTACCTTACTTACAAGACAAAAGATCGTTGACGCTCCGTTGACACTCAGTTCAAGAATGGGGCAGTTACTGTGTCGCTTTCTCTTTGGCCTATAAAGGCTGCCAATACATTGGTTATGCATAACAGCGACTGAATCACTGTTCAATTACCTGACTTACAAGAGCAAACAGCATTCAGGCTCAGTTGACGCTCATTTTCATGTATTGTATAGTCAACATCTGCTGCCATTAATATCTCTATGCATGATTATTTGAACTTATTGATTGCCTTCCTGACCGAATGAGACTCAGCTTGTGGGAATAGCAGAGCCCAGTCACATTCTCGCACAGATCGCTCTCATTTTATTAAAACTCTAATATCCTGCTGAGTGATTCATTCTGCCCGCTATACTTCTGTTGATCCACCAATATTCAAATGCGACTCCTCATTTTTCTCCCTTAATATTTCTCTAAGTGAAATTCTTGGGCAAGCCACATATAGAACCTTGTGGAAACATAGTGACCCATTCTGTCCTACTTTTTCTTGTTTCCCTTTTTCCTCCTTGTTTTCATTGCATTGACTGTCATCAACAGCTGCTCAGCCTGTCTCTTTGACTTTCATGTTGGCCGAATCAATCCAGGAACATTTGGTGTGGCACTCACATCTCACAGCTCTGGGCCTTCTGGATCCCCAATGTCATTATCTAGCTTGACATTGGATTCATTGTCTGCCTCCCAGTCATCTTTGCTCTCATTTGGATTCTCTAAGTCACCATTCCAGTTAAGCCAACTTCTGGTGTTGGAAATGCTTTCAGGTGCGCTATCCTCATCACTGTCGGCTTGAGGACGGTCGATTCCCCCTATTCGGCAGTCATTGAATCCTTGAGTCCGTCCTCCGGAGGGGTCCTTTGCAGACAACGCTGGTGGCACAGGTGATCTTTCCAACGGTTGAAATGCAGCCGCACCATCATGTAGAAGTTTTACCAGGATGCTTTGACGAGCTCTTCAGTATCTGAAATGTATCCTACAGTTGACATTTGCTTGTTTTGACCGTGAGATTCCTTCTGTGTAGCACATTGGTTTTGGCTGCCCTGCCACGTCTACAACAAGTCATGGACCTTGGCCATCTTGTGCAACGTATTCTTCCACTGCCTCTCTATTCAATTCAAAGTCGTTTTCAGTTTCTGTTGTATCCCATGCTGGATTATTGCCTGCCAGTATCCCAATATTGGCTCAAGCAAACTGCCATTGTACGACTTTTTTGCGAAGAGCCTTGCCTGTGGTTTTTGACTACCACCAGCTGATAATGTCTCACCCAAGGGAAAAATGGGCCTTCACTCTGACACGATGTGGCATGATAGAGAATATGTCGCATGCCTCATCAGAGAGATCAGCGTACTTTGAGTGCGTTGACTCTTTTTGAAGCCACCAGGTGGTAATATCCAGTATCCACAATGTACCACTGATCTCCATGGGGTCGGAGTGGTAATCATCAAGGCTCGGATTAACTTACCCCCAGTCCTTAGGTGATTCAGGTGGTGAATTCAGATAGAGCCTTCCAGCTGTGAATATGCGCGCTGCACAATCGCTTCGTTCGGGTGTCATTTCAACTACATTTTCAGGCATTAAGTATTCTTTATCATTGCTGGACAAATCATATGGATCGACAGAAGTTTGACCAGATCTGATAGCCATTGCGCGGGGGAAGGGATTGTTGCTCAGTACTCTGTCAGGTGTAATGATAGACATTTGGCTATATTTGGCACCGTATTTGTTCTCCAAATACTTCAGAGACACCTTTTGATACTTGGTAGTATACGAAGTCTCATCCTCAGGATTGATATCCATTCCCATGTCCCACTTCCGAAATGATCACAACATCTGGAGAGGATCAAGTATATGTGCTGATATGAGATGCCTAACAGTCGTTGGAGTAAGTTCAAGATGATTTTTGAATGGTGACTGTCGCTCAAACTTCATGGCGAAGTATAAGTCTTCCTTCCATTATTTCTTCTTCCTAGCTAAAGCTCCCATGACACCATCCATATGATTAAAAATGTCATTGTACCCGGTGGTAACATGATGCAGAGTGACCATATGGCCATCAGCAAAAAACATTTCCGTCCGGGCGGAATGGCTCCGTCAGAGTGGACGCGCTCCGTCAGAGCCGTCAGAGACACCCCGGTGGCGGATTACTCCGCGCCCGGCGTCAATACCACGCGTCGCGTT
>Ga0307515_10004690_pt1 | contig 28030 bp, 10 predicted proteins | sample 17_EM_MG_FD_194513 | JGI IMG/M metagenome (GOLD analysis project Ga0307515, IMG submission 194513) | Populus trichocarpa ectomycorrhiza microbial communities from riparian zone in the Pacific Northwest, United States - 17_EM | ecosystem: Host-associated > Plants > Roots > Unclassified | place... | reverse complement strand
GGTTCATCACGCCCGAGGACAAGGGCAAGACCAGCAGCAAGAAGCGCTGAGCGGCGCGACGTTGCAGCGCCTTGCACTCACCCCCGGCCTTTAGCGGCTGAGTGGGGTGGCTGGGGTGCTTCTTGTTTTGAGAGAAGAGAGAGCACGTGGGGTTCAGACTGAAGACCTGACCCTCATGCCTCCTTGACCCTCATGCCTCCTGAACACCCTTCACGGCGTCGCTCCACCCGTGCGCAGCAACGTCCTCCGCGCTTGCCCACCCAGCGGCGCCGCCAGCAATGGCAACGCCAAGTTGCTGCACTACGAAGCTGGGAGGTTCTGCCTCAAGCGCATTTGAGCTATCGATGCTCTCAGGAGAAGCCCATACCGTTTCACACTCATCGCACATCAGCACAAGGCTCTTCCCATCGGCGCATCGCCGAATACCGATGACGCCGGCACGACACACCGGACAACCAATTTGAACGTAGAGCATCACGATAACCTTATCGAATTGGAAACGCTGTCACCACCTGGTTCCCGTTCCGGACAACAAGCAGGACATTGTTTACACCTGGATTCCCCATCACTGATCCACCCTGACCACCAACCCAGCCAACGCGGCGGCCCATATCGACCAGGTACGTATCCTTGGTTCCGACTGTTGTCTTAACCACGTTGGCGCCACCTTGTTGAGCGCTGATCCAAGCTTCGTCCACCACTTGAACCACTCCTTTGCGCCCTGCATCAAAGACACCATGTTCACCGACGCGTAGAGGTTGATCCTCAGCGTGTCGAAGAACGTGCTGAATGCGGTTCCCATACTGAGGATCGGGGCCGTACTGGAGACCTTGCGGCGACTCCCACGTGTCTTGGCCCACATACTTTAGGCGGTTTCCTGCATTTGTTGCAGGCGGTGGAAGTTCGTTCACACCAGAAGGTCTATTGGTTAGCAGTTCACTATCCGCCAGCATCTGATCACGCAACGGTGTCGCGCTAACCCGGCTCGTAGCTGACGATGCGAGGGTCTCAGACCACGCGTCACTCACGCTCATACCAAGCACAGGGAACCGATTCACGGCAGCCCCGGTGACTAGGCCAAGACCCTTACTTACTGCGATGCCGCCGCCAACAGCTGCCACAAGCTCTTGCGGCGACCCCGGCAGCATGGTTTCTATGACGGCTCCCTTCGTCGCATTCCCCCACAGCGCGGCCGTATCACCACGTTGCGCCGCCAATTCCGTGTCGATCCTGATGCTGTCGAGCGCGCCGTATTTGTACTCGCGCATGAACATCCCGCCACTACCAATTGCGCCGCCTACAGAGCCTCCGATGCGCCCCGGCAATCCAAAACTGTTAGTCCGGATTTCAGGGGGCAAGTCGTTCGCAAGCATCGCTGCATCTGGCCCTGCGGATGCCGCCGCGATTTGCATGCCGACGAGATCTGCCTCGCTTAGCTCATGCATATCACGCAGCCCAAGCCGCTCAGCATTGGAAACCGTAGGCCGCAAGTCCTCGCCCATCTGGTTGGCGCCTCTTACACGCATGGCATTCCATTCATCGGCGTTGAACGAAATCTCAACGCGGTACGGCGCACTTGTGTCAGTTGGCGTTTCGTCCAGCATGCGCTGCATCCGCGCAAGGTTGTCTGCCCGGAATCGATCTGAATCATTTCCACGACCGAGATTGAATCCGTTGCTTGCGGCGAGCAGCGTGTCGCCACTGCGATCCACAGGTGGCACATAGCCATTGCCGAAGCCATCACCGTTGAACCCACTCAGGTCCGGGAAGTCCGTCTTGCGCTGCGCTCCGAACACGATGTGATCGCCGGTGATCGGGTCCACCTGCGGGCTAGCGTTCGTGCCATCGCCGCGACTGCTGGAGCCCCTGGCCAAGCTTTCCCCCAACGCATTGCCAAACGCGTCAACTGCCACCTGCGTCGCACTGACTCGCCCTCCTCGGGCGGCGGCTGCCACCAACCCGCCCGCTGCGCCACGCAAGCCAGCTTGAACAAAGCGGGTCAACCCGGATTGCGTAGCTGCCGCTTCAAGCGCCCCGTCTCCGGTCCCTTGCGAATTCAGCAGCCCCCCCACGGCTTGGCTCGCCGCAGCACCTGCGGCGGCGGCGGCCACTCCACGCCAATCGAACTTCTCCTGCAAACCGGTCACCACCGCAATGCCTTGGGTGGTGGCGTTGGCAACTGCGGCGCGGGCGATCACCCCGCCGGTGAAGTCGAATGACCCGAGGGCCCCCACTCCCACTGACGCGCCTCCGGCCACGGCCGACATCGCAACAGACTTCCAGTTGATGCCATCCTGCAGCTTGAGCTCTGTCGCAACCACCTGGCCAGCCAGGTTGCCGCCAGCCGCGGCGGCCGCGGCCAGCAAGGCGTTGGTCCAGGTCAGGCTCGTACCCACCGTGAAAACAGCCAGCACCACCGACACCACGACCGCCACCACCGTGACGATCATCTGGCCGTTGCCGCCGCAGGCCTCTCCCGGCGCACCAAGCGTCGGTGTGCTGTCACCGGCGATCTGGCGCTGGTCGAAATGCTTGAAGGTGTCGGCGTTGTTGTGGATCGTGCCGACCTCGGTCGTGATACTGAGCGTCTGCCCCGGCTGGATGTCGGTGTCGCTGGCAAGGCCGTTGCTGTCGGCAATGCGGTACCACAGCGTCTCGTCGCCGTAGATGGTGCGCGCGATGCTGCGCAGGGTGTCACCCGCTTGCACCACGTACTTGCTGACACCGCCTTGCTGGCCCGTCAAGGCCTGGAAGCTGAAGTTGAAATCGGCGACCTGCTTGTCGGTAGAGACGCCATAGGAGCCCATGTTCTCGCCGTTGGCGATGACCGTGCGCTGCACACTGCCTGTGTTGACGGCCACGTCGCCGGCCGTGTTGGCATACAGCATCTGCCCTTGGGCCGTGTTGACGTAGCGGCGTGTGGGTGCCTTCGAGTAGTTGGTGGACGTCAGGAAGCCGTTGACGTCGTAGTTGTTCTGGGTGGTGCCGCTGCCCCCCTCGAAACCGCCGATGCCGTTGAAGATGCGGCCGGTGTACCCCAGGTACTCGCCCAGGCCGGGCAGGCCCAGGGCGCTGCTCACGAAGCCGCCGAGTGCGCCCCCCAGCAGCCCGCTGCCCTTGCTGCCGTTGTTCGCCTCGCCGGTGGCGTAGTTGAGCTTGTAGGAATCGTAGGCGGTGTAGTGGAAGTCGTACTGAACGGTGTATTCCTTCACCACCTCGTAGGTGGTGTGCACGATGTTGCCAACGTTGTCGTAATCGTTCGCAACGTACCGAGCCCGGTCGAAGTCGTGGTTCACGCGAGGGCTTCTGATGATCTGCCGGGTCAACCGGCCATTGGCATCGTAGACGTTCTGGTTGGTCTCCTCCATCAGGCCCGCACCGGGGGCTGAAAGCGGCGTGTTGTTGGACGAGTTCATCAAGGCGACGACATCTTGCGAGGCGCCCGCAGCGCTGCCGGTGGCGCCTGCGATGGCCTTACCCAAGCCGTTCTGCAAGAGCCGGCCAGCGGCGTCGTAGTAGTTGAAATTGACGGCCACGCCGTCTTGGGCGATGGTGGTCAGGCGATCCATCGCGTCGTAGCTGTAGGTGTCGGTGATTTGGGCGTCGGTGACGGAACGGGAATTCACTTCGGAGAAGTTCGGCCCTGCCTCGACACCGGCGACAAAGAAGGGGCTAAAGGTATTGTTGTCCCCGTACCCACTCTTGGAGATGATGTAAGGACGTCCGTTCTGGTAGCCAATGTCCGTCGCAGCGAAAAGCTGGCGGACAGTGTCTTCGCCCGCGATATAAAAAATTGCACCTGAGTCATCCTGAAAATAGGCGTAGAAGCCCGGCGTGACCGTGTGCACTTCGTCAACGTGCCTGCCACCCTTTTTCTCTGTCTTTCTATTGCCGTTGACGTCGTAGCCAATTTCACGGCCTTGTGTCAGGGTGATGGCGGCCTGGTAGTTGCCCTTGTCATCTTTGAGGTAACCGCCGTTTCCATCGCTCAGGCCTACGCCGTCAACGATGCGCTGGCGGTTCATGCTGTCGTAGGTGAAGAAGCGGTCGCCGTTGTAGGCGGCATCCAGGCTGTTGCTGTCGGGGTACATCACATTGGCGTGAGTCGTGATGCGCGTACGGTTGCCCATCGCGTCATAGCTCATGCTGATGCCCACGCGGCCATCGTTCACGACACGCAGGCGGCCCAACGTGTCGTACGCCATGTGGCTGTCTTGGTAGATGTTGTAGTAGCCCGCCTGGCGCGTGGTCTCGCGTACGTGATTGCCGGCGAGGTCATAGACGGTTGTGGCGGTGTTCCATACAGCGGGAACGTCCTGTACGCCAAGCAGGTTGTTACGCTCAGCTCGTGTGGCGGTGTAGAAATGATCGTTGCTTGCCGGGTTGTACAACCGGTACATGGCTGTCGACTCGGCATCTGCTTGTGTGCCGACGTAGCCCTCAATCTTTTGGTAAGTGGCACCTAGATTGGCCACTGCGCGGTCACGTTCTGAGGCGTCTGTCGTATAGAAGTGGTCGCCGCTTGATGTGACGAGCCTGTAGAGCGGCACATGGCTGGCGTCGCTCGACGTGGCCACATAGCCCATGATGCCTTCATCGCTTTCGCCCTGGCTGATGAGCTGTGCTCGCTCGCTTGCATCGGTGGTGTAGAAATGGCTCTGGGCACTGTGCAGATAAAGCCGGTACAAGGCGGTGTAGCCAGGCGCAGCACTGGTGCGCAAGTAACCGGTGATTCCCTCATTGCTCCAGCCCAGGCCGCTTGCCACGACGGTGGTTTTTACCGGCGAAATCAGGCTCAGGGTTTGGGTCAGTTGCCCAGCGGTGTCGTAGCTGTAGGTGATGTCTTGGCCACGTGTACTGGTCTGGCTAGTGAGCTGACCCGTACGCGTGTCGTAGTTGTAGCTGGTCGACTCTCCGCTCAGGTCGAAGGTCTGCTTGATCTTGCCGAAATAGTCGTAGTACGAAGTAGCGTAGTTGTTGTTGGCGTCAGCCTCTTCAGCTTTGTGGCCGAAACGGTCGTAGTAGGTCCTGGCCCGAAAACCCATGGGATCGATGCTTTCGATCACATGGCCGGCCAGGTCATAACGGTAGCGTGTTGTCTGGTTGGCTCCGTTGGTCTGGCTGATCCTGCGGCCAGCCTGGTCGTAGGCGTTTGTTTCGACCACGCTTTTTGAGCCCAGATAGTCCACAACCACGCCGCCGCCGCCGTCTTCGGTGACCAGCCGGCTCGTGAACACGTCGACCTGACCGTGCGCGGTGGTCAGCAAACGGCCCATGCCATCGTAGGTGTATCGCGTGATGTGCTTGGCGCGCGTCGCTGCGTCGACGGTTGGGTCGGGGGTGACTGCGATGGCGTCTCGCATCTCGACCTTGTCGCCAAAGGCGTCGTAGCTGTAACGTACCTGGCCACCATCGGCGTGGAACTCGGCCTGGAGGTTGCCGCCGGCGTCGTACGACTGGGTATTGAGGTTCTTGTTGGCGTCGCGCACGCCGATCCGCTGGCCCAAGGCGTCGTAGAAGTAGTGGGTATCGGGTCGGCCTTGCCCGATGTCGGCCAGGGGCTGGAGTTGGTCGACGACCTGGTTGTTGGCGTTGTAGGTGAATTCAGTGACCCAGCTGGCATCTCGCGCGTCGCTGCGACTCAAGACGTTGCCCCAGCGGTCTGATGTCGTGTGGACGACCGGGCGTTGCCAAGAGTTGACGGTCTGGCTGTCGTTGATGACCACGCCGTTGACGACTTCTCCTGTTCGCAACACATCTTCGGGCGAGCCATCCAAAGGAATGCGCACGACCTTGTAGTCGTAGGCGCCCGACAACGAGCCGAATTCATAGCGCCAGGCGTCACCGAAGTTCGTGCCCACCGAGGTCCAGCCCTCTGTGTCGGGGGCATCTTTAGGGCGGATCTTCAAAAGCACTGTGCCAGCCGTGCCCGCTTGCGGCGTCGCGACCTCGATCACGCTGTGGCCACTGACGTTGCTGTCGATGACCTTCGACACCCAGTTGCCCTGGGCATCTTTCTTGTCGACCACCACTCGGGTGACGGCACTGATACCTCCATCGGCGAGTATCGAGGGATCATTCCATCTCAGCGTGGCGCCGATGCCTGCAGCGGTGGTGAAAATCCAGCTGTACTTGGCGTCCACGCTTGCGTGGGTGACGTCAGGTGTCGCGGGGACAGGGTGACCATTCGAGTCGGATGTCGCCGGCGTGCCGGGAATCACGTAGCTTTGTGTCTTGTAGTAGACGGTGACACGAACATCGCCCGAGCCGAGCTTGCTGAGATCGCTCCAGCTGAGGTCGACGGAGTTCTGCGTCTCGTCCCATCGCCAGCCATATGCTGTTGGGTATCCATCATTGTCGTATGCGATCGGGACGTAGTGAATTGCACTGCTGCTGGTAACGCTGCTGCTGGAATTCAGGCTGCGGATGGTCACGCCGTCTTCGCTGACCATGCGTTCGGGTGCAATCTCTTCTGTCACATGCCCGATGGCGTCGTAAACGTACTCGGTGCGGCGCGTGCTACCGAACTGGGCAACGGCTTGCGCGGTCAGCCCCGCGCCGCCAACACTCAAGCTGCCGTCGCTGCTGATCACCGCGGTGGTTCGGCCCTGCAGGTCGTACAGCATGACCTTGTCGACTCCGTCGCCCGCATTGGTGCGCCACAGCCGCCCCGCACCGTCGTACTCGAAGCGCTCCTGCTTGCCGCCGGCCGGGGTGCCGTCCATCACCCCCTTGAAGATGACTTCGCCGAAGGCGTTGTAGGTGAGGGCCGTGTCGGTGACGCCTGCGACGCCTTGTGATATGCGGAGGAGCTTGATACTGCTGCCGCGAACGTTGGACACATCGACGCTTTCGGCAGGAGCCGGGTCAAAAACGTGAATGAGCCGCCCCAGCTTGTCGTACTGATAGACCTTGAAGAGCGTACTGTCGACAGTGAGGGTGCCATTGGCACCAGGTGCCGCGGTGGGCGAGCCCGAGGTGATGGCCTGCCAAGTCTTGGCGACATCACCACGTTCGTTGTACGAACTCGACCGCGTAGCCCCGGTCGCATCGGTCGTCTTCACCTCATGACCTTGCAGGTCGAAGCTGCTTAGCGTCACGCGATCAAGGGGATTGCCGCCGAAGCGCGGATCCGTGATGTGCACATCCGGGCCGCTGACCCCTAGAGCCTGGCGAAGCGTACTCGTGCCGTATGTCGGGTAAGAGAAGCCTGGGTTGTCGTTGGTTGATACGCCGATGAATTCGTGTGCGCCAATGGCACTGTCGGCCAACTCCGTTTTTGCCAGCACGTTGCCATAGGCATCCCGAGCAAAGAGAACGAGCGGCGTCAGCGCCGAACCGTCGACCGTACTGCTTCGTGTGGGAGCGGCCACGGCCGTCACGCGGCCCAGGGCGTCGTAGTAGCTGTAGGTGAAACCGCCGTTGGCGTCCTTGGTGCTTGTCAGGTTGCCGAGCGCGTCGTAGCCGTACTCTGTGACCACCGAGCCATCTGTCGTGCTTGTGCCGGCCTGTGCCTGTGCAGCGGTGCTGTACTCCACATGCAGCCGGGTCTCCTTGACCTTGCGGTTGCCCTTGTCATATTCGTAGCTGACCGCGCGGTCGTTCGCGCTGTTCTCCGGCGTTGCGATTTCGACCTTCCAGCTATCCGCATGGGGCGCAGCCACGGTCTTCACGTACTCCGTGACGCTGGTCATGTTGCCTACCGCGTCGTAGCCGCGCCGGGTCACATTACCCATCGCATCGACTTCGGCGGTCTGCTGCCCCAGCCGGTCATAGTGGTGGTCGGTGTAGGCCCAGGTATAGGTGCGCGTGGTCGGGTTGTAGCTGGCGGAAACCGCCTGCTGTACCAGCTCGCCGAACGCGTTGTAAGCGCTCTGGGTGACCTTGCCGGCGTTGACAGACGCCAATGCGCCAACAGCGGATGAGTCGTAGTTGAACGCGGAGGATTCCGTGACCGAGATGACGCGGCCCATCTTGTCGTACGCGGTACGAAGCGTGCGATCGTCGGGTTTGCCGCTGCCCAGGGCTGCAGTCATCCTGTCGTAGCTCAGCGCCGCGGCCGCGCTAGTGGGCAAGATATCGGCCAAGTTGGTGGGTGCGCTGTAGCGGGTGAGCGTCTCGACCTCGCCAAAGGTGTTCAACCCGTACCCGGTGACGTAACCCATGGCGTCGACCGCATAGGTCACCCGGCCCATTGCGTCGTAGAGCTTGTAGCTAGCGTTGCGAGCCACGTCGATGTTGGACACGGCGTTGCCAAAGGTGTCGTAGAACGTTTCCGTGAAAAGCGCCTTGTTGGTGACCGAAGCGGTTGGGTGACCAGTCTGGCCATTGGCGGCCACAGCCACACCCTCGTCCACGTAGACGTCGACTGGCGGGTAGCTGACACGAACCTGGCGGCCCATGGCGTCGTAGTCATAGCGGGTGGTGCGCGACTCGGAACGGCCCACTGCCTCGGTGCGCGTGGTCAGGTTGCCCAGAGCGTCATAGGTCAGGGCAGTGACAACGGAATTCGTGGTGATGCTCTCCACGACGAGATCGCCCGACGTATTGGTTGTCAGCTTTGTGAGCTCGACCGGAGGCGTCGTCTCGGTCGTCAGCCGACCCGCGGCGTCATAGGCATAGGTCCACAGGCTGCCCTTCTTGTTGGTGAAGGTCAGCTTGTTGCCAATGCCGTCATAGGTGTACGACTCGGAGTTACCCAACGCGTCCGTGACACTCTGGAGTCGGCCTGCCAGGTCGTAGGCAAGGACCTGGGTCTGGTCGCGGCTTTGGATGTCTGCTTGGGGAATCTGGCCGGCAACGACAGACCGGTTGTAGTAGCGCGTGATGGTGGTCGTGCGCGCGGGTGTGTCATAGGCGGTGGTGGTGACGTAGCCTTCGGCGTCGGCGCTGTAGACGAGCCTGTTTGCGTGGTCGTAATGCGCACTGCTGATGCGGTCGCTGCTGCTGTGCGCGACGCCGGACGGTGCACTGCCCTGAGCGATGAGCGTCGCAAACTCGGTGCGTTCTGTGACATTGCCGTTGCCGTCGTACTCCATGTGAGTGACGGCACCAGCCGAGTCGGCCCTCCACTCGAGGCGGTTCGCCTTGTCATAGACGAACACTGTGACTCGGTCGGCAGGGTTGCCGGACACCGAGTCGGGGCTGGCTAAGGGGTCAACACGTTCGTAGTGCTGTATCTGGCGCTGGATGTTGCCATTGCTGTCGTAGACATTTTCCGTGACGCTGCCCAGCGCGTCGGCGATGAAGGTTGCCCGGTCGAGCTCGTCATAGACGGTACGTGTGTGCTGGTCGCGCGTTGCATCGACCGCTATCAGCGGGTCGTTAGACCCGTCCCAGTTTGCCAAATTGATTGCATTGGCATAGGCAATCCGCTCAATCGCGTTGCCGTTGTCGTCATACACGAACTTGACAACCCCACCGGTGCCATTCACGGTGTAGCGGACGCGGCCGTCTCGGTCATAGCGGCGAGCCTCGACAGCGTCCTGAGGCGTTGCCGTGATGCGATCAAGTATGTCTGCGGCTGTTGGGGGCACAGGCAGGCTCGCTAGCGCGCTAGGAAGCAGTGCCTTTGCGTATCGCGTACTGCGAGTCAGTCGCCCCTCGTCGTCATACTCGTTACGGCTGACGTCGCCAGCAGCATCGACCGTGAACTGCAGGCGATCACTCGGGTCGAAGACGTAGCGGGTGACGTTCTGGTTGCCATCGACGCTGGCAATCACGTTGCCGTTGTCGTCGTACTCGTAGCGACGAGTGAGGTTGAGGCCATTAGGGTCGACATGCTCGCTGACGCGCCGCCCCAGCGTGTCGTACTGATACGTCGTTAACAGACCCTTGGGGTCGGTGACCGTGAGCTGGTGACCAAGCTCGTCATAGGTGTACCCGGTGATCAGTGCCAAGCCAAGTGGGTTGTCATCTGGCTGTCCAACCGTCCAATCGGGGCCGCGCTTCGGATCCACAGTGATCGCTTTGACGTGCCCCAGAAGGTCGTACTCGGTGTGCGTCCAGACCATGTTCGCGTCTTGCGACCACACCGCCTCGCCCTTAGCGTCGTATCGATAGCTCGATGTGAGGTCCGGCTGATCGATGAGGTGAGCAGTGACCGAAAGAACGCGATTGGCCCCGTCGTAGACATAGGTCGTCTTGGTCTGGTTTTCGTCGAAGGACTCAGAGAGGCGCCCGGCTCGATCAAAAATCTGCCGACTGCCCGTGATCGGTGTCGTGGTGCTGAGGAGGTTGCCGTCACGGTCGTAGTGATATGACGTGCTCTGGGTCTTGCCGTCGGTGACGGTATCGGTCTGCCCGAAGCGGTTGTGCACCGTGCTGAGAGAGATGCCTTCGGGGGTCGTGACGGTGAGCTTTCTCTCACTCGTGTCGTACGTGTAGGTCGTGGTGCGATCGAGCGCGTTGGTCTGCGTCAGTACCCGGTCGAACGCGTCGTACGTGCTGGCACGCATGGCACCGCTTCGGTCGATGGTTTGCACCACCCTCCCGAGCCGGTCATGGCCTTGCTCGCTCACGTTCCCATTGGCGTCTCGGCTACTCGTCACGCGCCCGAAAGCGTCGTAGGTGAGACTGGTGGTGATCGGGTGACTGCCGAGCGCGTCGTTGGTTGCAAAGGTGTTCAGGCCCCGCTTGTCGTAGACGAGGCTTTGCTCAATGGTGTGCCCATCTTGCTGAACGTCGATGGTGGAGAGTTCTCCGAACGCGTTGTAGGAACTGCGTGTGATGTTGCCGGCCGCATCGGTGGTCCAGGTGACCTGGCCACGCTTGTCGTAAAGGTAGCTCGTGGCGCTGTCGCGACCCACATCGCGCAAGGCATTGAAAGTGGTCTCGACGGCACTCGTCAGCAAGCCGCCGGTGAGCCCCGCCAACGTGTTCGTGCTCAGTCGACCGTTGTATCGAATGCTCGACTGGAGTTGGTTCAGATCGTTGTATTCGTATCCCTGCACTTCTCCCAACGGATTGACGCTGAAGGCCAGGCGGCCATCGGCGTCGTAGAAGAACAGAGTCTTGAGCCCGGCTGTGCCCTCTGGACTTGTGCGCTGGTCAGTGGTACTGGTGCGCCTACCCGCTGCGTCATAGGCGTGTGTGAGACCGTATTGCCGCCAGATGGCGTCAACTTGCGACTGACTGAGATCACCAGACAGCAGCGCGGCACCTTCTGCGGACAGCTCGCCAATCAAGCGCCCTTGCACGTCGAATCGAGCGCTGAGGGTTCGAACCTCGGGCTGGCCCAGCGCCGTGGTGGTAGACACCAAGTTGCCGACGCTGTTGTACTTGTATTCGGTGACGGTGCCTTCCGCATTCGTCTGAGCTTTAACGCGGTTCAGTTCGTCCCAGACCGTGGTGGTGACTTGCGCCTTGGCGTCGGCCGTGGGGCGAATATCGGCAACGCGGGTGGAGGCATCGACGGCCACCGTGATCGGTTGGCTGTAGCGGATCGTTGTAGCTGGGTTGCCATTGGCGTCATAGACGCTTTCGGTCAGGTAGTTCTCTGCATCGATCTGGCCAACCACTTGGCCCCGCGCGTTGTACAAGACGTGCAGGGACTGGTCCTGGACCGGCGCCAGAACGTGACTGACCGGTTGAGTGAGCAGATCGATTCGGGTCACGTCCTGTGCGTACCAGCCCGCTACCACCGTCGTCGCACCGGTGTCGACGTTCTTGATGGTGAGGTTGTTCCCGACCCGGGTGAAGGTCATGCGGTCGGCAGCAGGCGGAATTGACGCGTTGCTTGAAGGGGCGGGCTCGGCCACCTTGGTAGCGATGACGGTCGTATTCCAGACGGTTCCGTCGGCGAAGCGGATCTGCTCAATCTGATCGGCGCTTCCACTGAAATGATTGCTGACGCGCAGGGTGTCGAAGGTTCCGCGGATGGCGATGACCAAGTCATCACCTTCGCGGGTGAGGATCACGTCGCTTGCGCCGACGCCACTGCCCAGCTGGACGCCGTCCAGCTTGTCGGGAGTGGTGTCGTCGTGGCTGCTGATGGTGTCCTGGCCCGAGCCGCGGCCGAACAGGTAGGTATCGCTGCCGGCGCCGCCCTCCAGCAAGTCACTTCCAGCGCCGCCATCGAGGATGTCGTTGCCATCTTCACCGCGCAAGGTGTCGGCACCGCCACCGCCAATCAGGGTGTCATTGTCGGCACCACCGAACAGCGAGTCATTCCCTGCCCCGCCGTCCAATACATCGTTGCCTTCATCGCCGTGAAGAACGTCGCGGCCCGTGCCTCCGAGCAGGCTGTCATTGCCGGCGCGGCCGAACAACTCGTCGTCGCCGGCGCCACCGTTCAAACTGTCGTTGGCTGCGCTACCCTCTAGACTGTCGCTGCCATCGGTCGCACTCGTCACCCGAGCGCTGATGGCGGCCGCGTTCCAGGTCGTTCCGTCGCCAAATCTTATCTCTTCGATCTGATCTGCGGCGCTGCCGAAATGGTTGCTGACCCGCAAGGTGTCGAAGGTGCCGCGGATCGAGATGATGAGATCGTCGCTCTCACGTCGAAGCACGACATCGCTGAACGATATGCCAGTGGCGAGCTGCACGGCATCCAGCTTGGATGCGGTGGTGTCGTGGCTGATGACCACGTCCTGTCCCGAACCGCGGCCGAACAGGTAGGTGTCGTTGCCTGCGCCGCCGTCCAGGACATCATTTCCCGCTCCACCGGACAGAACGTCGTTGCCCGAGGTACCCGAGATACTCAGCCCCATTGGCGCAGGGGACAGGTGGTTCAGGACATCAGAATAGTTCCACTGCGTGCCATCGGCGAAACGAAGGAACTCCAGCGCTAGAGGAGACTGCCCATCATCCTGAAAATACAGACTGGCAGTGACGCGATCGTTGGTGCCATTCAGACCGACGATCAAATCGTCACCGGACCGCGTGAGCGTGACGTTGCCCGTGTTCACACCCGCACCGAAAAGTAGCGTGTCTGCATTGTTGCCGACGCCGTCTTCATCGTAGTTTTCGATGACATCCTGGCCGGACCCATATCCGAAGAGGTAGGTATCTACACCAGCGTCGCCGCTTAGTAGATCGTCTCCCTGCCCACCATCGAGGATGTCGTCACCGTTTCCGCCGTACAACGTGTCATCCCCGGTCCCGCCCTGGAGCACGTCGTTGTCGTCTTCGCCATTCAGCGCATCGTTGTCTGCACCCCCAACCAAGGTGTCGTTGCCGTCATCGCCGTCCAGGGTATCGTTCCCGCCGCCCCCATTGATGGTGTCATTGGAGGCTAGGCCGATTCGCTGGTCGTCTTCCGACGTCCCCAGCAGGGTGGCCGCGCCGACATCGGCATAAGACCAACTGGTGCCGTCCGCGAATCGAATGTGTTCAACCGTCAGCGGGGTAGTCCCAGCGTCCAGGAAATAGCCGCTGACCCTCAGGCTGTCGTTCGTGCCCTTGAGGGTGATTAGCAGGTCGCGGACGTCACGTGACAGAGTGACATCGGCTGTCGTGATGCCTGCGCCTAGCAGCACCAAGTCGGCACGGGTGCCGACTTCGTCCTCGTCATAGTTGTTGATGATGTCCTGGCCGGACCCATAGCCGAAGAGATAGATGTCCGCGCCCGCATCACCGAACAGGAAATCGTTGCCCTCCCCGCCGTCCAGGGTGTCGTCGCCCAGCCCGCCATACAGGGAGTCATCCCCCGCATCGCCTTGCAGCAGGTCATTTCCGAACGCACCGCTGACCGAATCAGCACCGGCGCCTCCCATCACCGTGTCGTTGCCTTCATCCCCGTTGAGAATGTCGTCGCCTAGGCCGCCATCGAGCACGTCGTCGCTCTGATCGCCGTAGGTCGCGTTATTGTCTACGTCACCGATGTAGATGTCAGCAGACTGGGTCCCATTGCCCGCCAGCAGGACGCCCAACGACGCCAGTGTCGACAGGAGCGGTGCGTTTTCCGGCAGGTTCTGTGTCCAGCTGCGCAGCAGCGCCACTGCGTCGAAGCCACTTGCCTTCAGCAGAGGCCCAGCCGAGCGGATCAACGCCACGAGATCGGTGACTGCGCCGACTTCATCGATGGCTCGTTGAGCATTAAATTTACTGGCGAGCGCAGTGCTTTGCACCGGTCCGCCGCTGGATGCGGCAGGGCCTACAGCCCCTTGTCGAACCACATAAGCACCCGTCGTGGGAATCGCGTCCGCTCCCACCACGGTCGGCGGCGTATAAGGATTGACCAGCGAGCCAACCATCGGCGAGGCATAACGCGTCGTGGAGACGAGCTGACCGGCCGAGTCGTACCCGTATTGGACGAAGTAATTCTCGGCATCGAGTTCCGATGCAAGCAGACCGTCTGCGTCGTAGAACTTGCGAGAAATCCGATCGTCGGCGCTTTCTTCGGGGTGGATATCGGCTACTTCTGGCTGGTCGGACAACAGCGCTGGTTCGATGTGGTTGATAAACCGCCGTTGCTCGATGACACGTGAAGCCCCGTCGTATGTCAGTCGGGTCACGTAACCCTCTGAATCGACGGTCATCACCAGCCGGTTGGCGTCGTCATAGGCGTACCAGGTGGAGCGATCATCCTCTACATTCGATTCGGTGATGGACTCCAGTGACGGCTGAAGAGGCACTCCCGCCGGGCTCACCAGGTCGGCCGTATCGACAGCCTTGGCATAGACCACCGTGTGGGTGACTTGGCCGTTTGCGTTATAGCTATAACTGGTGAGTGACCCATCTCCGTCAATATCGGCCACCTTGCGGCCTGCACCGTCGTACAGCAGCCAACTGCGCACGCCGGTGGCATCCTGCGTCATCAGCAGTCGGTTGTCGTCGTCGTAGAAGTACTTGGTCTCGCCCAGATTCGCCGCCCCGGGCGCGCTCTGCAGAACACTGAACAACCGCCCCGCCGCGTCATAGCTGCTGGTGGTGGCCAGGCCGTTGTCCAGCGTCACGGTAGTGCGGCCGTGCGCGTCGTCGAAGACGGTTGCGGTCGTGCGATGCAACGCGTCAGTGATGGTCCGTACACGGCCCAGACCGTCGTAAGTCATGTCAGTACTGTCGCCGGCCGGAGAGATCGTGCTGAGCAGCAGACCGGCTTGGTCGTAGATGTACTGGGTCACTTGGGCTTCACCGGCACCTATCCCCGCCGCATCGACACGTTCGTAGGTGGTGCGTGTGCGCAGCTGCCCGCGATAGTCATAGCCCAGGTCAGTGCGCTCGTTGCGGGTGAGATCCTGAGCATCAGCCCAGGTCACCAGCTGAGACTCGGTGGGCGCCGCCGTCACGGCCAGTCCCGACACGGGATAGGTCCCTGCTGAGTACTTGACGATCGCGGAGCGTTCGCCAAACCCGTTGTACTTGTATTCGGTGACGCGTCCGTCTGCGCTCACCACGAACCGCAGCTGGCTGCGACCCGCGCCGTCATACACATAGCGGGTGGTCAGTGCTTGGCTGGCTGCAGCAGCCCCGTTGCCATCCGGGTCGGGCAGGACGTAGAGCGTCTCGGTGAGTAACTGATTCCGCGTGTCATACGTGCGTGTAACGGTGTTGCCGACCGCGTCCCGCTGCACAGTCTGGTTGCCCCGGGAGTCGTACTCCATGGTGACGCCGTGTACCAACCCGTCGACTACTTTGGTGAGGTCACCCGTTGGGCTGTAGTAGAAGTTGGCAGTCGCCGCAGGTGTGGTGACCTGGGACAATTGCCCTTGCCCGTCCACCTGGAAGCTGGTCGCGTTGCCCAGCGCGTCGGTCATCACCACCGTGCTGCCGCCGCTGTAGTCGAATCCCGTCGTGTGCCCCAGCGCATCGGTCACCAAGGTCACGCGCCAGTCGGCTCCCACCTGCGTATAGCCAAAGGTGAGGCTGGTGCCATCGGTCTGCGTCAGGGTCTGGACACGCTTGCTGGCACCGTCGTAGGTGTAGGTGGTGACGTAGGTGTCGCCGTCCGTGACGCTGCTGTCCTCCGGGCTCAGGTCAGTGACAACCTGCTGGAGCCTGTTGTTGGCGTCGTAGTGATAGCGGGTGCGAATGCTCGTTGCCCCGGCCGCTGTCTCGGAGCGCACCTGTGTGAGGTTGTTCCCGGTGTAGTCAAAGTAGAGCTTGTCTCCGGACGCATCGGTAACGAGGGTGAGCAGATCACCGGTGTAGCCGTAGGTCAGGACATTGCCCGCGGTGTCCGTGCAGTTCAGCAACCGCCCCGCCGAGGCGGACTCGTAGCGCTCCTGAAGCCCGGTGTCGCCATCGGTCCAGACATAGACGCTGGCATCCCCGTCATAGACGACGCTGTCGAAGGCGCCCGCACCATCGCTACCGATGTAGCGCCCGCTCGCGGTGTCATAGGTGTAGACCGCCTGCGCGCCATCGCGGTCGGTTCGGGTCAACGTGCTACCAGCCGTGTTCCGAACTCCGCTGAGCTTGAGCTGCTGCGCAAACACGCCGGTTGACCAGTTGTCGCCGTTGTCGTCGGTAAACAGGCCCTGGCTGTTGTACGTCCGAAGCGCCACCGCATCGAGACCGCGACTGGCCAGGTAGTCATCTCGGTCCTGCAGCACCAGGTTGCCGGTAGCGACGTTGACGTAGACGGCCTCGCCGCTTCGTCCCTGCGCAGAACCTCCGATGGAACCCCGCTGACCGAGGGTGGCCAATGAAGTGAGGTTGAGTCCCAGGCTGTTGCCGCTGACGATGGCCACCATGTTCTGTCTTCCTGTGCGCAGTTGTCTTGGGTGAACGCCAGGTCGCAACCGGCCGTCCTCTGACCAATACATCAGCCGGAAATGACATTCGTTTAGCGACCCACAGGAAAATCGCCGACGAAGAATTCAGGACTAAACGATTCTCGGAATGTGTGGATATATGGGGTGTCACGTCCGTCATCGACACTAAAGAACCGCTAAGCTGACCTTGGCTTCACCAGGATTTCGCCCATGACCGCGTCGCTTCCCACCGTCGTCCAGCAAGCCATGAAGGCCAGCGCGGCCGGCAATACCGAGGCCGCCATGCAGCTGCTGCGAAACGCCATGAACGAGTGTCCAGGGGACGCCCTGCCTTATTTCCTGCTGGGCGCTGAACACGCACAGGCGCGGCAGATCCCCGAAGCAGAGGCCGCTTATGCCCAAGCCGTGTTGTTGGCTCCGGGATTCGACATGGCGCGCTTCCAGCTCGGTTTGTTGCAGTTCACCTCCGGTCGCCTCGCCGTTGCGTTGGTGACTTGGCAGCCCTTATTCGCACTCCCTCCCACCCAGGCGCTGCAGCGCTTCGTGAACGCGTTTGGCGCACTGGCACAGGACCGACTGCCGGAGGCGGTGGACTTCTGTCGGGAAGGCATGGCCATCGATCACGAGAATCCGCCACTCAATGCGGACATGCAACTCTTGATAGACAGAATCGCCCAGCTGCAAGCTACCGCACCCGCGCAAGCGACTGCATCACCCGATGAAAACGCACACGTGTTGTTGGCCAACTATCGGCAACAAGATCCGCTGCATTGATCAGCCCCTTGACTTGCACGACACCTGCATATGACCCGGATCGATGCCAACGGACAACTGACAGCGTTGATCCAACGTCAGTTGGCGGCGTTGAAGCATTCACCTCGCCCAGGCGGAATGGCGACGTCATCACAGTCGCAAGGCAGCGGCGCTGAAGCCGCAGCTCAAGATTTAGCCGGCCTGATCTCTCGTCGTGTTCGCTCGATCGATCCCGACGATCCCGAGCGCGGCCGCAAGGCCTTCCGGGTGTTCTTGGAATGTGTGCTGTCGACCGAACTGGGAAAGGATTTGATCAACGATGCCGCGTTCTATCAGATGGTGGACCACATCCAGATCCAGATGGAGACAGATCCGCAGCTCGGTCCGGCTGTCCGCGAAGCAGCGTCGCTTCTCCTAGAAGGAAAGGCCGGCTAATCAAGGTTTCTCCGTTAGCGACTGTGATGTTTTCCGCCCTTACAGAGGTCGGAAGCTCCCTGGCACTTCCCCGCCTCTCGGCTCCACGCTAGTCTCCTGGCAGCCTGCATTACCAAAAAAAGTGAGACATCGACCCTAGGCCAAGGGCTCGCGATATTAGAGACCGCGCTGTCGCCCGATCCGACTCAGGACAGACCCGCACGAAGCTTGCGTCGTGCCGCGTGCGTGCACCCGATCAGTGCAACGCCGCGTCCAAATAGAAGCCTTTCAGGCTCGAGAACATAACAACGATCTGTGAGGGAGCTCCAATGAAGAACCGCATCACGTTTTTAGACGGTCACCGTGGGTTGGCCATCATTTTGGTACTCCTGTACCACGCCTACGCACGATGGTCGGACATCGTGCCCTACGGCGAACAGTTCTCCGGTTTCCCTCTGTTCAAGTATGGATGGCTGGGCGTCAACCTGTTCTTCCTGATCTCGGGGTTCGTCATCCTGATGTCGCTGGAGAAATGCGGCGGGATCAAGGAGTTCTTGACCCGCCGATGGCTGCGGCTCTTTCCAGCGATGTTGATATGCTCGGTGATCATTTATGCAACCGCTGGATCTTTTCCAGAGCGGCCAAGCGGTTCTCCAACGCCATGGAGCTTGCTTCCAGGCCTCACCTTCATCGAGCCATCATGGTGGTCCGCTCTGACCGGCTACGCCGTCAAGCCTTTGGAGGGCGCCTTCTGGTCGCTGTTCGTCGAGTTCAAGTTCTACGTATTCGCCGCCCTGATCTACTACTGGAAGGGACGGAATACTCTGTTCGCATTCCTGCTGTCTGCCTTTGCGTTGTATGTGCTGTCCGATGTCGCACGAAAACATGGCGGAGGCCCAGCGGTGGTGGTATTGAATGAGTTGTTCCACACGCTGTCCTTTGAGACCTTTAGTTGGTTCGCATCTGGTGCTGCTTTCTATGTCTTCTTCAAGACCAGAGAGTTCAAGTGGTGGATATTCGGGCTGTGCCTCGCGATCGCAGGACCGCTTGGCTTCCAGCAACAAGCGGCAGGGCGACTTGTCGCCGCAACTGCTGTTTCCTTGACGTTCGCGCTGACCATGTATGTCCCTGCATTGCGAGTCCCCTTCGACACCCGCGTGTTGCAGTTCTTGGGCTACGTCAGCTACCCGTTGTACCTGGTTCACGAGAACATGATGATTGCCACCGTCATCAAGATCGGACGGGAGTTCGCCTTCATCCCCCGATTTGTATTGCCCTTCATACCGATCGCCATGCTTGTTGCTCTGGCCTACTTCATTGTTCGCTACATCGAACCGCGCGCTCATGCCTTGATCTCAAGGGCCCTCGTGGGCCGGATCGCACCGGTGGCAAGCTGAAGTTCCCTGTCTCCCTGTCTAGCCAGCGCATCGAAGCGGATCGCGATTGTGTAAGTCTGCGAACCGCTTAGTGGTGGAATCGCGTCGACACCTCGATGCCCCGGAAAGCTTGCCGCGACCGGAATGATCCGCTGCAGCAACGGCCGAAGGCGGAGTACCCCGGATACCGTATCCGGCGTCTTCCTACTTGATCACGCCGGCAAGGCTACTTTCAGCTTGCAGGTCATCTTGCCAAGGGTTGGCCGAGCTCTCGTCTGCAACTGGTGGAAAGGCAGCCGGCGGCGGAGAGATCACCGCGCTCCCAGGCCGGTTGCGGGGCGAGCGCCGCTTCGACCGCGTGGTATCGCAATCGAGGTCTGGGCAGATTCCAGGTTGATATCCAGCACCGGTACGCCTCCATGTTGATCGCGCGAGATGACTCGGCAAGCCGATTTTCGATTTGGGACTGCCTCGTTTTAGCGATGAATTTCAGATAAAAATCATCGAGCTACCGCTCCAACGCTGCATGCTTGGGTAGCGAGCGGCACGCTGCGCCCAGAGATTTCGGACCTCACCTGCGTCGTCGAAGATTCCGGGGCAGGCGTGTACGGCAATCGCCGCAAAGTGAGTCTACATGCGGCCTGCAGAAGAGCTTGGCCTCCTGTCGGCGGACCAGATAAGCGTCCGCAGCGGTACATGTTGCTCGCACTGGAGAAGGTGATCATTCCAGTGCTGATACAGCCCCCAACCATCCGGCCACGGCTCAGAGCTGGGATAGTTGAAGCGCTCGGCCGGAATGGGGCGTGACATCGTGCCGTCCGCCGCGAACAGCGATGGACGGCACGAAAATCCTGGCTACGGCGGACCTCCTCCTTGGAAGGTCCGCGCGTTCAGGAAAGTGCGCCTGGCCTCTTACTTGGCCCCACTGCAGTTGCCAAGCTTGGCCATCTCGAGCTGGGCAACGTCCTTCTTCCCTTGCTCTTCTGGGACCGACTCAATGCCAGCACCACCGACGAACACGCCCATCTTAATGAACTGTCGGAAGAAGTAGTTCTTGTCGGCTGTCAGCATCGCCTCTATCGTGTTCGGTGAGAACTCGGACTCAGTGTCAATCTTGTAGTTCTTGCCTCCTGGTACTTGCGTATAGAAGAACACCTTGTTTGCGCTCTCGCCGATGCACTTGCCGTCGATCCAGATGTCCTTCTTCAGCGCCTGTCCAGCGAAGCTGTCGCGATAAAGATAAACGCCGGCATTGCCAGGAGCAGGCTGCTTGAATTCTTTCGCCAGCGCAGACTCCTCCTTCGATGCCATATTGACTGAGGCGCAGCCAGAAAACAGCAGCGACGCAGCCATGGCGGCGCTTGCAAGACCAAGTTTCTTCATAAATTCCCTCGAATTGTTTTGATGTGCCGCGGACGCGGCGCGAAATCCTAGCGCACGACTCTGCTGGCATGCGTTTCGCCGCGCGCTGTTTTCGTTAACGTTTTGACGTTGTCTCGGGCGCCGAGATGAAGTCGCTGGCGGGCGAACGAACCCGGCGCTTGACGGACTCCTTGACCCATAAGCGCAGTCGCCTGCTGGTGTCCAGGCACAACGTGCAATCCGCTCATCTTCGGATCTATTTCTGATGACCGAATGCTCCGCCGGCATTGAGCCACCCGACCTGCCGCAGTTCCGATAGAGGCTTCTCCAGCAGGAACACCGATTGCTGCCAGTCCGCTGCGCAGGCCATCGCTTTGCTCGACAAGCAGTACCGCGACACCGCCCTGACTCGCGCATGTCCATCCTTTCGGGAGGTGTGCATGGTCAAGACGTCGGTACCTAGCGTTGCGGCAATTCTTGTCGCTTCGGCCGCTTTTGCTGCACTTCTTGCCAGTGCCTCCGGGACGCGCACTCCAACCCATCACTTCGCGACGCCGCCGCCTCTGAGTGCGGACCGCCATGTGGGTCCATTCCATCGCGACGAAGAGACATCCACAACAACCGGAGCAACACCATGCACATGACGCTCTTCCGCGGCATCGTCCTCGGGCTGACCTTCGCGCTCGCGGCCGGTACGGCCGTCGCACAGAACTACACGCTCCGCTACCTGCCCACCGAGGGCAACCGCTTCTGGACGCCCACGGACATCAATAACCACGGCCAGATTGCGGGCACGGTGGGCGAGTCCCATTTCCCCACCGCCGTGATCTGGGACGCCTCACGATCTCAGGTGGGGATGACCTGGTTGCCGTCCTACGGGGACTGCTGCTACATCGCCACTCTCGGCAACGCCATCAACAACCGCGGGCAGGTTGCAGGCGAGGACACCTCGCGCGCCGCGCTGTGGAACAGCAACACCACGCGCCCCACCCTGCTTGCGGGCGAGGTCATACCGTCCACCGCCTGGGGATTGAACGACGCCGGTGCCGCGGTGGGTTCCTTTGGCGGGCAAGCCATGCTGTGGGACTCGACAGGCGGCCACGCTCTCGGCACGCTTGGCGGCCTCAGCGAGGCCCGTGCCATCAACGAGGCTGGTGCGGTGGTGGGCTCGAGCGAGCTGGCCGGCCAAACTCATGCCGCGCTCTGGCAGAAAAACGGCGACGTGATCGACCTCGGCAGGGGCACTGCCTACAACCTGAACGACCACGGCCTCGTCGTCGGCACCGTGGACCGGCGAGCGACGCTGTGGAACGGCACGCAGGCCACTTTTCTCGGCGGAATCGACTCGGTCGCTTTCGGCGTGAACAACCGCAATTGGGTGGTTGGCACCGTATACGACCAAGTCTGGGGCGACCCGATGACCGCCATGCTGTGGCACGGTGGCCAGTCCATCGATCTCAACAGCTTCATGAGCCAGGCGGACCGCGACGCGGGCTGGCGCCTGGTGTCCGCGACCGCAATCAACGACCACGACTGGATCGTGGGCTCGGCCTACAACGCGCAGTTCAACTCAGGCAAGGGCTTCGTGCTGTCGATCCCGGCGATACCGGAACCGGCCAGCCTCGCGCTGATGGGCGCCGGACTGGCCGTGTTCGGCGCGGCCGCACGCCGGCGACAGCGTGGCAACGCAGCAGCGTCGTAAAGACGACCGTCGGCAAGAAGGCGCATCGAAGACGGGGGTTTCGCTCGGGCAGCCACGGGCGAGTGAGCCCCTAGTTCAGCGACATCTTCGACTGACCGCGAAGAAGAGAGTCGCCAGCGAGGCAGCTTGCGAATCCGGGTTCAGGCCGTGGCCTGATCGGGCTTTCGAACGTCCGCTTCGATGGATTGCTTGGCCGCGTGAAAGGCGTGGGCTATCGCAGCGTGCGCCGTCTTGCTGATCGTCTCTGGGAATCGTTGCCAGCAGTCGCTGCTGCCCAGCGGCGGCACCACCGAGTAGCTCGCCTGAAAACTCCCTGGCGCGGTTTCACAACAGCGTGTGGTGATGCGGTAGCCCTGGTAGTAGCTGAGGTGGTTGTTGAACATGGGTTCCTCCCGCTTTCGCATTGAGACCCACAGTGCGCCCTCTGGTTGGGAGCGGGCGTAGGACAAGCGGCCGCCTGCAAGACGGACCAACGCACCGATCACCGCGGACCAGAAGCCTTACGCGAAGCATGAGGGCAGGTGCGCAGACTCACGGCGACACAAAGAGCTTGTCGAGGCGGCCTGTTGCGAGCTCGGCGTCGAAGGCTTCGCCGATGCGACGCATCGTGTCCTGGCAGCGCACCCACGGTGGCTGCTTGGGCGTGGGCACGTAGAGGCCAACCTCGTGCCGGGTCTCGATGTCGGATGCGCTGACGGCCAGCACGTGGTCGCAACCGGGCACGGTGTAAGTGCGGCGCTGGTCGTGCAGCGGGTCGAGCCAGTCGGGGGCGAGCTTCGCATCCATGCGCTCGATGAGAAAGCGCTGGAACTCGCGGTCCATGGCCGCGCCCACCGGTGCCACGCGGTACTCGGTGCCGCTGCTGAAGCGGCTGTAGCGGCCCTTCCATGCCACGGGCTTCACGTTGGCCCGCGGCACGAGGCGCTCGGTGCCTTGGCCATCACGCGTCCACTGAAAGTAGTGCGCGATCCACGAGGGCGTGATGTCTTGCGTGTCGACGTAGCGCATGTGCTGGTGATCGACCTTGAGCCCATAGGCCTGGCCGGTGGGAATGTCGACCACCAGCAAGGCCTCGTAGCGTTCGGTGCTGCCTGTCCTTGCGTAGTCGGTCGCGGTGGTCACGTACTGCGTGTGGCCTGGCGAGAAGGCATGGGCCTTTGCATCTTTGCCGGCGCTGAGGCCGGAGGGTGCTTGGCCAGGCGTGACCCACGGCTGAACGGAATAACCGGTAAGCGTGTGCACGTCGAGCACCGTGGCGTTGCTCAGGCGCAGCCAGCGGCCGCCGCGCAGATCGGTGCCCTCGTCGACCGAGGCTTTCTGCAGGCCGTACATCGTGGTCTCGCCGGGCTGCCCTTGCTCAGCGTCGAGCCACTGCACCTCGGCCATGCCACCGGTGTCGCCGAAGTCTTTGACGACAAGCTGGCCCTGGTCTTCGTAGACGAGGTGGAAGTCTGTCATGCCGACCAGCAGCGCGGGCTTTGGTGCATCAGCGAGACGCAACACGCGCCAGAAGCGGTCGCCGACGCCGGGCACCATCACGTCCTTGCCCTTCCAGCGCACAGAGAACGAGGTGACCTCGACGGTGCTGAAGGGGTTGCCACTGTTGTTGGGGAAGCCACCGCTGGAGATGCGCCGGCCTTTGGCGACGATCTCGAACGGGCCATGGGCCAGCGTGGCGTTCTGCAGCGGCGGGTTGCCACTGCAGCCGGCCAATAGCGAGACAAGTAGCGCCGTAAGCAGAGCAAGCAGCGCGAAACGCAGCGTCGATGTGCTCGCCACGAATTGGCATGCGTTCATGCCGCCAGCAATGCCTTGTTGAAACGACCCAGCGGCCGAGGCCCACACCATGAAGCTCATGCGCATCCTTGTCGATGGGTGAACCGTTGCGCAGTGCAGCGGCTTGACCCATCGCGCAGTGTCGGCAGCGCGGGTTTCAGTGCAGCTACCGGTGCTCGGCCGCTGGTTTCAATTGTTGAAGGTGGCGCGGCAGAGTGCCGGCAGATCGACCGCCCTCGGTTCACTGCACCAAGGTCACGGCCCCCGGCACAGCGATCTTGAGCAGGCTGGGGTCGATGGCGCGCAGCAGGTTGACGACGCTGCCGCCCTTCTCCACCTGCCCGCTGCGCAGGGCCCAGCGGGCTTGGCTTTCCATCGTGCTGACGAGCGACTGGTCGAGGTTCAGTGAATAGTCATGCGCGACGAGGTGGCTGGCGGCTTGCGCATCCGAGATGTGCAATTGCGTGGCCAGAATCTGCCGCGCGGCCGCCGGTTCCTTCGCGATGAACTGGCTCGCGCGCGCCAGTGCGCGCAGCAGCTTGATGATCTCGGCATCCATGGCAGCCGTCTTGCGCCGGCCGGTCACCAGTGCGAAGTGCTGCGTGTAGACACGCGGTGTGGGCATGGCGGCCAGATCGCCTTTCAATGCATCGGCCACGGTGGAGGCGATGGGCTCCCAGATGGCGACGGCATCGACTTCACGGCTCTGCATCGCCACGGCGATTCGGTCGGCCGGCAGCGGCACGAGCGTGACGCTGGCGCGATCGACGCCCTGGAACAGCAGCCACGTGTCGAGGTAGTACTCGGCCGACGTGCCGGCCACGGTGCCGATGCGCTTGCCCTTCAGGTCTTGCGCTTGCGACACACCGGCGCTGCGGCGCCCGACCACGCGCATCTGGTGCGAGCTGCTGAGCGTGGCGACGATGGAGAGATCGGCCTTGGCGAAGCCGTTCAGGCTCACCAGCAGTTCGGCGGCGGTGGCCACGTCGGCCTGGCCTTGCTGCAGCATCTCCACGCACTGCCTGCCGCTTCGGCAGTCGAGCATCTTCACGTCGGCGCCCTCGCTCTTGAAGTAACCCTTGGCCTCGGCCACGTAGACCGGCAGGGACACCGGCCCGGCCGACACCGCGAGCCTGAGCTCGTGCGCGAAGGCCGGCGCCAGCTGCAGCCAGCCAGCTGACAGGAGCAGTGCAAGCGAGAGGATGCGGCGCATGGTTCAAGGCTCAGGGACTAGGGCTCAGGCCATCCGGTGCACGTTGCGGCCGGCGCTCTTGGCTTCGTAGAGCGCCTTGTCGGCCCGCTCAAGCAACGCGCCGGGTGTGATGTCGCCCTCGCTCGCATCGTGGTGCGAGATGCCGACGCTGGTCGTCACCTTGAGGATGTGCTGGTCGACCACGAAAGGCGCATTCATCTCGGCAATGATCTTGTCTGCGATGAGCGTGACCACGGTCGCATCGTGCAGCCCTTCAAGGATGACGACGAACTCGTCGCCCGCGAGGCGTGCCACGGTGTCGGTGCCGCGCACCGACTTTTGCAGGCGCTTGGCAAACTCCTTCAGCACCGCGTCGCCGGCGGCATGGCCCAGCGAGTCGTTGATGGCCTTGAAGTGGTCGATGTCGAGGAACATCAACGCCACGCCGCAGCCATTCCGCGCGCAGCGGGCCAGGGCTTCGGGCAGCTTCTCGTTGTAGTGCAGGCGGTTGGGCAGGCCGGTCAGCGTGTCGAACCGCGCGAGCGCCTTCAGCTGCTGCTCCACGCGCTTGAGCGAGCTCACGTCGCTTGTGAGCGCGTAGACGCCTTGCACGGCGCCCGAGGCGTCGCGATCGGGGATGTATGCGGTCTGGGTAGCCCGTGTGACACCCTGGCCGTTGACTTCGCCTTCGAATTCGACCCGTTCGCCTTGCAGTGCAAGTTCGAGTTTCTGACGGCGGGCTTCGAAGGCCTCAGCACCGACGACATCGCGCAATGGCCAGCCGATCATCCCTTCGGTGTCGACGCCCAACCAGGTCTTGAAGGTGGCGTTGGCAAAGCCGAGCCGCAGCTCGCTGTCGACATAGGAGATGAGCACCGGCAGGTTGTCGGTGATCTGGCGCAGGCGCTGCTCGCTGCGCGCACGCGAGATCTCGGCCTGGCGCACGTCGGTCACGTCGAAGCTCATCACATAGAAGCCGCAGACCGAGCCGTCTGCGCTGCTGTCGGGAACGATGTTGGCGATGAAGTACGCATCGCGCCCCTTGCGGACCATGTGCCACTCGAAGCTGCGCCGCTCGCCTTGCAGCGCCGCCTGCACATGCGGCTCGTGCAGGGCATAAATTTCCTCGCCGATGCCGGAGCGCAGCGTTTGGCCCGACAGGTCGGCGCCCACCAGGCCGGTGACCTTGCGGACGGTGGTGTTGGCGAAGAGGCAGCGCTCGTCGCGGTCGAAGTGGCCGATCAATGCGGGGATGTTGTCGGTGATGGCGCGCAAGCGCGTCTCGCTGTCTCGCAGGCGCGCACCGGCCTCGCGGTGCACGGTGACGTCGACCGTCATCGCATACAGGCCGATCACCTGGCCGTTTTCGTCGATGTCGGGCAGGTACTCGGACAGCAGCCACGCGGGCTTGCCGTCCACCAAACTCGTACGTTCGAACTGCTGCCGCTCGCCGGCGAGCGTGGCAGTCAGGTGGGGGCCGATCACGGCATAGGCCTCGTCGCCGAGGCCCTCCTTCACCGTCTTCCCGATGAGCGCGGCCGGGTCGACGTCGGGCAGGCGCCGATATTGGTCGTTGGCGAAGCGGAAGCGTTCGCCAGTGTCGATGTAGGCAATGAAGGTCGGCAGGTTGTCGGTCACGGCGCGCAGGCGCTTGGCGGCGTGGGCGGCCTGGTCACGGCTGGCGCTCACGGCTGCGGTCATCGCGTCGAAGCGGCGGGCGAGCTCGCCGAGTTCGTCGGGCGTGTCGTTGCCGATGCGGTGGCCCAGCTGGCCTTTGCCGACCAGCGCAGCGGCCTCGGCCAGCCGCTGCACGGGCAGCAGCAAGCGCCGGCGCACCACCCACGTCAGCAGCATGAACATCAGCAGCATGACGACCGGCGCGGCGAGGGCGACGATCTGAAAGCGCTCCTGCGCACGGTGGCGCGCCACCGCCACGTCCTGGAACCACTGGTCGGCGTAGTCGCTCATCGCCTGCGTGCTGGTGAGCAGCTGGTCGAGCAGGGCCTCGCGGCGGCGCACGTCGAACGGTTCGTTGGTCTTGGGGATGTCTTGCAGGCGCGAGAACAGCTCCGGCAGGTCGTGTGCGAGGCTGCGCAGGCCGACCACCGCGCTGTTGCCCTGGCTCGTGCCGTCGTCGAGCAGCAGTGCCTTGGCGATGGAGGCGTGCCGCAGATGCCATTGCTCGGCAGCACGGGGCTCGAGATAGCGCGCGTACTCCTGCGTCAGCGTCAGCAGGCCCGTCACTTCATGCGACACGTTCTGCGCACGAGACTGCGTCTCGGCCGCCGCGTTCTCCAGGCTGGCCGCCATGGCGACCACCCCCGCGGCCAGCGTGCCCAGCAGGGCGGCTGCCACGATGGCTGCGAGCAGGAGGCTGCGGATCCGCATGGCTGGTTACCGCCCCACACTCACGGCCGAAGGCTTGGCGTTCATCAGCGGCACCGTGTGCAGAAAGCCCATGAAATTCGGGCTGGCCTTGGCAGGCACCTGGCCTTCGCGCATGGCCCAGCGGGCTTCGCTTTCCATGGTGCGCACCAAGGCCGGGTCCAGGCCCAGCCGGAAGCTCGTCGTGGGCCAGAACCAGGTGACGAAGCCTTCGTCCAGCGCCAATCGCTTGCGCAGGATGGCCTTGGCTTCTTCGGGCTTGTCTTGAATGAATTGTTCGCCACGCTCCACCGCGCGCAGCAGGCGGGCCAGGGCCTCGTCGCGCACACCGAACAGGCGCCGCGCGGCCACCAGGTTGAAGGTCTGCACATAAGCACTGGCACGCGGCAATACCCTGCCGGTGGCGCCGGGC
>Ga0307515_10004689_pt1 | contig 28032 bp, 32 predicted proteins | sample 17_EM_MG_FD_194513 | JGI IMG/M metagenome (GOLD analysis project Ga0307515, IMG submission 194513) | Populus trichocarpa ectomycorrhiza microbial communities from riparian zone in the Pacific Northwest, United States - 17_EM | ecosystem: Host-associated > Plants > Roots > Unclassified | place... | reverse complement strand
GCCAAACCCGGCGAAACCCGCGGGTTGACGGGTACGGGTCCGGGTTTGGCCCGCCAAGAGTCTGCGGGTCGGGTTTTTGGCCGGTTCTGGAACCGAACCGACCCGTTTTTGCGGTCCAAACCCGGACTGCTGGCGGGTTACCCGGACCCGTTGCTAACACTAGACGAAACTGTCTTCAAGATTGATTGTGTCTCACACTTTTGGCTGGAAGAGCTCCTTGTGGCCACTCCTGTCTGTTAGGAGTGCTGGATCCATCTTTGCTGTGTCACACAGGAGATCCTGCATGCTGGTACATTTCATGCTCTGCTCTGTTCAAGCTTTGAGATTGTTGACCACCTGGTTCACATTGTGGCTGGGTGCTACCCATCTGAGATCATCTAAGAAGGAGAGGCCTTTGACTCCTTGGACACTATCTTCCACTCAGGGTATCAGCCCAGCACTGTGTATTGCGAAGAGAATCGGCGATATGGGCATGTGCTGTTGTACTCCAGCTTCCAAGGGGTGAATGTGAAAGACATTGCCTTCAATTACCATCTCCGCTGTCCTGTCTGAGCGATAGCTTTCAGTCTATCATATGAGGTCTCCATCAATCTACTTGGCCTTCATTGCATGATGCAATCTCCCCCTTGGCACGCTTGGGAATGCTCCCTCAATCTCAATCAGGAGGACACCCTTCATCTTGTCATCTGTCCATGCTGAGTGTGCACTGTCGACCATGAGGGGTGCTGCATCGATGGCCGATCTTGTGTTCCAGCTGCCATGTTTGCCTCTGCTGAGCAGTGCACTTCTCTTGGCTTTATCCGACCGCAGCTCTGGAATTACTTTGGCCACAATTTGTCCTATGCAGCTGAGCAGAGAGATTGTTCAGTACTATTTCAGCTGAATATAGTCCTCCTCTGGTGCTTGGTTGATCTGCACTGCAATTGCATGCTTCCAGATGGTTAGGCGACGTCTGGTTTGAACAGCCATGTTTAGTAATTGTATGCTTCTTGTTCCGTTCCATTCCCTGAGTAGCAGTATGGAATTGAACTATAACTTGTCTGCGCCTGGGGCTTTCGTAACCAACTGAAAAGATAGAGCTTGTTTGACAGATTCCTCAAATATTCACTCTTAGGCTTAACCTGCTGGTGGGAATGCGTCGTACAGGATCCCCACATTCAGTGGAAACGACAGTCCTCGGAGCGTTGTCGTGTTTTCAGTGTTGGTACTTTCTTCCCATCACTCTCTGTTGGTCAGGGCTTCCACGGTGGCTCCCACTCGAGGGTTGGTGAAATTTGCCGTGCCAATCAGTTCGCCTCGCTGAAGGTTCTGCTAGTGGTCATTCCACATTCTGCTATTAGACTGCCGGATCCACTTCTGCATTTCTGCTCTTCCATGCACTGCCACTTCTGACCTCTTTCCCCTCCTCTTCACACTCCCCTCTAGGAATCTCCTCTCTGTTTTCTCACCATTCCAACACCACTTCAATCAGGTGCAGATTCTGTATTTCTTCACTTTGGCATGCAGAACATTGCTCAGCATTCCATGACCCCACTCAGCCTCTAACTCCACTTCATCCTCCATGCAATTCTCACCGTAATGAGCTCTCTCTCCCTCCAGCTCCTTCCGCAGTTTTTCTGCTGCTATCTCATCCTGTTTTGCCATGGCAACCAGGTTCGATTCTATGAGTTGAATGTCGTCTGCATAATCCTGCTAATCCACGCTGAACTCCCACATGTTTACCTTGTGGTTGGAGGCAGCTGCAGGCCTTCCGCCCAGTATTGTGCATTGTGTGATCGGTTGGCTGGGGATTTTCAGGTCTATCATCAATTCACCTTCTTCACCATTCCTTGCCCAGTTGCGAGTGGGCTGGTCATCATTTCAAATGTCCAGTCGAAGCATGTCCATTATCTCCTCCCAGACAGTTGTGCTGTGTTGCTCCATCCATCATGGGTCCCGGGTGTGGCTGAGTGCATTCCAGTTGCCGAAGAGTTTTGTGCCGCCTCCTTGTTGAATGAATATGTCCCAGAATACTTTCGTCACATGCCTATCCCGGATCTGCACATCTCGATGATCATAAATATAAATAATCCTCATTATCTTCTCCCCTCTTCTTGGAACATCAGTCACAATGACATCGTCACTTGCGCCCCTGCTCAGGTTTGTCTGTTGGGCGGTTGCCAGGTCACTGCCCTTGCGCACTGCTGTGTAAACTCTGTTTTGTTTCCTAATCTTGTATGCAGCAATCCTGATTGCACTTCCTCCATCTTCCCCTGGCGGCTCTAGCAACATTACCACATCTGCTTACTGTTCCACTTCCATCTGCACCACAGGCATGGTTTACGGGTAAGACCGTGTGTATTTGATCTGGACGGGTCAGATCATTGGAGGTGGCAGCTCCCAGTTCAGTCTCCCCTCCGGTCTCGGCTATGGTAACAACCCTCTCCCCCTCCACCACCTCCTTCTCCCTATCACAATCTACTCCCTCGTCGGTGATTGGCTTCTGTGCAATGTCACTCAAACCGCTCTCCTGCGAGGTGCGGAGTGCTACTCGGTGGGTTCCAGTTGCCCCCCTCATCATTTGTCTATTCGGTTAAAGTCTCAGGCGTTGCTGCCCCATACTGACAGCATTGGTTTGCTGTGCGCAAATTCCGCTGGATGCAATGTGGTTTCCATTGCAGCTCACAAATTTCTCTTGCTTGTGGCTGCATGATGCCACTGGCTTTGCCATGTATCTGACTATGTTGAACCTGTCCTCGCCAGACTGATGTGATCCAGCACAGTTGCCGCAGTTTGTCAGGTGGTTGCTATACTTGCGCTCGATGTGGCCCCACCTGCCACAGAGTTCACATAGGCTTTCGGGGCCTCTGCTCCAAGATAGTTTGACTTTGTACCATACTCGTGCAGTTGACACTCCTGTATTTGCGGGTCTCTGTGCCCCCTTCATCCTCCTCACCACGAAGAACACCGATGACTGGTTAACTTCTGCTCTCTGCTCCCACTCACTGACAGTGCAGGGGTTCGATAGCCATCTCACTTGAGCGGGAATCCTGACTTCATTGTATTCTTCTTGGAACTCCACAAATATTTTGTGCAGTCCTTCGGTGCCCTGGCCCAGGTATCAAACTAGCAGGACTGTGTGGGTCTTTAGTATTCCTCACGATTTGATTCTTTTCACATCAATGATTCCCTTGTCCACTGAACTGGCTGTCTTGAGATTGACATCTGGGTACAGAAGAGCCATCTCTGGAGTTGAGTTTCGGTGCGTGATCGCGGTTATTGTGCCCCTGGTATTCCTTTTCACATTCATTATAAGAGCATCTGCCGGGGCCCACTCCTGGAATTCTGCTCTGTTGACTGCAGATACCAATTCCTTATCCATCCTGTTGGGTTGGGGGATGCTCTTTGCCTTGTCAAACCAGCGGTCGATCTGCCATACTCCATCCAGATGTTGGGGCCAGCATTCCCAGACAGTGTCATTATTGTTATCGTTGTAGTTGTCTTCTGGTTCCTGGGTGGGGCTGCCTCCCACTGTCTGTTCAAAGTAGGTTTCATTTCTGGTGTTGTTATCCATGGAGGCTGAGACAGGGCTGGGGAAGGATTACGCCAGTGCTGCTCAGCCCCCAGTTTTGCTAGCTGCTGCTGCTACCACTCCGGGTCATCTGTTTGTTCTCACACTTGCTGGATTGTGCCACCCTGTACTGTGACATGCATGCAACTGTCGGCCTTTGGCTGTGTCTCGCCTGCTCTCATTCTGAGCAGAATCTTCCTCGCAATATCCGAGATGCCTGTCCCATATAGTATGTCGTCCTTGGTGTGAGCATTCCACTTCCTCTCCCTCTTTTGCAACAATTCTTTCATGCCGAGCCATTGCTTCTCTTTACACACTCTCTGTGCTTCTAGCATTCATGCCATCTTTTCAACAGTTTTGTGCGACTATACCACTTCACATGCCTGCAGCGTGATTGTTCTTCCCAATTGTCTCCTGTAGTCTCCCAGTGCGCTTGGAGACCCCGAATTGTCACATCTCAGTCATTTCTCTTTCTTATTCTGCTCCCACAGCTTGCTCAAAGCAATGAATGTGACATGGGTTATCTTTGCCAATACCTCGCAACCCATGCATCTTGCCTCTCCCAGTTCTGCCATATTCATGCCCACTTGTGTCACCATCATTGGTTGTTCATTGATTGTCGTATCACATCGCGCTGTATCATGTTGATTGCCTGAGTGCTCACCAGTTGACGAGCCCGGCATGCTCCAATATTCCAGATGTCCTGGAAGTGTCCATTTAGGGTCAATTCAACGGTACAAATGCAATGCTAGTGTCCACTTGTCAATTGCTCCCACAGTTGCTGTGATCTTCACCAATTGCGGTTTTCATTTTTGGCCAAGACTATTTGCGAACCCATCCAATAGTGTTGTATCATGTGAATGCACTCTGCAGTTGTTATATCCGGTCTGATCCATTTGTCTAGAGATGATGGTAGTGTTAGCAACAGTTACGGATAGTCGCTTTGGGACGGGGTCCGGGACAAAACCAAACCGTTTCCAAATATCCGGTACTGGTTGTTAATACACCCAAACTTTCAATATACCTAACGTTCGATGGATATCTCCCAACCTGACTGAACTGAGTGGGATGTCAGCGGGTTGCCCAGTGGGTCCACCTGTATATTCATTTGATGCTCTTGTTCTTGCTGTTTGATAATAGTATCTTACCAAAATGACATATTCAACATCCGGCAATCTCTTTTTGCATGCTTTGCTGTTCACGATCTCGATTATTTTGGATTCCGCATTATTCCTTTTATATTCTGTATTTTTGCCTATAAAAGCGGTCAATAGTTCTGTTATGAGCTCAAGTATCTGTGTGATGCCTTGATTACCCAATATGCAAGACCAAAAATTGTTGACACTGCGTTGCCGCTCATTTTCATTATGGGGAAACGTAGATGTCATGCACTGTTTCGCCTGCAACGGCTGCAATTACATTGTATATGAATTATAGCCACAAAGAGACACATAGATTACCCAGGATGTAAGACCAAAAGTTGTTGATACTCTGTTCATGCTCATTTTGTGGATGGGGCAAGGAGCGCGTGGCTTTCGTTTTTGCCCCTAAAGGTGGCCAATACCTCATTTACGGATGTCTGTAACCAATCGCCACTTCGATTACTGAAGATGCAAAGCCAACTATCGTTGATGGTCTGTTGGCACTCATTTTCACAATGGGGCAGTGACAGTGTCGCTCTCGCTTTCCCCTATAAAGGCTACCAATACGTTGGTTATGCATAGTATCAACCAAATCTCTTTTCAATTACATTACTTCCAAGATGAAGAATCATTGACCCTCCATTGACGCTCATTTTAATGTATTGTCCATTGAAAAACTGCTGCCATTGATAATTGTATTCTTAATTACTTATACTTATTGGATGCGTTTGTGACTGATTCAGAATTGGCCCTTTGGCAAGGCCGAGCCGAGTAATTTTCTTGCACCAGTCACTCTCATTCTACTATAATTTATATATTATGCTAAATGATTCATTTTGCCTGCTATACTTCTGTTTATCAATCAATATTTCCATGCAACTGCTCACCATTCTCCTATAATATATCTCTAAATGAAATTCTCGGTCAAGCAACATAAACAACCTGGTGAAAACAAATTGACGCATTCTTTCAAACTTTTTATTGTTTCCCTTATTCCTCCTTGTTTCCAATGCATTGACCATCATCAACCCCATTTTAGCATTTGTCTTTGACTTACATATTGGCCAAATCAATCTGGGAAGATTTGGTGCAGTACTCACATCCTGCTACTCTGGGATTTTCAGGACCTCAATGCCATTGTCTAGCTCTATATTGGATTCGATGTCTACCTCCCAGTTGCCTTTGCTCTCATTTCAATTATCCAGGTCACCATTTCGGTTAAGCCAATTTTCGGGACCCTAAATGATTTCGGGTGAACTTTCTTGATCACGTTCAGCCAGATGACAGTCTATTCTTTATGTTCTGCGGACCTTTCATAGTTGAGTTCGTCCTCCAGGGAGGTTCTTTGCAGACAAAGCTGGGGGGAAAGGTGATCTTTCCGTCAATTGAACAACAGCGGCATCATCAGGTTAAAACTTTGACCAGGATGCCTTGATGATCTCTTCCGTATCTGAAATGTATCCTATGGCTATCATTCGCTTGTTTTGAGAGCTAGATTCCTTCTTGGTAGCAAGTAGGTTTAGAGGGCACTGCCACAGCTCCAAAAATGCGTGGACCTTGGCCATTCTTTGCAATTTCCATTCCTCCACCTCTCCCTTCATGTCCAAGTCATTTTCAGTTCTTGGTGCATCCAATGCTAGGTCCTTGCCTAGTAATATCACATTTTTGATAGAAGCAAACTTCCTACTATGACATGTTTGCATAGGGTCTTGCCTGGGGTTTTTGACTGCCTCCAGCCAACCACGTCTTGGCCAACGGAAACCCTGGAATCCACTCTGACACCTTGTGCTACTATTGAGAATAAATAGAGTACCACATTAGAGAGATAGGGGCAGTTTCTGTGCATTTCTGCTTGTTGATGCCACAAGTCGGTGATATGCGGTATCAACAATGTACAACCAATCTCCATGTGGTTGGAGAGGTAATCATCAAGATTCACAATATGTTACCCCCTGTTCATCGGTGATTCAGCAGATGAATTCAAATCGATGCTTGCCGCTGTCAATAAGTGTGCTGCGCAATTGCTTTGTCCGGGTCTCATTGCAGCCACATTTTTGATTGTTATGTATTCTTCATCATCACTGAACAAATCAAATGGATCAAAACAGGATTGACCGTATCCAGAAGCTATTGCAGAGGGGAAGAGATTGTTGCTTGGTACTCTATCAGGTTCAATGACAGGCAACCGTCTATGTTTGTCACAGTATTCATTCTTCACATACTTCAGTAACGCCACTTGGTATTGGGTAGTGAATGAAGTCTCATTCTCAGGATTAATATCCATTCGTTTGTCCCACTTCCTACACAATCACAAATTCCGGAATGGATCAAGGATGTGTGCTGACATGAGAAGCCAACCCATCATTGGAGTGATGTCAGCATAATATTTGGATAACTTCTGTCACGCAATCATCACTGCGAAGTACAACACTTTCTTCCATTGAGTCGACGTCTTAGCTGAAGCTAGCATAACCTCATCCATATGATCGAAGCTGTCAGTATAGACAGTGATAACGTGATGTAGAGTTACCATGTGCCATTTGAACATCCACAGGGTGCAGTATCGGTTTGGCCTTAAAACATCTGTGATGTACTGGACGATGGTTCATTCATCCTGTAATGTGAAGGGTGGCCTGTGATCACTGTATTGGGGATTCTTGAACCACTCGCGGGTGAATTCTCGTAATAGGTAGGCTTGCTCAAGTAACTCCACTGTCGAATTCCAATGTGCTCTCACATCAGGATTAAGTAGTACTGCGATTTGTGTTTTGATGTTTGACAGTCAATGAACTCATTCCAACTACACAATGTCAGCGGAATCAATACAGCAAGCATTCACTCCTATATGAAGGACAGTTTCAGCACTTTCAAATTGTCTTGAAATAAATACTTTTTCCATTATCTTCGCTAAACATGGTCTCATGGACGACAGCTTGTTGATTCTAGCATTGGCCTCTTTTCTAAGTCTATGTCTCTTCCCAATGTCTATGCTTTCATTCTGTCCAAATTGCCGATTGCACGCATGGGCTTCCCAAGACTTGGTGCTGCCTGTTTCACCGAAACTGCTCATCGATGCACGTAAAGCAAGCTGAATGATGTGTACCATGCATCACTTGTGGTTTCTCAATTCAGGCCACCCAATTCCGGAGGCCTCTATTGTAGAGTATAGTTCCTGAGTCATCAAGTAGTATGAGGAAGCATTATCAGCAGTACCTGCAAATAAATTGCCGTCGGTAAGCTCATAACGATGAAGAACCTCCTGCAAATGTACGGCTAGCATTGCTCCAGTATGTAGACCCTTGACCTATCATTCTGAATTAGGTGACGAAATTGGAGAAGAATAGGCTGTCAATCTCATTGACAGAGAGTTGTACATCTCGCAATGCCCAATTTCAATCCATATCGTAAGCAGCAACTGACGTTATGGCTACTTTGTCAGTTGATATCCACCTGTCTAAAGCTATACTAACTTCATCTATTCACCGCAATTGCATCATAATTGCATCCACTATCAGTGACTATTCCCTCCGGCAAATGTTGCTAAAGGTGCTGACGGATGGTAGCACCAGCTCGCATCATACTGCATCATTTGACCGTAGTAACTGTAGGTTCGACAATCCCTTCCATGGAATATTAGCCGAATCAAATCCTAACATGACATAGCGATTCGAGGTATGTTGGTGAAATTCTACAGTTACAAAGTTCTTTGCTGCCAGTTTGGAGCGTTTTCAGTGTCAATTCAGTAAAAATGCATGAAACCAAAATGTCCAATATGAATTTCCTTTGCGAACTTAGGATTGAAATTCCTCGACTTCATTGTCTCTTCAGTACTGCCAAAGCTGTTTCATCGACCGTTGAACTAGTAAATTCAGTAACCTCTGACTGTATTAATTTGTTTAACTTTGCGATGCGCGCTTTTGCCTGCCAGGGTTTCTCCATTCAGCTTGTCCGATATTCCAATGGATAGCGAAGAACTTGATGACAAAGTGATACATACGAATGCCTTGGCTGCCGGTATCCTCAATTCGGCAGTGATAATTGAAATGCGACACAGGAGCATGTCTAGAATCATTCCAGGCAATAGAACAGTTCAAGCCCAGATTCATAGAAGCCCACCAAGCATCAAGTACAATTGGTAAAGTAAGGTTGCTCAAATCACGAATGAAGACACATTCATTTTAGGAAGATATCATGACCTCTTCCCACTTGGTAATGCAGAATTTTGAATCTGACATTACGGTAAGAATTTGAAAGCTGCGTAATTTGACTTGAAAGACTGTCGAACAGTATGTTATAGTATAGTAGAAAGCCCCATTCTAAATATTGACTCTAGAGCAACGAGCAAGCAAACGTAGGACCTGTGAGACATTGCATGCACATTCGTGATGTTGTATACAAATACATATTGAAATGACTGACCATTGAAAACTCAATTTAGGAACAATGCAATGCAGCTCGTTGCTGAATAGCCTACTGAGCCCTCAGAAACACTCTTGATAGTCCGATGACACTCATGTCTAGGACGCGATAGTGCTATCATTACTAGCATTTTTGCCCATAGAGGCGGCCAAAACTTCTATCATGGGTTAATGTCATTGCACAGCCATTTGATTATCCAGAATCCCGGACCGAAAATCATTGCCAGTCCGTGGATGCTCATTGTTAGGAGATAGTAGCGAGGCCGTCAAAAGCATTGTGGCCTATACCGGCGATCAGTATTTTGATTCTGTATTACAGCGACCAAGTCTTTTCAGTGTTATCAGGCTTAAAACACCCTAAACTGTGGACACACTGTTGACACTGATTTCTAGGATGGGGCAATGAGGATGTCTCTTTCCTTTTTACCAATTAAGAGGGCCAATACTTTCGCTTTGGAAGGATGTTACTATGCAGCCCTTTGATTGCCGAAAGTGTAAGACAAAAAGTCGTTGATGCTGTGTTGACACTCACCTTAAAGACATACCAACAGTTATTGAATGCTTGACAATTCCATGCGAAAAAGCTAATCATCATTATTGACAGCCAACATATCGTTTCTAGATGTAATCTTTTGCATCCAATAGAATCGAGGCCTCTCAATTTGTCATCCACTATAAGCTTTGACCAAGCAATGAATGACGTCGGCCAATCATGTTCCAGTACTTGCGGCCGGCAATTTATGGCATGTAGATCAATCCAATTGTTTTTGATATATATAGCCCAACGTCCTCAACTTTCCGCATCCAGCTCATTTTCCTCGATTTCCATCACATACCATAGGTGATTTTCAAAATCTTAACCATGTCCACCAGGTCCAAGCGGAGTGTTATGCAGTTGGACGCAGCGATGAATGCAGCATGGTGGTCGTCATTCATACAGGTTCGCATTGTGCATCGACTGCTCCTGTTATGACCTGTATGACATCACTGAGCTATATTTTGTTAGTAAATTTCGTCTCTATTTTAGTTTTTGCAGTCTCACTTACCAGTAATGGGCAAGACAATTTCAAGTTGATTGGTTATCTATCAACTTGATTTGGATTCATGAACTTTCGTAAGACCCATATGACCTTTGCACATTGACTGAGGAATTAACAAGTCACACAATTTGGTCACTGATATCAACACGCAGCTGTGACAGAGCAAAATCGGTACACGAATTGTGATTCAAAGTGATATGTTATGAAAAATGATACTTTACGTATCAATTCCTCCAGCGACACGCGAGCTGTCACCATTTCTTAGTTCATATCTGATTTCTATATGGTTATTAGCTAGATTGGGTATATGGAGGGGTGAAAGATTACAGATTCAACAGGCATCACATTCTGAATCGGTGCTGAATTGGGTGCCACGTCAGGTGGGAGAGACGCTATGCATTTGGGTGACTGTGTGTACCTGTAACCTAGCCTGATATGACAGCTTCCTAGTTGAGAACTCCGTTGCGGCAGTTGCGATTTTCCAGGGACGATGCCATGAGTCTCCAAATGCTGACCAGATGCTGTAGTTGTGGATACAGCTGCAACAGATTCCGTTTGTGGTATAACAAATGCTGGAACCATCAATTCGGCCGTCCTGTGCTTCTCATCTCCTTTAATGGAAGTATTCGGCCCTATCACCCCATCCCAGTTGTGTCTATTTGACAAGCATCATCTTTGTCTGCGAAAAACTTTCCATGAGCTACTGTTCTGTGTTGGAGATAGTGCCCATCACCCAGCCGGGTTCATGATCTTTGCTCAGCTTGCCCCGCTCTGTATCTTCTTCTTTATCTTCCTCATCTTCCCCATCCTCCTCATCATCAGAAGTTGCAAGATCGCTCAGACTGTCTCTGATAGTTTTCAACATCTCCTCAAATGTTTTTTACGGCTGTCTAGTTGTCAATCCCGCCTTTTCAGCATTTCTCATATCTTCCTGCTCATTCTCAATCGCTGTCTCTGCGTCTTTAACTCGCTCCCTTGCCACACCGGTTTCTCTATCTACATAATCTTCAATCTATATCACTTTCTCTTTGGTGCTTGGAAAGTGCATTGCGCATCATTTCTCTGCTGCAACCTTCTTTCCGGATCGTAAGCTGGGCAATACTCGCAGGGCGCAGATCGATTCCACTTCCAAGACACTCTCATCTGCTGTTGCTTGATAATGTGTTCGTGGGGATCGCTGTATCGATTCTCAGTATGTGCGCGGCGGTCGCGGCGAAACATTCATATGTTCGGAGCATTGCGCATGGTATTTTGTGTTGACTTCATTGTTGAGCGAGAGGTTGGATGTTACAAGATATGAAACACATCGAGGCAACCTGCATCTTTTATGTCAAGGTTGGTATGTTTGATCAACTTGAATACAGCGAAATCTGTGTTTTGACCGTGAGAACATTGGGAATACTAATGCTATCCTTACAACACGACTTGATATTCAGTGTCAGTTTCGTGTAAGATCCCATGTATTTCTCGAGACAAACCTCCCCAGATATCCTTTCTGTCACAGCATTTCCTTGTAATATCTTACAAACATTTGATTTCAGCTGTTGTTCAACTCGATTCATCCTTGTAAAGAAAGAAACAACATCGGACCAACTTCCTGCAACCTGCAGCTTTGAGCAGTAGGATTCATCTTGGGTAGAACATCCAAGTTGGTTGTTACTCATTCCATTTCTACTTGAGGCTAACTATCTATTCCTCAGAGCTTGCCACTTCTTTTCGTTATCGTCTTCCTCTCCTCTTCCACACCAGCCTATTATGGCTCCATGAACACCTCTGCAAAGTGCAAGGGGATCCCAATTGAGCCGACCGACAGGCTCCCCATCGAATGCGGCACCTGCTGAGACACAGCTACAATGCACACTCCACTTGATCCACCACAAAGCTACCAATGCAGCCACTAACAATATGACCCAGGATCTAAATTTAAAAAGGTCCGTAGAACCAGAGGCAGCAGGAATAGGAAGTAGCATCCAATAGGATGTGAGTATATCCATATGTAGGTTAACGGCCGTCAACTAAGTGTATAATGTACAGCTGGTGTATGTAGAGAGCAACGTGACTAATTTATAGCTGCCCTTAATCGGAAACGTTCATGGTCGACCAAGGCATTTGCCCACACAGTCCACAAAATTGAACATCCTGAGGTTATCAGCTCTGGGATTATCAAGCATGAATGTCATGATAAGAGTCCCCAGAAATGGACGAAACAGGTTTCAACCACTTTCGACGATGCTACAGAAGTGTTCATGTTAGAGGTAGTAGCCAAATCTTATTTTTAGCAGCAGCAACAAATTTCTTGTTGGTTTTCAACATGTCCGCTACTATAGGAGCGCAAGGGAGTCGGGTACAGCTGAAATCATCCAAGATGCACCTTGCATTGAATATGGCCAAAATGGCCACCCGAGGGTATTCGCACACCCCAATACAGCAAATGCAATACCTGATGAAGAAACCTCATGCAGAAGTCAGAGAAGAGAGGAAGCTCAGTGTTGAGTTTCCTGAGCATACAAATGTGAAGGCTGCGATAGAATGACACCCAGCCATCGTTCATGAATATCAAACGGATGGCTGCCTTCTTTACCAAAATGGCACAGCTATCAATATGCAGACACACTGGAGGCTCAAAGCGACAGGTGCACCACCACCAGGACTGACATGGACAGCCGACACCAGAAGTGACGCCACTGCGTCCCAGAACGCCACCTGCACCACCAGGTGACAATACAGGAGCTGAAACTGTCCAAATCGATGGTGTGCATCCTGGATATGTGTATATACGTACTGCACTTCCCAATGCCCAATTTTTCAATCTTGATGCCAAGGATCGCAAGTGCAACAATGATTTTATTCCAGATTTTCTGACTCATCAAGGGACATCAACTGCTTAGTACAGTATCTGCTGCATAGTAATGTGGCTGACATCGACTATGCAGACAGGAGCAGCCTATTGAGTGAAACTGCAAGTGGAGATGAGCATCAATAGCATGGAATGGAATTTGTGAGTGTATTATTATCTAAAATTTGCAGACACTTTAAAGTATATTTTACAGGATATATTTTTATGTATTATTAAGGAACAATGTAGTAATAAAGGGGAAAGTACATGAAGATGATAGATAGGCTGAAAAAACACCATTAATCATATATTATACCAAACAAAATGATTGCATATTGCGGATATGACCATGGCAAAATGAGTGTCAACGAAGTGTCAAAGATTATTGGTTTTGTAAGAGAGGTAATTTAAAAGTGATTTGCTCATTGTGATATATAATCAAGGTATTGGCCGCCTTTATAGGCAAAAGAGAAAGCGACATCCTCCCTGCCCCATCTTGAAAATAAGCATCAATAGAGCCTCAAAGATTTTTGGTCTTGCATCTTGGGTAATCTAAGTAGCACTTGATTACAGACATCTATAAACAAAGAGTTGGCAGCCTTTACAGGCAGATAAGCAATAGATATTCCCACAACAGCTTCCCGGAAAGTAACAACCTAACTCAGTCACCAAGCTGCTAACATGTGTTCATTAGCGTTTTAGCTTATAAAAAAGGTCAAAACGTCATATATAGACACTAACAGCCACATCACACGTTGATTAACTGTGATGAAAGGCCAAAAATCATTAACTCTCCGTTGACGCTCATTGTCAAGATGGAGCAGGGAGTGGGTCGCATTTTCTATTGCCTATAAAGGCAGCCAATACTTTCATCATGTATAACTACAACCAAATCAGTTCTGAATTACCTCATGTAGAAGACCAAAATTTGTTGACGGTCCATTAATGCTCAATGTCAGGATATAGTAGTGATGTCGTCACTAGTGTTTTTGCCCAGAAAGGCGGCCAATACTATCATTATGCATCACAGTGAGCAAGTCTGTTATTACTTACCTGACTTACAAGTGCAAAAATTGATGACACTCTGTTGACGCTCATTTTCACAATGGGGCAGGGAGAATGTCGCTTTATCTTTTGCCTATAAAGGGGGCCAATACCTCATTTATGAATTTCTACAACCAATTGGCACTCAGATTACCCGAGATGCATCACCACTTATCATTGACGCTCCATTGACACTAATTTTCATGACTGGGCTAGGTGTGTGTTTCACTTTTTTTTGATTATAATGGCGGCCAATGCATTAAGAAAACACATTTGAATACCATAGGCAATATTTTGCATTTAACAGTAGGATATCTGAATGCAACCATAAATAGAGCAACCAGAAAAGCAGAACCAGAGATTGGAACCGACAGGTCTGGCCAAACCCAGCAAAACACACGGAATGATGTGAACAGGTACTGGTTTAGCTTGCCTAGAGGCAGCGGGACCAGTTTTTGGACAGATCTGGGACCGAACCGCAACATCTTTGTGGTCTAAACCAGGACTGCTGGCAGGTTACCCGGACCCATTGTTAACTCTTGCTGTGGGAAATTGCCCTTTGGAGTCAATGTGACGCTTGAAACTGAATGTTGTTTTCTGCTTGGTGATCGCTATGGGGGTTACTGAGTTGTTTTGCCATTTCTGTTTCCGCCAAGACATTCTGCAATGGTATTCTGAACTTCGACTTTGACTTGTATGCTCATATTATCTTTTGCTGAAGTGACATTGCTTCAGTGACAACTGCGTATTGTGCTTCAATCCGGAGCTGTGCACCCACTGTAATGGTTAATCTGGCAACACCATGGTGAATGATCTAATCTTGGAATGCAGCCTTCTCTGTGGGAGTCACATTTTCGCCTGGCTATTCTGGTTTGTCATGATATCCTTTGGTGATACCATACACTTGCTTCAATGTGGGAAGTAGACTCATCCCTGTTGCCCATTGCACATCATTCGGGTTGCTAAAGTTGGTAAGGGTGTTTACTGTTGAACTCATCCTGCATATCAGATATCATAGTCTCTCAGACTATATTGGAGAAGTCTCACAGCACCTATCAAAAGCACAACTGCAGGTAATGTAACCGCTTCGCATGTGGAGATGCTTTTCATAATAATGTTGACCACCACTTCCCAACTGAACTGAGTCTGTTGATTGTAGCTTCCCTTGTAAACGTCTGGGCTGATGACCTTATGTATTGTGGCAGATGCTTATGTAGTGGAGTGTGTGTTTGCGTATGGAGAGGTGTGCCAATTGCATCATACAGTGAGACATGTCTCATCAACATATGGTTAATTTATGACCAATGGCACTAACTCCACCTGAGCCTAGTGAAATGATAGTTCTGGACATAGTGAGATCCATACTTCCAATCAGTGTAATCGTCTGAATATATATATGCATACATGGGAAACTTTAACTCATGTATTCGATTAAATGCTACTCTATGAGACATATAATATTGACCACCTCACAAAATATACATACGTACAACTGAAGTATAGTACACTATGAGGATGGTTGGAAGATGAGGCTTGTTGAACTGTTGTCAGTTTAGACTACTTGGAATTGGCCTCTGAGACTGGACATGAGATCCAGGATAAGGAGGTTCTGTTCCCTAATGGTTATCTCTCAAAGATCATGCAGGATAAAACATCATGGTGCACACAATGACAAGGTCGGGAGTTCATTCTCCATCCATCGTTTGGCAAAACAAGTAGCTCGGTGTGGTCACCTACTTCATTCCTGTTCATTCAACATCTTGCTCCACCTACACTACCTCTTGCAGCGGTTGCTATTCATTGCGAGCTGGCTCAATATGCCATTGCAAAGATGGCAATGGTTATGTTTTCTCAACATGATTATCAAGGTACATTTTGCCCCTCTCCCAGGATAGATTTTACTCTGGAAACCACCATACTCCTTAATGACACATTGATGGGCCGCTCCATATGCCCCCTCTGGCTCAAGCCCATTGAAATAGGTGCATCCCAATCTCTATCTGCACTGATTTACCTAGCTCTCCACGATTGCAGTTGAATCTCCATTTGTCTTCTATCGGTACTCCTCGGCTGTGATAGTCAGTCCACAATCCCCTCTGACTGGATTGGCAATCCACTGTGTAGTTACATGCTCCATACACCCTTGTCGGCAGTCGGTTGCTGATGAAGGTGCTCCTCACTGCCCACTGGCATGATGTAATCTGAATTGTTGCTCTGACATCACAGCTCGCACACCTTTGTCCACTCTTTAGCGCTCCTCTGAAGGGACAGGCACTCACATATTGCCATTGGTGCTTCTCTATCTGGATTCACATTTGACGATATCAATCAATCTTCTGGACATGGTGTTCAGTGCGCCACCAACAGTATCAGTTACCACTGCACTGGGATATGCACACGTTGATTACTGTCAGTGCTCCATAGCATAGATTGGCCCTCTCCTAGTTCATTCTCTGCTCCTCCAGTACCATCTGTGTACTTCTCATTTCCACTCAGCACTCCCTGTCTAGTGCCTCTCATTTCCTTGTAGTTGCTCCCCTTCTTCATTCAAATATATCAGAGTACCTTTCACAGTACATTTCCATTCGCAGTGCTTTGATATCTCATCACACCATTGTGAGTTATCACAAATTGAGTCTAACAACATTCAAATTCAATTTTACCCACTTGGGATGTACAAAGCTTTAGCAAACACCAGCAGGGCATCCATTCTTTTTTACACTGTTATTGCAGTGTGTATTTCTGCTATTGACAGCACTGATGAAATTTTGACATATTCTGGATGAGATTGACACCTTGGTCAATTTGTATTATTCGATATCTTAGTGACATTATTTTGTCAGTTTACCTGCTTTGATGGTCACAGCACATGCGTTTTTCTTTGGTCCCCTTCAGTAATGATGCAATGAATAGAATATTGAAGGAGATATGTTAGCTGGTAGAAGTATAATTAAGAGGTGATAATATACAATGATCAATGTATCATATTCACCATGGAGGGTGTTCTGCTGCTCGTAACAATGTGAAGAGTCCCTGAGAACTCCTGCAGATCTCTCAATAAACATCATAATGGCTGAAACTGTTTAGAGGATGTTTATGAATCCCTCATGGGATCAACAATACTTGCATGTGATCCGAACGTGATTTCAGGCCAACAGATGAGGGACAAATCTTGTTTGAGTCGATTCAACAGGTGGTTCTGTTCCAGTTACCAGGTATCCAAGATACTTCCAAAGCTGGCTGCAATACCCTTCTATGGTCTTATTCTCTCCTGATATTTGTTGAGCTGATTGGAAGTACGGATATCACAATGCCAAGGACTATGATGTGACTTGCCTCATTTGTAGTTGGCACCATTAGTCATCGATCGACCTTATGTCGATGCGACATGTCTCGTTACACAACACAATAGACACCCCTTCGCATACGCCGGCGCACACTCGACTACTCCAGCACATGCCACCGTACATCAGATTAAGAGCCCTTGCGTGTGAAAGGGAACCGACGATAAACACTTCCACTTTTGTTTGTCAAGTGGAGGTCATCGTCACGGAGAAGCGTCTCCACATGCAAAGCGATGACCCCGCATTGCGCTGTGTTTCTGACGGCGGCTGCTGGACGTCACACGTACTGTCTGAGAGACTACGATAACTCACAATTGCGATACAAGATGAGTTCGACTACGATCATCATCGCCAGGTTCAATGGCACGAACTATGCACAATGGGCAACCGAGATGGCCCTACTTCTCAAATAGAAGCAAGTGTATGGTATCATCAAAGGATACGACGCCAAGCCAGAAGAGCCAGCGGCCAACGCAACCGCTACAGAGAAGGCCGGTTTCAAAGACTGGATGAATTGCCATGGTGTTGCCAGATCGAGTATCCTGCTCGGTATGGAACCGAGGATACAAGCGGAATATACGGTTGTCGACAATGCGAAGACCCTTTGGGAAATGCTAGCATCAGCCTACAAGGCCAAGCTGAAGCTCAACATGTTTGACATTAGGGAAGACCTTTGGAGCATCAAGCTACAGGACTGCGGAGATGTTGACAATTACGCGTCGCAGATCGATTGGAAAGTAATGGATTACAATCTCTGCACAGGACCAACGACCGCTGACACCGACACTGCCGACACCAATGCAAATGCAAAGACAATCGCCAAGATGAGTGAGCATGAACACATCTACTACCTCCTTCGAGGAGTCCCATGGAACGACCAGTGGAAAGGCTTCCTGGAGCTCATGATGGACAAAAACACCAGGATGACCGCCACACCCGATGAGATCGTCACCAAGCTCGTCGAAAAGGAAGCTGCTATCAACACAGAGAATGGGCTCGCGCCAGAAGCTGTGTTCTTTGCAAAGAAGGGTGGCAAACGTGGTGGTGGTAATGGCGGTAAAGCCAGTAAAGGCGGCAGAGGTCCAAAGAGGGATAAGAGAGATAATAAGGATGATAGGAAAGAGAAGGATTTCCGGAAATGCTTTCATTGCCAGCGGCGAGGGCACACCACTGCGAACTGCTTGAGCAAGCAACGTGGCCATCCTCCAAAGTCTGCTGACACTGCAGCTAAAGCATCGACTGAGACTACTTTGACTCTCACCACTTCGATCGAGAACAATTGGATGGTGGCAAGCTCAGATGCTTCATCAAGTGTTTGGTTCATCGGTTGCGGATGCAGGACTCCGATCTCCGGCCGTCGATCAATGTTCATCACATACAGCGAATATCCTCCGAATACGCAGAAGGTGAAGGGATACAATGGGGTCACATCGTTTGCATCCGGATATGGATATGTTAGGTTGATTTGTCAACTACCCGATGGAAAGACGGAAACAATCATACTCCAAGAAGTGGTGCATTTGCCGGGGCTGTTCAATCTCATCTCACAGTCTCAGATCATGGACAAGGACGTCAAAGTCAAACCGGTCAATCCCTACGGTCTCAACCTATTCAATCGCCATGGCGAGTTGATTGCCACAGCACCTCAGGTCAATCGGCTATTTGTTCTGGATCGCGTTCTGGATCGAGCTCTAGAATCGACCGAATACACCGATATTGACTATGAAAGCTGCCGGCTGGCACTTAAGACGACTCGGCATGCATCTCGGCACGATGCAGAGAAGCGGATGTTATGGCACCGCCGTTTGGCACACGTCGGTCTCAAGGCTTTGGAGATCTTGCCGCAGGTCGTTGCCGATGGTCCGAGAATGACTGGGAAGTGCGATTGCGAGAGTTGCATCATGTGCAAGTTAGTTCGGAAGCCCGTTACTCTGACAACCTCCCGCGCCACTGAGCCACTGCAGCTCGTGCACTGGGACATATGCGGTCCCCTGGACACAGCCATCGGGGGTGGTCGATATATGCTGCTCTTCATAGACGACACCCCGAGGCATACGGATGAGTACATATTGAAGTACACGTCGGAAGCCCTTGAGAAATTGAAAGAATGGACGCCTCTTGGAGAAAAGGAGTCAGGCAAGCAAGTGAAGCGATTTCGTACAGATGGAGGCGGTGAGTACACCTCAAAGAAATTCCCAGAATACCTAAAATCACAGGGCATACTAAAGATGTTGAGCTGATTGGAAGTACGGATACCACTATGCCAAGGACTATGATGTAACTTGCCTCTTTTGTAGTTAGTACCATTAGTCATTGATCGACCTTATGTCGATGCGACATGTCTCGTTACACGATACAATAGACACACCTTCGCGTATGCCCGCTCACACTCGACTACTCGAGCACATGCCACCATACAACAGGTTATGAGCCCTTGCATTTAGAAAGGGCACCGACGATCAACACTGCCATTTTCGTTTGTCGAGTGGAGGTCAACATCGTCACGGAGAAGCGACTCCACAAGATACGCAATTCCCCCGCACCCCGCCCTGTTTCTGACTGCGGCTGCTGGACGTCACCCGTAAATACAGTCTGAGAGACTATGAGAACTGACGATCGGGATACAAGATTAGGATCGTGCGAGATGAGTTCGACGACGATCACAATCACCAAGTTCAATCGCACGAACTATGCACAATGGGCAACCGAGATGGCACTACTTCTCGAGCAGAAGCAACTGTATGGTCTCATCAATGGATACAATCACAAGCCCGAAGAGCCAGCAGCAAACGCGACCACTACAGAGAAGGCCGCTTTCAAAGACTGGATGAATCGCCATGGTGTTGCCAGATTGACTATACTACTGGGCATGGAGCCCAGGATTCAAGCGGAATACACGGTCGTCGATGACGCGAAGACGCTTTGGGAAAAGGTAGCATCAGCTCACAAGTCAAAGCTGAAGCTCAACATCTTCGAGATTAGGGAAGACCTTTGGAGCATCAAGCTACAGGACTGTGGAGATGTCGACAACTACGCATCGCGGATCGATCGGAAAGTCAAGGATTACAATCTCTGCGCTCGGTCATCAACCACTGACACTGATGCGGACACTGCAAAGACAATCGCCAAGATTAGTGAGCAAGAGCACATCTTCTACCTCCTTTGCGGAATCCCAAGGAACAACGAGTGGAAAGTCTTCCTGGAGCTCTTGATGGACCAAAACGCCAGGATGACCGCCACGCCTGATGAGATCGTCACCAAGCTCGTCGAACAGGAAGCTGCAATCAAGTGAGTGAATCGGCTCGCTCCAGAAGCTCTGCTATTTGCAAAGAAGGGTGGCAAAGGTGGTGGTAATGGCGGCAAAGCCAGTAAAGGCGGCAGAAGTCCAAGGAGGGAAAAAAGGGATGATAAGAGAGATAATAAGGACGATAGGAAAGAGAAGGATTTCCAGAAATGCTTTCATTGCCAGCGGCAAGGGCATAACACAGAGAACTGCTTGAGTAAGCAACGCGGCGATCCTCCAAAGGCTGCCGACACTGCAGATAAAGCATCGACTGAGACTACTTCGACTCTCACCACTTCGATCGAGAACTATTCAATGGTGGCCTGCTCAACTGCTTCATCCAGTGATTGGTTCATCGATTGCAGATGCACGACTCACATCTCCAGCTGTCGATCAATGTTCACCACCTACACCGAATATCCTCCGAATACGCAGAAGGTGAAGGGATACCATGGGGTCACATTGTTTGCATCAGGATATGGAAGTGTTAGGTTGACTTGCCAGCTGCCAGATGGAAAGACGGAAAAGATAATACTTAATGAAGTGCTGCATTTACCGGGGTCGTTCAACCTCATCTCACAGTCTCAGATCATGGACCAGGACGTCAAAGTCGAACTGGTGAATCACTACAGTCTCAACCTCTAGAATCGCCATGGCAAGTTGATTGCCACTGCACCTCAGGTCGATGGGCTATTCGTTCTGGATCGCGTTCTGGATTGAGCTCTGGGATCGACCGAATACACCGATATCGACAACGACCGCTGCCTGCTGGCACTCAAGACTACTGGGCATGCAGCTCGGCACGATGCAGAGAAGCGGATATTATGGCAGCGCCGCCTAGCACACGTCGGTCTCAAGGCTTTGGAGATCTTGCCGAAAGTCGTTGCCGACGCTCCGACGATGACCGGGAAGTGCGATTGCGAGAGTTGCATCAAATGCAAATTGACGAGAAAACCCTTCACTCTGAACACGACTGTCCGTGCCACTGAGCCTTTGCAGCTTGTGCACTGGGACATATGCGGTCCCCTGGAAACAGCCATCGGAGGAGGTCGATATATGCTGCTCTTCATCGACGACGCCACGAGGCATACAGATGAGTACATATTGAAGTACAAGTCGGAAGCCCTTGAGAAATTCAATGAATGGAAGGCTCTTAGAGAAAAGGAGTCGGGCAAGCAAGTGAAGCGATTTCGTACAGATCGAGGCAGTGAGTATACCTCCAAGAAATTCGCAGAATACCTAAAATCAGACGGCATACTAAAGGAAATGACTACGCCCCATTTACCTCAGTCTAATGGAGTTGTCGAACGGGCGAACCGCACGATCATGGAGCGGGCACAACGCATGCGGGACGATGCCGGACTTTGGAAGAAGTACTGGGCATTTGCAGTATCAGTGGCGGTCCATCTCAAACCCGAACTCCGACACGCTCCATGGTTGGTAAGACTCTGTACGAGGCGTGGCATGGGAGAAAGCCAATTTTGATGCATCTCCGTGTGTTCGGATGCTTGGCTTTCGTCCATGTTCCGAAAGAGAGACGGAAGAAGCCGCATTACAGAGCCAATCGCGGCAAATTCGTTGGGTATAGTATATTGACTAAGCAGTACTTCGTATACGATTCATTGGCCAAGACGCTTCACCGCTCCAGAGATGTGGTATTCAGAAAAGGAAAGCGGTACACAGCACCAAATGCTGCAGACGAAGAGATCTTGAATGACCACTTCTCCAGAGATGCCATCGAGGAACCCCAACCCATAGAGAAGCAACCAACCGAACGTCAAACGGAGGAGTCATTGGACGACGTGTCACCTCCGAAGCCAAACAAGAAGTCACGAGAATTGGCTGGCATTGGGTCGTCACTAGGAGATGCAGGGAAGCCGGCGGCAGAAGGAAGTCACCGAAACCGCGGTGGCAAATTGGCAGAGTCTGCACAATTGGCTCTTGCAGATGAGGAATTCGAAGATATGACTCCCATCTACGCTGCAGCTGCGATCTCCAACAATCACGAGGATGGGATCAATCCAAAGTCTTCCAAAGCAGCAACCGAGTGTCCGCTCGCCGACAAATGGGCTATGGCGATGAAAGAGGAGTTAGATGCAATTGGTCAGCATCAAGTCTTGGGAGATTTCGTGGAGCTTCCGGAAGGGAGAAAGGCTTTGACATGTCACTGGGTATACAAGATCAAGCGCGATGGAGCAGGCAATGTGCAGCGGTTCAAGGCCAGGCTAGTCTGGGGAGGAAATCACCAAATCGAAGGCATCGACTACCAGGCTACGTATGCACCGACTGCTCGCTTGGGCCACGTCAGGCTGGCACTCGCAATCGCAGCCACGTACGATCTCGAGATCCATCTAATGGACGTATGCATGGCTTTCTTGGGAGTTGACTTGAAGGAAGAGATCTATATGCACCCGCCACAGGGATATTTTCGTTTGGTCCAACCAGGGAGATTAACAAAGACTTCGCGGAAGATCGTACTCCGCTTGAGAAATTCTTTTTATGGCCTGGAACAGTCTTGGCATGTTGGGTACGGCACTGTTAAGGAATTTGTGATCTCGATTGGGTTCATGGCATCACATGTCGACGGTGGACTGTTCGTGCTCCATAATCAGGATCAACACATAGTCCTTGCCACGGTCGTTCTGTACGTCGATGATCTCCTGATCATTGCTAACGAGGCCTCGATTGGGCAGATCAAGGATCAGATGAAGAAGAGGTTCCGGATACATGATCTCGGGAGTGTCTCCATCTATCTCGGCATGAACATCGAACTCAATCGGGAGCATCACACGATCGACATCCATTAGCCCAGCCACATTCAGACGATCCTGGCGAAGTTCAGAATGGACGAGTCCAGGCCAGTTGCCACGCCAATGGCAACGAAGCTTCACAAGAGGAAGCCCGACGAAGAAGCCTGCGATCCGACCATATACCAATCAATAATCGGAAGCCATATGTACGGGATGATCGCCACTCGGCCCGATATCTGAGATGCCATCGCAGTTCTCAGCCGGTACAATCACGACCCGACCAATGAGCATATGGTAGCTCTCAAGCACGTGTTTCGGTACCTCAACGGCACGAAGGACTGGCGACTGCGTTTCGGAGGAGCACTTGGAGCAGGAGCACTCGCAGGAGAAGGAGAAGGCGCACTTGGATGTTATGTCGATTCGGACTATGCTGGATGCCCTGATGACTATAGTTTGAAAAGTGGACTGGTCATCACCTTAGGAGGAGCGGTCGACAGGCGATCGAGAAAACAGAAGTCGACTGCCCAGTCCCCGACCGATGCCAAATACTATGCCTTTGGAGTAGGTTGCATGAGATTCACACAGATCTCGCATCTCTTGAACGAGCTCGGCATCCCGACTATCACTCATGTGTTCTCCGATTCACAGTGACTGATCGTGTGCATCAAGAACAGAATCTACCTCGGAACTGCAGTTGCACACATTGCAACCAAGTACTATCTTGCTGCAGATATGGCTAGAGATGGAGAGATCGACTTGAGCTACGTACCGACTGCTGAGATGCTCGCCGACTGCTTCACAAAGCCACTGCTGAAGCCTGCCATCTTGAAGCAGTGTGCTGCATTGAGGATGATCGGAATTGGACTCGGAAATGGCCTCGGGAATGGCCTCCGGATTGGAATTAGGAATGGCCTCGGAAATAGCCTCGCTACGCTCGGAAATGGTCGCGCGAATGGTATCGGTATTGGAATTGGAAATGGCTTTGGGAATGCAGTCAGAAAGCAAATTGATTGATTGGGCCCTTTTGTTTCGACGAGATCCACAATGTTTGATTGGCTCCTCTTCTCCGTTGTTCACTGTTTTGTTTGAAATGGACATGATAGCCGTCCTGGAGGAGTGTTGAGCTAATTGGAAGTACGGATATCACTATGCGAGGGACTATGATGTAATTTGCCTCTTTGGTGGTTAGCAGCATTAGTCATCGGTCGACCTTATGACTATGCGACATGTCTCGTTACACAATACAATACACACACCTTCGCATACGCCCGCGCACACTAGACAACTCGAGCACACGCCACCGTACAACAAAAGAAAACGACCACGCCCTACACTCCTCAGTCAAATGGAGTCGTCGAACGGGCGAACCGCGCAATCATGGAGTGGGTACAATGCATACTGGATGATGCCGGACTTTCGAAGAAGTACTGGGCATTTGCGGTCTCAGTGGCAGTCTATCTCAAGAACCGCACTCCGATGCGATCAGTATTCAGTAAAACCCCGTACAAGGCCTGGTATGGGATGAAGCCAATTTTGAAGCATATCCATGTGTTCGGATGCTTGGCTTTCATCCACATTCCGAAAGAGAAACGAAAGAAACTTGATCACGGAGCCACTCCCGGCATATTCGTTCGGTACAGTATACCGACTAAGCTTTACTTTGTATACGATCCATTGGCCAAGACGCTGCACCGCTGCTGAGATGTGGTATTCAGAGAAGGGAAGCGCTACACATCACCGAATGCTGCAGACGAAGTGATCTTGTACGAGCACTTCTACAGAGATGTCATCGAAGCACCCAAACCCACAGAGAAGCAACCAACTGAACGTCAAACGGAGGAGTCATTGGACGACTGTTCACCTCCGGAGCCTCCGAAGTCAAGAAAGAAGCCACGAGACCTGGCCGGCCTTGAGACGTCACTTGGAGAAGCATGGAAGCCGCCGGCCGAAGGTAGTCGCCATAACCGCGCTGGCAAATTGGCAGAGTCTGCACAATTGGCTCTAGAAGATGAGGAATTCGAGGATATGGTTCCCATCTTTGTTGCAGCTGTGATCTCCAATAATCATGATCACAAGGATGGCATCGACGATCCAAGGTCTCACAATGCAGCAACCGAGTCTCCGCTCACCGAGAAATGGGATACGGCGATGAAAGAAAAGTTAGATGCAATTGGTCAGCCTCAAGTCTTGGGAGATTTCATGGAGCTTCCGGAAGGGGGAAAGGCGTTGCCAAGTCATTGGGTATATAAGATCAAGCGCGATGGAGCAGGCAATGTGCAGCAGTTCAAGGCCAGGCTAGTCTGTGGAGGAAATCACCGAATTGAAGGCATCGACTACCAGGCTAAGTATGCACCGACTGCTCGTTTGGGCCACATTAGGCTGGCACTCGTGATCGCCGCCAAGTACGATCTCCAGATCCATCAAATGGACGTCTGCACAGCTTTCTTGGGAGTCGACTTGGAAGAAAAGATCTATATGCACCCGCCGCAGGGATATTTTCGTTTGCCCCAAACAGGGAGATCAACAAAGACTCCGCGGTAGATGGTACTCCGTTTGAGAAAATCACTTTATGGCCTAAAACAGTCTTCGCACGTTTTGTATGGTACATTCAAGGACTTCGTGAGCTCGATTGGGATCGTGGCATCGCGTGACGACCGTGGACTGTTGGTGCTTGAGGATCAAGGTATACTCGTCGCCACAGTCGTTCTGTACGTCGATGATCTCCATATCATTGCTAACGAGGGCTTGATTGGGCAGATCAAGGATCAGATGAAGATGAGGCTTCGGATGCATTATCTTCGGAGTGTCTCCTTCTATCTCGGGATGAACATCGAACGCAATCGGGAGCATCACACGATCGACATCCATTAGCACAGCTACATCTGGACGATCCTGGCGAAGTTCAGAATGGAGGAGTCCAGACCAGTTGCCACACTGATGGCAACGAAGTTTCACAAGAGGAAGCCTGCCGAGGAAGCCTGCAATCCGACCATATACAAACCGATGATCGGAAACCTCATCTACGCGATGACCGCCACTTAGGCCGATATTGCATATGCCATCGGAGTTCTCAGCCTGTACAATCACGACCCGAGCAATGAGCATATGGTAGCTCTCAAGCACGTGTTTCGGTACCTCAACGGCACGAAGGACTGGTGACTGCGTTTCGGAGGAGCACTTGGAGGAGCGCAGGAAGGAGAAGGCGCTCTTAGATGTTATATCGACTCGGACTATGCTTGATCCCCGGATGACTATAAATCGACACGTGGACTGGTCATCACCTCAGGAGGAGCGGTCGACTGGCGATCGAGAAAACAGAAGTCGACTGCCCAGTCCACGACCGATGCCAAATACTATGCCTTTGGAGTAGGCTGCATGAGACTCACACAGATATCGGATCTCTTAAACGAGCTCGGCATCCCGACAACCCCTCACGTGTTCTCCGATTCACAGTCACTGATGGAGAGCATCACGAACAGAATCTACCGCGAAACTGCCGTTGCACACATTGCGACCAAGTACTATCTTGCTGCAGATATGGGCAGAGATGGAGGAATTGACTTGAGCTACGTACCGACTGCTGAGATGCTTGCCGACTGCTTCATAAAGCCAATGCCGAAGCCCGCCTTTTTGAAGCAGCGTGCCGCAATGGGAATGATCGGACGTTCGACTTGGGAATGGCCGCAGGATTGGAATTAGGAGTGGCCTTGGGAATGGCCTCGGTGCACTTGGAAATGGTATCCCAAATGGGATTGGATATGGCATCGGGAATGCCGTTGGAAAGCAAATTGATTGAGTGGGCACGTTTGTTTCCAGGTGATCCACAATGATCCATTGGCTCCTCTTCTCCTTTGTGTACTGTTTTTGTTCGAAACGGACGTGATAGCCGTCCTGGAGAAGTGTTGAGCTGATTGGAAGTACGGATATCACTATGCCAAGGACTATGATGTAACTTGCCTCTTTTGTAGTTAGCACCATTAGTCATCGGTCGACCTTATGTCGATGCGACATGTCTCGTTACACGATACAATAGACCGACCTTCGCATACGCCCACCCCCGATGCTTCTATGTTTGGACTCCACCTTTTCTCACACCCTTCTGGTGACTCCCTGTGAGTAAAATATATAGTGCTGATGTAATACCCTTGCAAGATATGATTAAGGGAATAGAGAAGTGTAATTAAAGGCTATCATTTTATGATGTTAGATATATACTTACATTAGCAAAATGTAAGTATGTCACTGGGAGCTTGTAGGAGTGTTTGAGAGTTATTGGACCATAATCCCTGTCACGGCGCAGGCAGGTACGGTGATACCTGGGAATAATAGAAGAAAGATACAGGTGGTGCGGAAGGAATTGTGTTACGGAAAGGCGGAGACTTTGGAAGACGCGGAGGAAGCGGCGAGATGGTGGCGGTATAATTTAGTAAGATAAAGAAGTGGTCAGAGGTGTTGCGACGTCGGACGATGTGGCGTGGTTGTTACGATAAGGAATAACGGAGTGGGGTGTAAGATCATGGGATAAGATTCGGATGGTATATCGGAGCATGAAGAATGGTTCGAGAGGTGGCAGACGAATTATATAAAGAGAGTGTCGATGGTGTTGGAGGATTTCCTTTTCTTCT